>JACCDH011632533.1_pt1 | contig 10617 bp, 11 predicted proteins | sample 7442481 | NCBI WGS metagenome assembly JACCDH01 (sample SAMN15323433, study PRJNA562643) | freshwater metagenome | isolation source: river surface water | place: USA:Blue River Watershed | collected 2017-08-15
CCTGATTGCACTGGGGCAGCTCAGCGAAAGTTTTCAGCATGCCAATCTGCGCTGCTGGTTTGGCAACCTGGGTGAACGTTTGTGGGTCAGTCCCCGCTTTCATCGTCGTCACCACGCCATCGGTATTGGCCACGAAAGCCCCCGCGGCGACCGCATGGCGCTGGGGGGCTGCAACTTCGGGGTCTTGTTGCCCTGGTGGGACATGCTGTTTGGCACGGCCAATTACGAGCTGCGCTACGACCCGACCGGCATTCGCGACCAGGTCGAACAGGGTCGGGACTATGGACATGGCTTCTGGTCCCAGCAATGGCGGGGCTTGCAGCGCTTGCTGGGACATGGCTGATTTACAACTCGGCACAGCTTGTAGGCAACTGCGAAGCCCATGCTGCAGAAAAGAAACTGGCCAGCGCCGCCCGCAACAGCTTTGTGAACAAGTGCATCAAGGACGCTGCAGCGGCAAGTGATCTGAACCACAGCGCCAGGCACTGCCCCCAAGCGCAGCCCCGACGGCTTCAGCCTCGGGGCTTTTTTGTATGCGACACATCATGTCGCGGGCCTGCGGAAACTTCTTCCTGTCAACACACAGGAGAGAACAGCATGCCTCAGAAAACCAACCCCGCACTGCTCAAAACGGGCAGCAGCACCGAGCAAGAACTGCCGCAAATCGTCCGCTACTGGATTTTGCGTTTGCTGGTCGAACTCAAGGGCGAGCAGCACTTTTTGGGCAGGCACGGCTTCCGCCACGATGACGTGGCCCGCCAGATCGGCCTGGGTGAATTTGTCGATGACGACGGCATGAGCGATGTGGACACGGTCAAGATGCGCCAGGCCGTCAGACAGCTCTACCGCGAAGCCCAGAGCCAGCCTGGTGAAGTGCCCCCCGTGCTGGCGGCCAACATCGAACGCATTGCCGAACTGGTGGGCCTGACCGCGCTGGAGTCTCGCCTGTTTGAATTTGCCGTGCTCATGCACGCTTTCCCGGCCCTGCGCGAGGTCTGCGACAAACCAAGCAATTTACGCGCAAGACAAATTTCGGACCGACTGGCTGCCTTGCTGGAGCTGCCAAGACAAGAGGTTTACAACGCCCTGCGCCCCCAAGCCACACTGGCGCGCACGGGGCTGCTGAACCTGACGCGAAACACGCTGCACGGCGGCATGGACGATCGGCTCGAACTGCTCAGCGAAGCGCTGCCCGACCGCCTGACTGAAAGCATTGTGGAGCCCACCGATTGGCTGCGCGACATGGTGCGCCCCTCAACGCCGGGCCACCTGACGTGGGCCGACTACGCCCACCTGGACAAGCCCTTGAAGGTGCTGCGCCCCTACCTGCAGCAAGCCATGCAGAAGGGCCAGCAGGGCGTGAACATCTTTTTGTACGGGCCACCCGGTACGGGCAAAACCCAGCTGGCCAAGCTGCTGGCGCAAGACATGGGTTGCGAACTCTTTGAAGTCACCACCGAGGACGAAGACAACGACCCGATTGGCGGGCGCAAGCGCGTCAAGGCGCACTGCGCGGCCAACGGCTTTTTTGCCAAACACCGTGCCCTGATCCTGTTTGATGAGATCGAAGAAGTCTTTGTCGACAACGACAACACAGCGGGCTTTCTCAAGGCGATTCGCGGCGACGGCGCACACCAGCATTCACGCAAGGGCTGGCTCAACCGCATCCTTGAAACCAACGCCCTGCCCACGATCTGGATCGGCAACAGCCTGAACGGCATGGATGCAGCCTTTGTGCGGCGCTTTGACATGGTGCTGGAGATTCCGGTGCCGCCGCGCAGCCACCGCGAACGCATCATTGCCCAGGCTGGCGGCGAGCTGCTGAACGCCGCCACCGTGGCCCGTCTGGCCGAGTCCGAGGCGCTGGCCCCCGCCGTGGTGGCCAAAGCGGTGAGCGTGGTGCAGGCCGTGGCCGGGCAGATTGACGCCCCGGCGTTTCAGGCGGTGCACATGCTCGTCAACTACACCCTGGAGGCGCAGCGCCACCGCCCCGTGCAACTGCACAACCCCAACGCACTGCCCGAGCACTATGACCCGGCCTTCATCAATGCCGACATCAACCTGACCGAGGTGGCCCAAATGCTGCACACCACCCGCACTGGGCGCCTGTGCCTGTACGGCCCGCCCGGCACTGGCAAGACCGCCTTTGGCCGCTGGCTGGCCGACCAACTGTGTGTGCCGCTGCATGTCCGCCGCGCCTCAGACCTGTTGGGCATGTACGTGGGCCAGAGCGAAAAGAACATTGCCCGCGCCTTTGCCGAAGCGCAGGCCGATGGCGGCGTGCTGCTCATAGACGAGGTGGACAGCTTTTTGCAAGACCGCCAGGGTGCCCAGCACGGCTGGGAGATCAGTCAGGTCAATGAAATGCTCACGCAAATGGAATCGTTTGGCGGCGTCTTCATTGCTTCCACCAACCTCATGGGCCAGCTCGACCCCGCCGTGCTGCGCCGCTTTGACCTGAAAGTGCGCTTTGACCCGCTGCGTGCGGAGCAGGCCACCCAACTGCTGCAGCACTACTGCCAGCATAACCAGCTGGCCGAACCCGACACGCCCGAGCTGGCGCGCCTGCGCAGCCTGACCCAGCTGACCCCCGGCGACTACGCCGCCGTTCAACGCCAAAGCCGCCTTCGGCCACTGCGCAGCGCCCACGAGTGGGTGCTGGCGCTGCAGGCCGAATGCGCGCTCAAGCCCAAGCGCGAACCCAAAGCCATGGGCTTTATCTGAAGCCGCCAGGAGACTTTGAATGCCGCAACTCATCCGCACCCCCGAAGACATCTTTCGAGCCGAACGCCGCGACGTGTATGCCCTGCACTTTGCAGAAGAAGACCGGAACACGAGCCGTGCAACCAACGACGAAATGCAGCGCTGGTTTGCGCAGCACATGCCCGACTCGCCCACCGAACCGATGGCGCCGTCCGAGCATTCGGGCTTTATTGAAGGGGGTCCCATTGGCCTGCGCATCGCCTTTACCGATGCTGACCTGCAGCGCTTTTGCCAGTTATGGGAAGACGCACAAGGCCAAAGCATCGACCCACGGTTTCAGTGCTACCAATACGCCTACCAAAACTGGTGGAACAAATACGGTCACTACCAACCCACGTTGGCGCAGCCCCAAGGCCCCGGTGCCTCGGTCTGGATTGAAAGCCCCCTGGGCACCATCAACCACGTTTTGCCTGCGGGCCAGGCAAACCACCACCCCGCCACCGTGCGTGACCTGTGGGCCAATGCCTGCCTGCAATGGCCGCAATTGCTGGCGCTTGAGCTGGACGATCTGCATCACGGCCAGGTGCTGTTTGATCGCCACCGGGAGCGCTGGATGTTGCTCTGGAACGAACCCTTTGCGAACGCAGCCAGCCCCCACACAGAAGAGCACTGGCGCGCCCTGGCCGATTGGCTGCAGTTGCCGCCCGAAACCCACATCGGTTCGGAATATTGAATAAATGCGGGCAGCCCAGGAACACCTTGGGTATCTCGCTTGCTGCGTATTCCTTGGATTTTATGAATTAAAAGGTTTTAAGTTTGTGTAGCATGCTGCATCGTCCCCAAGCACTGACCACGATGCCCAAAAAGCCCGACACCCTCGACACGCTCATCCTGGCGTTGGAACTGCTCAAGCGCATCCCACGCCACAGCAAGATCAGCACCACCGACCTGCACAAAGAACTGGTGGCCGCAGGCTTTGAACGCGATGTGCGCAGCATCCAGCGGCTGCTCACCAGCCTGAGCGACAACTTCGAGATTGAGCGCGACGACACCAGCCTGCCCTATGGCTACCGCTGGAAAAACCAGAGCATGGGGCTGATGCTGCCCACCCTGAACCGGCAAGAGTCTTTGCTGCTGATGCTGGCAGAACAACAACTTCGCCCATTGCTGCCGCCCAGCGTCATGCGGTCCATGGACAGCTTTTTCAAGCAAGCCCGCGCCAACCTGGCCCCCCACCAAAACGCCCAGCTTGAAAAACAATGGCTGCACAAGGTGCGTGTGGTCAGTGAAACGCAGCCCCTGCTGCCGCCCAGGCTGCAAAAGGGCGTGCTCGACAACGTGACCTCTGCGCTCTATGCCAACCACTGGCTGGACGTGGACTACACCAACCAGAAAGACGAGCGCAAAACCTACCGCGTCATGCCCTTGGGTCTGGCCCAGCAAGGCCCGCGCCTGTACCTGGTCTGCCGCTTTGAGGGCTACGACAACCAGCGCATCCTGGCGCTGCACCGCATCAACAGTGCCAACAACAGCGGCCTGCCGTTTGAGCGGCTCGACTTTGACATGGCGGCCTATGAGGGCGAAGGCGAACTGGCCGTGGCCAACGGCCCGCGCATCCGCCTGCAATTTGACATCGACAAAGCCGCAGGCCGCCATTTGCTGGAGTCTCCCTTGTCGGAAGACCAGAACGTGCAGTTCACCCCCACGGGCTACACCATCACGGCCACAGTGCAACAGACACTGCTGCTGGACCGGTGGTTGAACAGCTTTGGGGGGCAGGTGAGCAATGTGAGCAAGACACCCGTTTAAGGAGCAACGAACATGAGCAAGTGCCGCTATTGCAATTCATCGTCATTCGGATCGGGCTGCCCGCACAGCCCCACCAAAAAGCACGAACACACCGGCGATGAAAAGAAATGCGAGTTCTGCAACTCGTCGTCCTACGGCAGCGGCTGCCCGCATAGCCCGACCAAAAAACACCGCCACGGCAGTGGCGCCAACAAATGCCGCTGGTGCGGATCGACCTCGACGGGGAGCGGGTGCCCGCATTCGCCAACGGGCAAACATGAGAAGTAATTTTAAAAGGAGTGAGTCAATGAAAAAAAATGAAGCAGCTAAAAAGGGGCCTGTAAAAGGCTCAAAAATTATGGCGACGTTAATCAGCGGTGCTGAAAATGCGTGTAAAGAATATGTTGAGATGTCTGGGCGATCGTCTCCGGGTTATGCGCCAGAGTCGTTCATTCAAGCTGGAGCTGCAAGATCATTAAAAAAAATTAGCCAAACCTTGGTCGTTCTGGAGGAGTCGGTTGTCGATACCTACAAAGCATCTAGTCCTCCTAAGCGAGGGCGTGTAAAGAAGGAAGTTTCAAAAGGTCGCTATGACATAGTTGCTTACTGGAAGAACGGAAAACCTCGTGCTGCTATTGAGGTGAAGTCACCAGTTAATGCACTGGTGAAACAGAAATTCGATAAGGATTTCACTCGTTTAGTAGAGACAATGAATGGTCACGAGGATGCTTCATTTCAGTTTGGAGTCTTTTTATTTCTTACAGTGAAAAAGGGTTTAAACACTGATTTTTCAAAGGCCAAGATTGACATTGATGCACTTGTTAAAAAGCTCGGAGAAGAAGCTGTGTCTTTGAGTAAAAGTAGGGCTAAAAGAAAAATGAATGTTTTCATCTATGAAGGTAAAACTTTCCCACTGGAAATGGATGACTTAAGTGGAGCTTGGCGAGTTTCAGCGATTGTCTTTAAGCGTTGAGATGGTTCGCTGTCTACTGACTTTGTTGGTAGAGAATTCGATAGCTTCAAAAAGCGAAAGTCTTCCTCTACGACGAACGAACCATTCCCGAAGGCTGGGTCCGTGTCTACTTGCCTGATGAAGTTATTGCCTTGCTGAAGGTAAGGCAGCCGCAAAAAATCAGCCTCGATCACGATCTGGCCGACGATGCGCGTGGCACCGGCTATGACGCGGTGCTTTGGATGAAGGAAGCCGCGCAGCTGCGCATGCTGGCTGGCAGCTTAGCCATCAAGCGCATGACCTTAGATAACCGACACACTTTGTTGCACCTTAGCTGAAACTGGTGCCTTGTTCAAAAGGAGATTCCATGAGTGCAAATCACATTTCTCGTCGCAACGTATCTGCCAGCCGTATTGCTGCTGCAGTGTTCAAAAAATCATGCATTGTTATCGCGCTTGCCGCTGCGGGAGCACAGGCCAACCCACTGGCGGGATTGGCGGCCATCAACGGGGTGGTGGGGGCCATCAAGCAAACGGCGGGTGGCGTCAAAGCCGCCATGGAGCCTACCGCGCAAAAGCCGCAGCGCCCCAAAATTTCTTTGCCAGGCGCCATCAAGATCGAGCGGGGCATGCAGCGCGAAGCCGTGCTGGCGCTGGTGGGCGAACCCGCGCAGAGCATTGCGGCCAGTTCTGCCAATGGTTCCGTGCGTGATGTTTACAAGGTCAAGCGCACCGGTTCGTGCAGCATTGACCAGATCGAGATCGGCTACATGCCCGGTACCCATGGCGTGGTGAAAGACATTTCCCAGAAATGTGGCGATGTCACCTCCAATGAAAACCGCTCGGCCCGCTATTCCTTTCTGCTAGAGCTGCCAGAGGTGTTTGACCGCCTGGCAATGGCCATGCCGCGCGAACAGGCAATGGCTTCTCTGGGGCAACCTGCTGAAACCCAGCCGAGCCGGAAACCCGGCTGGTTTGTGGATGTTTACGCGTTTGGGGCAGACCGGGTGATGCTGAGCTATGACAAAGCCAGCAAACAGTTGCGCGCAGTGGGCTGGAATGGCACCGAAGTCAGCCTGCCCCGCATTCAGCGTGCCGATGTGTTTGAAGCAGCAGGAAACTGACATGCCCACTCGCACGCCCCGCCGTACGGTGTTTGACCTGAGCCCGCAGGAGTTGTTTGATTTGCGCCGCATGAACCTGCAGGTGAGCGCCAGTGTGCCTCCACGCCGACCACGACGTTCAGCCAGCAGCGATGCCGCTGAATACATGCACGACTACGGTGTGTACGAGCACTACTGCAACTTGCATGCGCGCGCCAGGCACGAACGGGCCGAATGGCTCAAGGCCCAGGGCATCAGCCTGAAGGTCGCCGCTCATGCGGTGCTGACGGACTACAAACCCTACGAGCAGGCCCGTCGCATTGGTCGGGTGGCGCCGCCCTTGCCTGCGGGTTATGCCCAGGCCTATGCCGTTGCGTTCAAACCTGCGCCAGCCAAGCCAGCAGCCAAGTCCTTGGTCAAGAAGCTGCCACCGAGCCAGCCTGGCGGCTTAGAGGGCTTCTCGTTTTAACGCGGCATGCAAATGTGCCACCGTCCACGCTTGCAGCCACGTTTCGCTGCAAGGGTGGCCGGGAGCCGGAAATGGGTAGCGTTCGCTCAGCGCTGCAAGCTTGAGCGGTGCGGGCACGCCCTGCGCTTGCGCAATGTCTTGCAGGCGTTGCACCGAGCGGACGTGTTTTGCCAGTGGTGGCCATCCTAGTCGTTCCAGATCAGCATCCAGCATGGCCACACTCCATGCCGGGTTGGCTGCGATCACATGACTGCCCCGCACAAAAGCCAGGAATGCATCGATCCGCTCGGCCAGAAGCGGTTTGTCCTGCAGAGCCAGGTTGGTGTAACCCGTGCCGTTTTCTGCATCGGGCAGGATGGGGTGCTGTGGGTTGCACAGGGCATGAAACTGGAGTCCGGTCAGGCGACCATTCACTGCTTCGAGCGCCACCAGCTCGACCACGCGCTCAGTGTTGGTGTCCAGGCCCGTGGCTTCGACGGCCAGGTAGATGTGTCGTGTCATGCGAGAAGTGGACCATCAGAGCTCAAGCGTGCTGCCCTTCATGAAGCCAGCTTTGCAAAATGAATCCCATCGCCAGGGTGTCCAGCTCGCAGTAGCGCAGCAGGCCTTTGCGCAGGCTGGCGCGGGTGTCCGCGTGCAGACTTTCAAACTGCAGCCGCAGGTAGGCATTGCTGGCAGCGCCGCCCTGGTTGATGCCTTCGGCCTCTTCCTCTTCAGTACCCAGTTCGCCCACCAGCAGTTTGTAGGGGTCCAGCACTTCGCCTTGTGGGCCTTGCTGCCACCAGGCCATGTTTTTGAAGTTTTTGCTGGGAATGCCGTTGGGCGCGCCATACACCGCGTGTTGGTAGGTGCTGCGCAAGAAGCTGGAGCTTTCCATGACCGCAGGCAGCACCTTTTTGATGGAGCAGCTGCCTTTGGTGCTGGGGTGAAAGTAATGTTTGCGGGCAATGTCAGCCAGGTCCACCATGGCACGCGGGCCGTCTTTGGTGATGGTTTCGATGAACTCGATCAGGGCCTCGCTGTCAGCAGGCGGTGTGGCCTCTGCCTTGATCTGTTCCTTGACGGCGTTGAGGATGGAGTTTTCATGGTGGCTCCAGCGCATGATGGTGCCCTGGTCATGGCGCAGGGCTTCTCGCAGGGCGCGCACAAATGCGTAGTTCGGAAACTCTCCGGGTGCATCCAGCAGGAACTCATTGGCGTGCCGCAGGCTGCCGTCGGCCTCCAGAATGTGGTGCGAGAACTGAAAGGCCACCTGCTCATAGGGCCTGCGCCCTGCATGGAAGGGGAGCGCCACGGCGGCGGTCTCAAAGTCAATCAGGTGCAGTGGATATGTCCAGTTGCGCATGGCGCTTTCCAGTCCGTCCCTGTCCAGGTAATAGCCTTGCGCTTGCCATTCGGGCGGCAAACCCGCCACTTGCATCCATTGGCGCTGGGCAATGCTGAGCGGACTGTAATCGTGGTCGGTGAGCTTGAGGTCTTCTTCGGTCACTTGCGACAGTTTGACCACCCCTTGCTGAATCAGTTTGTCTTTGCTGCGAAAGTTCCACAGGTCCAGCACGGTGCCTTGCGCAAAGTCTTCGTCGCTCCAGCGGTTGGCTTCTTTCCAGCATTCATGAAAGCCACTGCGCAGCGCGCCGCCCATGGGCGCCTTGAACTCGCAGCTGCCGCATTGCCCGCCAATCACCGGGGGCAGTTTCTTGTCTTGTGCATAGTGCTGCGCCCACAGGTGTGCCAGGGTTGGCAAGTCCCCCTCTCCACCCGGAGTGGCCAGGGGGTTGTTGAGCTCTTCATTGACCAGATGGTCCACATTCACGCAGGTCAGCACGGTGTCGGCCAAGCCGGGCTGTTTGGCCCGTTCGTCCACCTGCACCTCCATGTCGCGGCCCTTGCGCGCAATCTTGAACGATTGGTTCATGCCGTTGACGGTGGCGGTTTTGCTTTTGTCGGGCATGAGCAGGTTGGCGCTGACGGTGGCTTGCGGAAACGCCAGCTGGACCACGTATTTCTGGAACGCCACGTCTTGCACATAGGGCAGGATGTCGCTCGCAATCGCAGTGCGCTTGCCCGACAAGCTGGCCGGGTCTCCTGAATAGGATTTGGCTTTGACTTCGATGACCTCCAACACTTGTCCACGTTTGATAAGGACGTCGACCCGCACGAGAAAACCGTCGTGGACGATGGCGGGCTCAAAGAGGGTGATGTTGTCGTTTTTGAGCAGCTCGGCGGTTTCAGCAACGGCCTGCGCCACCTGCTTGGTTTGGATTTCAATGCCGTCGGGGTATTTGAGTTTGGCCAGCTCACCCACCTGGAAGCCGCCATCAGCCAGCATCGCCAGGAATTCGTTGTCGTTGTTGGTGTTGGCGTAGTCGGGCTTGCCGGTGTAGAAAAGTTTGGTCGGGCACTCTACCGCCTGCTTGAAACGGGACTTCGTCAGATAGCGCTGGTGTGGTGCGGACGGCATTTGAAATCCCCCTTCGTTGCAATGCATGTATGAAATGAATCATATTTAATACAATTGATTGGGCATTTTTAGCCCATATAATTTTTTTCTTATTGGCTGCGCAACATATGCAAGAGCAGCGGTAGGCCTGCGGCCGCTGAGGTGGGCCATTGCACATTCATGTATTCGGCCAGCTCTGAGGGTTCGGGGTTGATCTCGGCCACAAACTTGCCCAGGCGGTGGGCGTTAATGGGCAGTTCTGCCGCAGGCCAGACCACGCCCGATGTGCCCACCACCAGCATGGCATCGCAGGCGTCCACCAGGTCTTCGGCCAGGCGAAATTCGTTTTGCGGCATGGCTTCGCCAAACCAGACCACACCGGGGCGAATGTAGCCCTGGCAGTGCAGGCAGCGCGGCGGCTCCAGTTCGGCCAGGCTGGGGTCGGGTTGGCCGGGAGCAAAGTGGCCAGGGCGGTGGCAGGCCATGCAGCGCGGCGCAAACAGGCTGCCGTGCAGGTGGACCACGCTGGCGCTACCGGCGCGTTCGTGCAGGTTGTCCACGTTTTGCGTGACCACATCGACCTGCACCGCCTGGCCGTGCCGCGCTTGCAGTGCCGCGGCCAGTTGGCCGATGGCGACGTGCCCGGCATGAGGCTGGGTTTGCAAGACAGCGCCACGCCGGCCTTCGTACCAGGCCCAGACGCGCTGCTTGTTTTCACGCCACCCTTGTAGGGTGGCCATTTCACGGGTGTTGAATTTGGCCCAGAGGCTGTCGGGCTTGTCCCGGAAGGTGGCGATGCCACTTTCGGCGGACATGCCTGCGCCGGTGAAGACGACGATACGGCGGGCCTGCAGCAGGGCTTGGGCAATGGTGTGTGCGGGTGTGTACATGGGGCCCCTTGATGTTCCTTTGTTGGGGCTTCAGTTTATGAATGGTGGCGACAGCATGTGTCGCATATCGCAATGTTTTGGCGCTGCTGCTAAGCTCATCGCATGCGTCTGCTTCTCGATTCTTTCTGGCGTGCTGCCTTTTACTGCCTCAACCCTCGGGTGATTGGCTTGTCCCTGCTTCCACTGGCCATCATGGTGGTGCTGTCGGGAACGCTGGGCTATTGGTTCTGGGATGATGCGGTGGCCAGTGTGCATGGCTGGCTGGAGGCCTCG
>JACCDH010997931.1_pt1 | contig 10614 bp, 3 predicted proteins | sample 7442481 | NCBI WGS metagenome assembly JACCDH01 (sample SAMN15323433, study PRJNA562643) | freshwater metagenome | isolation source: river surface water | place: USA:Blue River Watershed | collected 2017-08-15
ATTTGTATAATTTTTCATAAAATCATCATAATAATCAATATTATTTAATATTAACGGTTTTAATACATAATAACTAAATACATTTGTATGTTGTAAAAATTTCTTTAAACAACTATCTTCTTTTACCAACTTATTTAATTCATCATATTTTAATCCATTATGATTTAACACTTTTTTACTTAATCCCAATTCATAATTTAACTCATTTTTAAACATAGCTCGCAACTTATTTATATTAAATATATAATGTTCCGGAATATTATATATTCCATATGGACTCATAAAATGCTCTTTTTGTAAATATACAAAATATAAATTAAGCATTGTTGCCAAAGATTCTGTGTATGCTTCATTTAATAATATTGGATAATTTGAACATAATTCACTTTTCATCGTATGACTATGAATAATAAGTGGATAATCCATATGAAAAGAATGAATCATTTCGTGAATACATACTTTGTAAACTTCTTCTTTACGAAATAATACGATTTTACCGTTATGTTTATGTTGATGTTCAACATTTTCAATAAATGTTACACCACTATTTACTTCACGAGGTGAAAGGGGATTTTTTGAAAATACTTTTTTAAAAGATGATGGATAATAATAAATTTCTTGAATAAGATTTTTATTACAAAAATATTGAAAATATAAGATTAAATATAATAATTTAATACCAGTACGTTCGATCGATGGTGTTAAAATTTGTGATGAGGAGCCCATTTTTAATTTTGTGGGAAAAGAAGGAAGTTGAAATGTATAAGTGTATATATAATTTTTAAAAATATGTGATTGAATTTCGGAATCTAAAAAAGAAATATCTTGAATAACATTTTTTTTAGCTACTTCAAAAGTTATTTTTATTTTTTGTATATCAAATATTTTGTTAAAATCAATAAGTGATTTATTCATATTTTTATATAAATTGTAAAAAAAAGAATTACGTGTTAAAAACATTTTTTTTATTAATTTACTTTTTATTTACTTTTAATTTACTAATTTATTTATATATATTTTTATTAAGAAAGTAAATAATATTTTTTATCTTATTTCATTTTAGTAATTATTATTTTTAATAATTTATATTTATATTTTTAATAATAATTTATATTTATAAAAATGCTTCAAAAAAGACGAAATGTAAATCCAGATTTACAAAGATTAGTACCTTTCGGAACACTTAGACAACCCAACGGAACACTTAGACAACCCAACGGAACAGTTAATCCAATGCATCCAAAAGGAGCACAAGCAGCTAGACCAAGAAGTTCACTAGAAACTGGAACAGGAGCTGCTGGAATTGTTCAACCATTAGCAGCTGTTCAAGCAGCAGACGGAGCAAAGGCAAAACAAGAATTAATTAATCATATTAAAGCATATACTGGATATACGAAAACAGTTCGTGATCGCAATAAAATTATTCAGGGTGATCTACTTTATAAAGTTCCAAATGAATATAGATTTCAAAATATGAAACAAACTGTTGATATAACATCTTTTTTTTCAGGAATACTTACAAGTATTAGAGGACCAAAAATATATACATTTGATGATAAGAATGTACAAGAATTATTAGAATTATTGATTGATCAAACTACATTAATTAATATACTTGATTTATATAGATTTAATGCTAAAAATATAGAAGGTATTGAAAATATAAATTCGAATGTGATTAAATTTCAAAATAAAAAAAGAGTACTTTTTTTTGTTGATCTTTTAGAATATCAATTTTATTTGTGTAATTTAATTTTTAAAAAAATAAGTACTTCTATTGGTATTAGTCATTCCTGGATTGTTATAAATTATGATATTATTACAAAAATAATATATATGTATAATAATCAATTATATAATTTTTTAAAAGAAAACTTTAGAACAGATGGAAGTATAAGAAATCCAAATACAGCAAGCGGAGCAACTGGTTATATTTCTACTCAATTTGAAATTAATAATAAAAGTATTTATGTAAAAAATAAATTTACAAATGATTATCAAATATTATTTACAGTTCCAAATACTACTACAAGTGTGGGTAATAGTGTGGGTAATAGTGTGGGTAAAAGTGTGGATAATAGTGTAGATAATTTTAGAAATAAATTTAAACATGTTTATAATACAATATTAGCAATAAATTTATCTGTTATCAATCATCGTGATCCAATTATTACTACAATTTTACGTGCTGTCCAAAGAAATGATACTCGTACACCTATACAAAAATTATCAGAACACATTACTGATTATAAACAAAGAGGAGTTTTAACATATAAAGTTCCAATTAATGATAGATTTAGTGATTCAAATACATCTTATTTTATTCCACCAGGTAGCAAACAACCTACAAATTTTAGCACTCTTGATTTGGAAAGATTACAAAACAGTCGTATACCTGAAGATCTTTTAGGTCCAATACTTAGTTTATATACTCAATTAAGAGAAAGAGATATAAATAGTGTACGTGGAGAGGGAACTTTTTTACTTAGAGAAAAAGATCCAGTACGTTTTTTTATTGATCTTTTAGAATATCAATTTTTTATATATTATTCAATTTTAGATAAATTAAGTAAAACTAATGGAGATAATGGTAGACCTATTGTAGATTTAGATAGAAGATCAGATTTAGATAGAAAATCAGATTATGAAAAAATAGCAAAAATAATTTACATATATGATAATGGTTTTTATGATTTTTTAAAAACTCATTTTGGAACAGATCCACAAATTGATGGTCAAAACCCTGAACTTAATACTTATATAGATCCACCAGTACAAGCAACAGTTACATCAAATAGATCAATTTTTATAAAAACTGGAGCAGGAAAAGAAAAATTATTTCAATTTGATAATGCTTGTCCAGCTGCTTTAAGTTTTAAAAATAAATTTATTTATGTTTATAATATTTTACGCGCAATTAATATAACTGTTCCAAATGAAGCTGATCCATTTATTACAAGAATAAGAGAATTTATAGAAACACTTCATGAAGAAGCAGCTCAACCTGAAGTAGTAATACAACCTAAAAAACCTTCAGGAAAAAGCGCTGCTTATTTACAAGCAGAAAGGTGGTTAGGATATATAAGTAGACAATATTATGAACCATATATGGCTGCTAATAATCCTCAATTTAAAATACCAAATGATAGACGCAAAAATGATAATCCTTTTTATGATCAACGTGCTATTGATAATATTAATGTTGATCCAAATATAAAAAACGCTTTAATTGAGGATGAGTTATTAATCAATATTTTAAATTTATATACTCATTTAGATTTTAATGAAAGTAATGTAAATCGACAACTTGGTGAACATTTAAATCGACAACTTGGTGAACATTTTTCGAATGCTAAAAGACTTTTTATCCATCTTTTAGAATATCAATTTTATATATATATTTTAATAATGAAAGATATTATTACAAATTTAGAACAAGGGGCTGGTGGAATTCCTGAAAAATTTAATCCACGCGATCAAGTAAACTTTTATACAAATTTAGCAAAAGTAATTTTTGCCTTAAATGAACCTTTGTATGATTTAATTAAAAAAAATTTTAGTATAGAAAATACTAATGGTAATACATATATTGTTAATATAAAAAATAATAAAAAGTTATTTCGAGGAGAAGGGCGTTATATACCAAAATTTACATATATATGTTATGTAATTGATGCTATTCAAAGGAATGATATTGATGAAAATGATTTGTTTGTTAGACGTGTTAGAAGATATACTCCTCCACCACCAGTAGTACAACCAGTACAGCCACTACAACGAGTACAACCACTACAACCACTACAACCAACACAACCAAGACCACAACAAAATTTTATTACTAATTATCAAACAATTGTAGCTAATTTTCCTATTTTAACAAGATTAAATGGAACAAACTTAAAAACTATTTTAATAGGATTTGATGAAAATATTGTTAAAGAAATATTTATAACAAATGATCAACCACCAACAATAAATCTAGATTTAAGTCGCTTAATACTAAACTCTTTTAATAAAGATAGTGTAGAAGCGTATATAAGAAGTCAAGTCGATCAAGTTGGTCAAGACGCAATAACCCCAAATATACGTAAAATTTTATTAAATATTTTACATATTATTTACTTTTATTTGGAATACTTTTTATTTGCCAAAGATGGTAATAATTATAAAGTTAATATTAATGACTTAATTACTCGTATAAATATTACTTATATATTATTACAAACATATAATTATATTTTAACAAAAATTCCTCGAGCTGGTGCTCAAAGTATTTTTATAATACCAGAAGATGTTATAAATGATTATGATCAACATAAAGAAGATAATGATATAATTCGTAGTAATAATATAATTTATGCTTTAAATAAATCTTTTTATATACTTTTACAAGATTATATTGATTATATACAATTAGGTCCGTTACCTATTAATATTAGTTCTCAAAATTTTCGTCGTATTTTACAACAAATAAATAGTTTACGATTTAATATGTACATAAGATTTATTGAATATGGTTTAGTAAATGAAGAGGATTTACATAGTTTTGTAAATAGTGCTATTCCAGATTTTATAAGTACAAATAGAAATATTACAAAAGATATTTTTGAAAGAATTAAAAATGGAATTATAAATTTAGGAATTTATTTAAATAAAAATAGAATTAATTATAATAAAATACAAATTTTAAACACATATCAAAGATATATAAATAATTTAAGTAAAATTGGTCATCGAAATATTATTCGAAAACGATTAAAAAGTCGACGTTTAGATCCAGGTCAAATTAGTCCTGATCGTGAATCTACTTCTTATCGTGAATATTTAAGAATGCATAGAAATTTATATAATATGCTTAGAAATTTTGGAATTGAAGAAGATTAATAAAATATTTTTAAGGATTATAAAATATTTAAAGATTAATAAAATATTTTTTAGAATTATTAAAAATAATAAATTAAAATTTAATTTATTATTTTCTAATATAATAATATATATTACATATTTTTTAAATAAATAAAAAATGGCACAACAATTACTTATAGGGCCAGGTGGACAGCCTCTTAATCCAGCCATGTATAAATATCTGACTAAAAGTACAAATAAAATAAAAGATCTTGAACTAAAAGATAGTACTAAAAAATTCCAATATGACACTTTAAAAAAAGCACACGAACTTTTAGCTCCTAAATTAGCAGGAGCAGCTTTTCGTACTGGATATTTTACACAAACAGAAAATCCATTATTAGCTTCAACAGATATTTTAAGATCAGAGTTATATAAATTAACTCATGAACATATTGCTCAAATTATTAATAGTTCAGATGATGTTCTTTTTAAAACCGATATGGCAAGAAGACACGCAACCATTGCTTGGATTGATCCTACACCAATAGCTGGTGGCGGTCTTGGTGATCTTCCTGTTGCTGCGCGTGCTGTAGATCCAAATTTTGCGTATATTCCTGCTAATTTTAGATTTCAAACTACGATGACTGCTCAATTACCACAAGCTGCTGTTGCTGCTGGTGGTGCTGCTGCTGCTCCTCCTGTTAATGTTGACAGAACCGATTATGTAACAAACATTTTAACTGCGTTAATGAGAAGTAATACGTTAAGATATGTAGCTCCAGCACATAATCAATTTTCTCAAAGTGCTCAAGATGCGTCAGTAGCACCTTTTGCACCAGATGCTGCTAATTATGCTAACAAAATTTTACCAGAACACGTTGGATTAGAAAAAGATACACGTCGCGTTGTTGGCGCTCCTGTTGCTCCTGCTATTGGTCCTCCTGCTCCTGCTCCTGGTCATCCAAATTATAACATATATTCCAAAGATATTATTCTTTTAAATAATGCTTTTCATTCACCGGTAGTAGGTGCTGTTGACTATACTGATATTCAAAACGCTGGTGTAGGAGCTAAATATAATTTCGCTGCTAATAATGCTGCTGCTTTAGATTCAATTAAAGCTGACAACCATTATTATAGAAATAATGTTTTAATTAACAATGTTGGTGTTGCTGCTACAACAGATGATATGGCACATTATGTAAATAAAATACTCCATCCATTTGCTACTTTAACACCAGCACCAGTAGTACGAGGTGGAGCAGCTGACCCTTTAGACTTTTTAGAAATTCGATTTGCGAAACGTATTTATGATGAAATTTCTGGAAATAAATATTTAAACACACCTGAATTTAAAAATAATCTTTCACACATTATTACAACTGCTCGTAATATAATTAATGGTGTCGCAAATGGTGCTCAAAATGATGGTGTTGTAAAAAATATTTGCGCAATGGTTGCTAAAATTCTTGCTGCGTCACACACTGCTGATGATGCTGTTCACGCTCAATCTATACTAAATGCTCTTTATATTACATTTGTTGGTGCTGCTGGTGCTGGTATAACTCTTAATGCTGCCAATGGTATTGTTGCTATTGAAGCTGGTCGTACTGCTATTATGTTAGGTAATGCAGGTAATGCGGCAAATGGTGCTACTATAGATGAAACTGTAGAAAATATAGAAACTGCTTTAAATCCGGCTGCTGCGAATTTTAACATTCGTAAAGCTGGTGCTGAATTTTTAAGAATTGTTGGTAGATTTGATAATGCTGCTGTTGGTGGTTTTGGTGGTAACAACGATAAGTTAGCAAATCTTTCTAAACTTGCTATTCAATATATTGCGCTTATGACAATTGAAGCATCAAAAGCAGCAGCTTTCTCTGCTGCTGAAAATGCTACAAGAGGAAGTGGTACATCTACTGGTCAAAAAATAGCAAATGTAATTTCTACTGAAATTTATAATGTTATAAATAGTGCTATGCCAGCAGATTTTGGTAATGGTGTTGCTGGTGATCATAATACTTTAGGTAAAGTAAATGATGCTACAGGTCTTGAAGATTTTGGTATAATTGAAAATGGTGGCGCGTGGGGTGGTGGTGCTCAAGCTCTTTTTCAAACCTTTAGTGCTGGTGCGGCTGTAGGTGGTGCTTATAATGATGCTCGTACTCTTCATGGTATTACAACAGCACTTTTTAATGGTGCTGGTGCTAATGCTGGTGCTCAAATTGCCACAAATTACGCAAGTATGATTCGTATTTATGTGGACCCTCATATTGGCTTCTTAAAAGATGTGATTCGAAAAATTAAATTACCATTATATCGTATAGAAACTGATCCTGCTGCTGCTGTTAATACTCCTGGTCAAATAACTACTTTAAATATAGATGGTGTTGCTGGTGTTGCTGGTGGTGCTGGTGGTAATACTAATAACGCCCATTTACAATATTATTTACAATATGTGTTAGATACTCCAAAAGGACTTCCAAATGTTTACAGAACTGGTGGTGCTGCTAATGATCTTCCAGATATGGCTCGATTTATCAACGCAAATCTTATTGTTGGTGGTAATCCTGGTGGTGGTGGTGGTGGTGCGTTAGCTGCTGGTGATCCAGCTCTTCTTGGTGTACAAAAAATATTAAGAAGAGTTGCTTATTATCCTAAAGTATTTTTCACACTTGTTGATAACAATGATGCTAGTGCTCCTGCTGGTATTCAAACTAATTCGTATGATTTAACAAATCCATTTTCTATTATTAATATACGATCTGTAGGTCCTAACGGTCAACGACCTGCTGCCGCTACTTATCCTAGCCAAAGTTGGCACATACACAAATCTATATTAAATGATGAGTTAATAACAGGAATGGTATCATCACCAGAAGGTTCAACATTTATTGAAGTTATTCAAGAGTTAGAAAAACTTCAAAGAAATGTTAAATTTTCTAATTCATATAAAAATGCCTATAAAAGTTCATTAAATGAAATTAGAAATGCTATACAATATACATATAATATGGGTTTAAAAACGAATGTTGCTAATTTTATGAATGGTAATCAAGTTAAACCTTTTATTATGAGTGGTGGTAATAAAAAAATGCGTGGTGGTGAAAATAATAACTTAGAATCAAACTTAACAAAATTAATTTCAGATGTTAGAAGTATGAAAAATTCAGTTAATAGATCAACATTTAAAAATGTATTAATTAAAATTTCTGAATTTGATACATATAAAAAAGAAATTGCTAAATTAGGAAATGCTAATAAATATCAATCCCAAATTAGTGAGTTAGAAACTATTTTTGATAAATTATCTACTAAAATTGCTAAAAATATTGCTAATAGTAATCAATCATCATCAAAACCAGTAAATATTCAACCAAATTCAGCTTCAGCATATGCTCGTGAAGCAGCAAGTACAGCAGCAACTGCTCTTACCATGGTTGTTAACCAAACTGGTGTAAAAGCACAGGAAGCTAAAAATGCTGTAAATATATCTTTATCATCTGCTGTTGCCACAACAACAGAACCAAATAGTGAAAATGCTAAAATTGCGATTAATAAAGCAAGTGAAGCAATAAAATTATTAATAAGCACAATTAAAAGAAATAATAATAATCAAATAGAAAATGAAACGAAAGGTCATATTATAGAGATATTAGAAAAAATAAATGTACAAATTAATAAAAATAAAGCTAATCTTAAAGTTTCAAATGTTAAAGCCGCTTTATCTTCATCTTCATCTTCAAATATGAGTGGTGGTAAAAAAAAGAGTAAGAAAAGTGGTAAAAGTAAGAAAAGTGGTAAAAAGGAAAAGAAAGTAAAAAAAGAGAAAAGTAGTAGAAAATAAAAGCAATTTTTAATAAAAATATATTGTTAATAAAAAATATATTGTAAAAAAATAAAAATAAAAAATAATATCATTTATATAATAGAAAGTATTATATGAATAAAAATGAGTAAAAATAATCTATTATATGGTAAAAAAATAAATGATTATTTATTTAATGATGAAGAATTAAAAATATTAAATACACCAATTGATACTATTTTTGCGAATCCAAATACGAAAGATAAATTTATGATTCTTTTTAAAAAAATATTTAATTTATCATCTGTACATAAAAATATTTTAAATATGTTTGAAAGTTTTCAAATGATGACATCGGATTCAATAAAAAAATATGCTTCAACATTTGATTATAAATCTTTTTTAAGTAATCCAACTGCGTTTGTATCAAAAAAATCAATACCAAATATTAAATTAGAAAATAAAGAGAAAAATTATTTTAAAAAGAGAATTCGTACAAATAATCAATTAAATGATCAAACAAATAATCCAGCTCAAATTGATAAATCAGTATTTGTATTATTTATTCTTTTTCAAAAATTACAAAATTATTTACTTTTTAAAAAAGCTGAATTTAATCAATTAATAAAACACGGTGTTAATTCAGAAAAACGTCGTGAAACAATCAAAAAATTAAATGGTTTTAGACTTATTGCTAAAAAGTTTATTAGAATACGCGAAAAATTATTCCGACTTATTCAATTCCAATATGTTGAACCACCTATACCTGAAACTACTGATCTTAATTCTCCATATTATTATTATTATCATTTTTTAAGAAATATGTGTGAAGTCACTCCAAAACCATATGATTATGAAGATTATCAACCAAATATATTTAACGCAGCAAAAACAAGTAATACAAAAATGGGAATGGCAGTGTTTAAAACTGTAATGACAAATAAATGTCATATATTTAATATAAAAGCTACTAGTAATGGTATAAATTATACTAAAGCTACGGTAACTCATTCAAATAGAAGTATACCACTTAAAGAAGGAATTAATATATTTAATTTAATATCATTATATTATATAGATAATCTAGGAACAAATAATCGTATAGATACGATTATTACGAAAAGAAATAATAATTTTTATATTTATAAATATAAGATAAATGATACAAATCGAAATATGAGAATTATAAAATCTGAATTGCCGCGACAATATTATTTTGATAATAATATGTTACATCAAATATTATTAGAAAATGAAAAAAATAAAAATACACATGGTACTTTATCAAGAATATATATTTCTTTATTAAATAAGTATTAAATAGTATTTTTTATTAAATAAAAAAATAAATGATTAAAAATCTATTATATAATTAGTGTTAATTATATAATATATAAAATGAGTAAAAAAGAAATAACCTATTTTGGGAAACCTTATAAAGAATATGATAAAAGTAGAAGTGTTAGATCATTTTTTGAAAAATTAAATGAGATTACAAATGATTTAAGTAAATCAAAAATTGAAAGAGAAAGAGAAATAAAGGAGTTATTTAAAAGTAAATTTGTGCCAATACAAAGTGATATTAAAGAAAAGTTACAAAGATTAATAAATGAAAATAGAGCTCAAAAAACAAATATTGAAAATGCTAATGTAAATAAAGAAATGGTTGAAATTGCGCACTCTTTAAATGCTTATAGTAATGAATTATTAACTTATTATGGTGAATCATATTATAAAATAAGAAATTCAGCGGAACGAAAAAAATTTATTCGTGATTTGCGATTTTTATTAAGTACATTTGGTATAGTTCAACAAAGTTTAGGAAATGTTGTATATGGTGAAAATAGATTAAGTGAAGCAAATATAAAAAATTCACCATCAAATAAATCAGAATTAATGAAAAGATTTGAAAAATGGGAAAAAGAAAAAAGAGGTATAGATAAAAGTGAAATTCCAAA
>JACCDH010035828.1_pt1 | contig 10611 bp, 7 predicted proteins | sample 7442481 | NCBI WGS metagenome assembly JACCDH01 (sample SAMN15323433, study PRJNA562643) | freshwater metagenome | isolation source: river surface water | place: USA:Blue River Watershed | collected 2017-08-15
CCTGCAGGCGGCCGAGATCGCCGCGCGCGGCGTGGGTGGGGTGCGCGGGCCGGTACGCGACGCCATCACCGTCTTCGACGAGAACGGCGCCTTGCTGCAGGCGCCGCCCGCGCTGTGGGAGGCCCTGCTGGCCCGCCAGTGGCAACGCCTGTTCGTCGACCTGCGGCCCCTGTGGTCGCAGGCCCGGCTCGTGGTGTTCGGCCACGCCCTGCTGGAAAAGCTGGTGGCCCCGCGCAAGGACATGACGGCCCACGTCTGGCGGGCGGATACCCCGTTCACCGGCGCTCCGCTGCCCGGCGGCTCGCGGGCCGGGGACCTGCCCGCCGCTGACCTGGCCGCCGCCGATGCCTGGCTCGCCGGCGCCCTGAGTGCCGAAGCCCTGGCCGTCAAGCCCTTTACCCCGCTGCCGGTGCTGGGCGTGCCGGGGTGGTGGCCGGAGAACGAGGGGGCCGGTTTCTACGACGATGCCACCGTCTTCCGCCTGCCCCGGCCCCGCCTCCACGCCGAAAACCCTTAGAAAATCCGGCGGTTTTCTTGCAAACCTCCGGCGCGGCCTTATCTTCCCGCCGGGCGGGTCTGTTCCCCGGTCCTATTTCGGAGTCTGAATGAAACGCATCCTTCTGTTCGTGGCCACCAACCTCGCGATCGTCGTGGTCCTCGGCATCGTGGCCAGCCTGCTCGGCGTCAACCGCTTCCTCACCGCCAACGGGCTGAACCTGGGGGCCCTGCTGGGCTTCGCGCTCATCATGGGCTTCGGCGGTGCCTTCATTTCCCTGCTGCTGTCCAAGCCGATCGCCAAGTGGAGCTCGGGCGTGCACCTCATCACCGGCCAGGAAGGCGCGGACGAGCGCTGGATCGTCGAGACCGTGCGCCGCTATGCCGACAAGGCCGGCATCGGCATGCCGGAGGTCGGCATCTTCGAGGGCGAACCCAACGCCTTCGCCACCGGCGCCTTCAAGAACAACGCCCTGGTGGCGGTGTCCACTGGCCTGCTGCAGGGGATGACCCGCGACGAGGTCGAGGCCGTGATCGGCCACGAGGTCGCCCACATCGCCAACGGCGACATGGTCACCATGACCCTGATCCAGGGCGTGATGAACACCTTCGTGGTGTTCCTCTCCCGCGTGATCGGCTATGCGGTGGACAGCTTCCTGCGCCGCAATGACCAGGAGAACACCGGCCCCGGCATCGGCTACTGGGTCACCACCATCGTGCTGGATATCGTGCTGGGCTTCCTGGCAGCGATCATCGTGGCCTGGTTCTCGCGCCAGCGCGAGTTCCGCGCCGACCGCGATGCCGCCCGCCTCATGGGCCAGCGCCAGCCGATGATCAACGCGCTGGCGCGCCTGGGCGGCATGGTGCCCGGCCAGCTGCCGCAGGGCCTGCAGGCCCTGGGCATCACCTCGGGCGTGGGCAAGCTGTTCTCCACGCACCCGCCGATCGAGGAGCGGATCGCGGCACTGCAGAACCACCAGGGCTGAACGCCGGGCGCGCCCCACGCGCGGGCGCGCATCGCCTAGACTGGCCCGGCTCCGGGGTGCGGATCGCCATGGCGATCCGCTGAGATGGCAAGGCCGAACCCGAGAACTTGAACCGGTTCGTACCGGCGTAAGGAGAGCTGTACCGTCATCCCCCGTCCCCGGGGGCCTGTCGTCCTTCCGGAGCGCTTTCGCAACTTCCGGAATGGACACCGATGACCTCTCACGACGACGCCCTGGCGCAGCGACTGGCTGCCTGCCGCCTGCCCTGGCCCGGCTCCCGCAAGATCCACGCGCCCGGCCTCCTCCACCCCGACCTGCGGGTTCCGATGCGCGAAGTCCTGCTCTCCAACGGGGAGCGGGTGGTGCTCTACGACACCTCCGGACCCTATACCGACCCTGAGGTCGCCATCGACCTGCGCCAGGGCCTGCCGCGGCGTCCGCGTCGGGCCGGCACCGGCGGCCAACGGACCCAGCTGCACCTAGCCCGGCGCGGCGTCATCACCCCGGAGATGGAGTACGTGGCGATCCGCGAGAACGGGCGGCGCGCGTGGGCGCAGGCCTACCTGGACGACGGCGGCCGCGAGGACCGGTTGCGCGGGCAGCCCCGGGGGGCGAGCCTGCCGGCGCAGGTGACGCCGGACTTCGTGCGGGACGAGGTCGCCCGCGGGCGCGCCATCATTCCCGCGAACCCGCAGCACCCGGAACTCGAGCCGATGGTGATCGGTCGCAACTTCCGCGTGAAGGTCAACGCCAACATCGGCAATTCGGCGCTCGGCTCCAGCCTCGATGCGGAGGTGGAGAAACTCGTCTGGGCGATCCGCTGGGGCGCCGACACGGTGATGGACCTGTCCACCGGCCCCGACATCGCCGCCACCCGCGAGGCGCTCCTGCGCAACGCGCCGGTGCCGATCGGCACCGTGCCGATCTACGAAGCCCTGGAGCGGGTGGGTGGCGTGGCAGAGGACCTGAGCTGGGCGGTTTTCCGCGACACGCTCGTCGAGCAGGCGCAGCAGGGCGTGGACTATGTCACTGTCCATGCCGGTTTGCGGGAGGCCTTCATCCCGCTCACCGCCACGCGCCGCACCGGCATCGTCTCGCGGGGGGGCGCCATCCTGGCCCGATGGTGTGTGGCGCACCGGCGCGAGAACTTCCTCTACACCCACTTCGACGAGCTCTGCGACATCCTCCAGGCGTGGGACGTGAGCCTGTCCCTGGGTGATGGCCTGCGCCCCGGCAGCCTCGCCGACGCCAATGACGACGCCCAGTTCGCCGAGCTGCGCACCCTGGGGGAGCTGACCCGCATCGCGTGGTCGCACGACGTGCAGACCATGGTCGAGGGGCCGGGCCACGTGCCCCTTCACCTGGTGGAAGCCAATGTCGAGGCGCAGCTGCACCACTGCCACGAGGCGCCGTTCTACACCCTGGGCCCGCTGACGATCGATGTCTCGCCGGGCTATGACCACATCACCAGCGCCATCGGCGCCGCGATGATCGGCTGGGCCGGTACCGCCATGCTGTGCTACGTCACGCCCAAGGAGCACCTGGGCCTGCCGGACCGGGAGGATGTCCGGCAGGGCCTCATGGCCTACCGGATCGCGGCCCATGCGGCGGACGTGGCCAAGGGCCACCCGACGGCCCGCGCCCACGACGACGCCCTGTCACGGGCGCGGTTCGAGTTCCGCTGGGAGGACCAGTTCCGGCTCGCGCTCGACCCGCAGACCGCCCGGGACTTCCACGACCAGACCCTGCCGGCCGACGGCGCGAAGTCGGCGCCGTTCTGCTCGATGTGCGGGCCGAAGTTCTGCTCGATGCGGATGTCGCACCAGGTGCGCGAGGCGGCCGGCGTGCCGGTCGCCGGGCCTGTCCCTCAGGCCACGAGCGCGCGGGCCACCGCCTCGCCGACCTTGATGCCGTCGACGCCGGCCGAGAGGATGCCGCCGGCATAGCCGGCGCCTTCGCCGGCCGGGTACAGGCCCCGCACGTTCAGGCTCTGGAAGTCCTCGCCGCGGGTGATGCGCAGGGGCGAGGAGGTGCGGGTTTCCACGCCGGTGAGCACCGCATCGTGCCGGTCGAAGCCGGCGATCTTGCGGCCGAAGGCCGGCAGCGCCTCGCGCAGCGCCTCGATGGCGTAGGACGGCAGGCTCGGGTGCAGGTCGCCGAGCTTCACGCCCGGCTTGTACGAGGGGATCACCTCGCCGAATTCGGTCGACGGCTTTCCTGCGATGAAATCGCCCACCAGCTGGCCCGGCGCCTCGTAGGTGCCGCCGCCCAGGACGAAGGCGCGCGACTCCAGCTCGCGCTGCAGGCGCACGCCGGCCAGCGGGTCGTCGCCAGGGTAGTCGCGCGGCTCGATGCCCACCACCATGCCGGCGTTGGCATTGCGCTCGTTGCGCGAGTACTGGCTCATGCCGTTGGTGACCACGCGGTCCGGCTCCGAGGTGGCGGCCACCACCGTGCCCCCCGGGCACATGCAGAAGCTGTAGACGGCGCGCCCGTTGCTCGCGTGGTGCACCAGCTTGTAGTCGGCCGCCCCCAGCAGCGGGTGGCCGGCATGCCGGCCCCAGCGGGCGCGGTCGATCATGCCCTGCGGGTGCTCGATGCGAAAGCCGACGGAGAAGGGCTTGGCCTCCAGGTACACGCCGCGCTCGTGCAGGCGCTCGAAGGTGTCGCGCGAGCTGTGGCCCAGCGCCAGCACCACCTGGTCGGCACGCAGTTCCTGGCTCTTCCCGGTGGCCTGGTCCAACACGGTCAGCCCGCGCAGGTGGCGGCCGTCGGGGCCGTTTTCGATCAGGAAGTCGGTCACGCGCTGCTCGAAGCGCACCTCGCCGCCCAGGGCGATGATCTGCTCGCGCAGGTTCTCCACCACCTTCACCAGCTTGAAGGTGCCGATGTGCGGGTGGGCGGCGTAGAGGATTTCGGCCGGCGCGCCGGCCTTGACGAATTCCCCCATGACCTTGCGCCCGAGATGGCGCGGGTCCTTGATCTGGCTATAGAGCTTGCCGTCCGAGAAGGTGCCGGCGCCGCCTTCGCCGAACTGCACGTTGCTTTCGGGTTTCAGCACGTTCTTGCGCCACAGGCCCCAGGTGTCCTGGGTGCGCTGGCGCACCGTGGTGCCGCGCTCCAGCACGATGGGACGCAGGCCCATCTGCGCCAGCACGAGCGCCGCGAAGATGCCGCAGGGGCCGAAGCCGATCACCACCGGGCGCGAGGGCAGGGGGGCATCGGCCGGCACCTGCACCGGCGGGCGCCAGTCCATGTCGGGCGTGGCGCCGATGTGGGGCTTGCCTGCGAGGCGCTGCAGCACCGCGGCTTCCTGCGTGGGGTCGGCCAGGGCCACGTCGACGATGAACACCGCCAGCAGGTCGGCCTTGCGCGCGTCGAAGCTGCGCTTGAAGACGTCGATGCGGGCGATCCGGTCAGCGGGGAGGGACAGCGCCTGGCTGGCGGCGGCCAGCAGGGGGGCGTCGGGCGCCTCGGCCTGCGCCAGGGGCAGCTTGATTTCTGCGATGCGGATCATGCGGGTCCTGCGGGCACGTGGTTATCGCGCCAAAGACGGGGTGGTGAAGCCGGATAATACGGCCTGTGAAGCCCGCCAGACCGTCGCTGGCGCAAGGCCCGAAAGGGCGCGCTGGAGGAACGTCCGGACTGCACAGGGCAGCGTAGCAGGTAACACCTGTCCACCGTGAGGTGAGGATCAGAGCAACAGAGACGAGTCGCCACGCTTTCGGGCGTGGCGGGTGAAACGGGCAATCTCTACGCGCAGCAACACCAAGTAGGCCAGCGTCGACCTGTGTCCCGGGGAGCTGGCGGGTAGGTGGCATCGAGCCGTTCCGGCAACGGGCGGCCCAGAGGAATGGCGGTCACGCCACGGGCCTGGCAACGGGCACGCGGCGCACAGAATCCGGCGTACCGGCGGGCTTCACACTTTTTTCAGGCCTGGCTTTTCAAGCCTGGCTTCTCAGGCCTTGTGCAGGCCCAGCTTCTGCACCCGGTCCACATGCGCCTGCAGCGAGCGCCTGGCCACGGACCACAGCGCGCGCGGCGCATCGTCATAGACCCGTGGCAGCCAGGCATCCAGCCCGCCATCGGGCTGCGCGCGCATGGCGGCCAGCACCTTGGCCTCGCGCGCAAGCCGGTGCGCCTTCAGGCGCGCGATGGCCTGCGGGGCCGACCCCAGCACGTAGCCATGCGCCGGCAGGATGAATTCGATGCCGTGCTGCGTGCAGGCGGCCAGCAGGCGGTCCAGCGAGTCCAGGTAGTCGCTCATGTCGCCGTCGGGCGGGGCCACGACGGTGGTGCTGCCATTGAGCACATGGTCCCCGGAGAACAGCAGGCCGTCCTCCAGCAGCACCAGGCACAGGTGGTTGGAGGCATGCCCCGGGGTGTGCACCACCTGCAGGCGGTGGGTGAGGCCGACGCCTTCGAGCGTGAGCACCTCGCCGTCGGCCAGCGCCCGGTCCGGCGTGAACTGCCACACCGCCGGCGCGCCGGGGCCCGAGGGCAGGCCCAGCACCGGCGGCTTCGCGGCGCACAGCGCCTGGAGCGGGCGCGCGCCGGGCGAGTGGTCCGGGTGGGAGTGGGTGCAGACGATCAGCCGCACGTCGCCGCCGGTGGCTTGCACGATGCGGCCGATGTGGGCTGCGTCGTCGGGGCCCGGGTCGATCACCAGCCAGCCGGTGGCGGCGTCGCCCACCAGGTAGGTGTTGGTGCCCGGGCCAGTCATCACGCCGGGGTTGGGCGCGGTCAGGCGCGCCACATGCCGCAGCAGCGGCACCGGCTTGTCGGACTGCCAGTCCAGCGGGTGGACGATCTGGCCGTCCGGGCACACCAGTTCGAGCTCGCCGAAGGGCGTCTCGTGCTCCATGTAGCGGACTTCCTCGCCTTTGAGCAGGCCGGCACGGGGGCAGCTGGTCCACAGCGGCTCGCCGCTGGCGCAGGCCTGCAGCACGTCATCGACGGTGGCATGGGACAGCAGCCGCTGCAGCGTGCGCACCGTTGGGAAGATCATGAAGAAGTTGCCGGCCTCGTGGCGCGCCAGCGCGTCGGCCGGTCGCACCCACACCGGCTCGAACTGCTCGCGCTCGTCGGCCACCGGCTCCTGGCCCTCGGGCATGCGCGCCACCAGAAAGGGCACGTCGAAGCGCTTGGGCATGTCGCGGTCGGTGATCCAGCGGGCCAGCAGGTAGACGCCGTCGGTGGCGAGCGTGAGACCCCGGGCGCGGCACTGGTCGGCAAAGGGGCCGTGCCGGTCCAGGGCGGCGATGTCGGCGTCATCGGCCATGCGGCCGTCGGCGTGGCGGGCCAGCAGCACGCCCAGTTCCTCGAAACTCTCGCGGATGGCGGCCACCGCCTGGGTCAGCGCCTCGGCGTCCTGGCCGGTCCGGCGGGCGGCGATGTCGTGGCACTCGGCGTCGTTGCCGTCGATGCCGCCGCCCGGGAATACATAGGCGCCGGGCACGAAGCTCGCCTGGGGCGAGCGGCGCGTCATGAGGACTTCGACGCCCTCGGGCGTGTCCCGCAGCAGCAGCACGGTGGCCGCTGCGCGGGTGGGCACGGGTTCGCGGGAGGGGTGCAGCAGCTGGCTGGGACGGACCATGGCGGAATTACAGCATGGCCTGCCGGATAATCCGCCCCATGCGAATCCGCTTCACCAAGATGCAGGGCGCGGGCAACGATTTCGTCGTGCTCGACGAAACGCGCGGCCGGCTGGGCCTCACCCCGGCGCAGTACCGGTGGCTGGCCGACCGCCACTTCGGCGTGGGCGCCGACCAGATCCTCACGGTGCGGCCCTCGCCCGGCCCGGGGGTGGACTTCGAATACGTGATCCACAACGCCGACGGCGGCGAGGTGGAGCATTGCGGCAACGGTGCGCGCTGCTTCGTGCGCTACGTGGTCGACCGCGGCCTGACCGACAAGCGCAGCATCTCGGTCAAGACGGTGAACAACCTGCTGCAGCTGCAGCTGCACGGCGACGGCCGCGTCACCGTGGACATGGGCGCCCCGCGCTTCGCCCATGCCGACATTCCCTTCGACCCCCGGGGCCTGGCGCCCCGCGCGCAGGGCGACTGGCAGCAGTGGCCGCTGCGCGCCGAGGACGCCGAGTGGCCGGTGGCGGTGCTCTCCATGGGCAACCCGCATGCCGTGCTGCTGGTGCCCGATGTCGAGTCCGCGCCGGTGGCCACCGTGGGCCCCGTCATCGAAACGCATGTCGCCTTCCCGCGCAAGGTGAACGTCGGCTTCCTGCAGCCGCTGGACCGCCGCAGCGCCCGCCTGCGGGTGTGGGAGCGCGGCGCCGGCGAAACCCTGGCCTGCGGCACCGGCGCCTGCGCCGCGGTCGTCGCCGGCATCCGCCTGGGCGTGCTCGACGCGCGCGTGGACGTGCACACCCGCGGCGGCCTCCTCACCATCGAATGGGCCGGCGGCGACGCGCCGGTGCTCATGACCGGCCCCGCCACCACCGTGTTCGAGGGCGAGGTGGAGATTCCCGCATGACCGCAAGCATCAACCTGAACCCGATGAACCCCATCACCGAAGACGACATCGCCCATTTCCTGGCGAACAACCCCGAGTTCTTCCAGCGCCACGCCGAGCTGCTGGCCACGGTGCAACTGACCAGCCCGCACGGCCACCGCGCGGTGAGCCTGCAGGAGCGCCAGGCCGAGATGCTGCGCGAGAAGATCAAGGTGCTGGAAATGCGCATGATGGAGATGGTGCGCCACGGCAACGACAACATGGTCATCGCCGACCGCCTGCACCGCTGGGCCCGCGCGCTGCTGCTGGTACGTGCGCCGGGCGAGCTGCCGGGCGTCATCGCCGAGGAAATCCGCCGCCAGTTCATGGTGCCGCAGGTGGCCATCCGCGTCTGGGACGTGGCCGAGCCCTGGCGCGGCGAGTCCTTCGCCCAGGGCGTGAGCGAGGACGCGCGCACCTTCGCCGGCTCGCTCACCCAGCCCTATTGCGGCATCAACTCCGGCTTCGAGGCCGCCCAGTGGCTGGAAGACCCGCAGGCCGCCGCCTCGCTGGCCCTGATTCCCCTGCGCGAAGCGCCGGCGGCCGAAGGCGCCAGTGCCCCGGCCCTGGGCATGCTGGTGCTGGCCTCGCCCGACGGCCAGCGCTTTGCCAGCGGCATGGGCACCGACTTCCTCGAGCGCATCGCCGAGATGGCCGGCGCCGCGCTCTCGCGCCTGCGCGAGGCCTGAGGCGGCCGTGGCCGACGCGGCGACGACGCCTGATGCGGCCGACCCGGCTGATGCCCGGCTCGTCGAGCGCTACCTCGAGCATGTGCGGGTGGGCAAGCGGCTGGCCGCGCGCACCGTCGACCTCTATGCGGCCGACCTGGCCAAGCTGCAGGCGAACGCCGCGCAGGCGGGCCTGGGGCTCACCCGGGTGCTGCCCGCCCACGTGCGGCGCTGGGTGGCGCAGATGCATGCCGGCGGCCGCAGCGGCCGCGGCATCGCGCTGATTCTTTCCGGTTGGCGGGGCTTCTATACCTGGCTGGGGCGCGAGGGGCTGGTGGCCAGCAACCCGGTGGTAGGGGTGCGCGCGCCCAAGGCCCAGCGCCCGCTGCCCAAGGCGCTGTCGGTGGACGATGCGGTGACGCTGGCCACCTTCCGCGACCCCGGCGGTGACGACCCCTGGACCGCCGCGCGCGACGTGGCGCTGGTCGAGCTGCTGTATGGCTGCGGCCTGCGCGTGGGCGAGGTGGTGGGCCTGGATCTTCAGGCCAGCGCCGCCGCCCGCGGCTGGATCGACGCCCAGGCTGGCGAGGCCCATGTCCTGGGCAAAGGTTCCAAGCGCCGCACGGTGCCGGTGGGCGCGCCCGCGCTGCAGGCCCTGCAGGCCTGGCAGGCGGTGCGCCACCAGCAGGCCCTCCCGGGCGAAGCGGCGCTGTTTGTCGGCGAGCGGGGCGCCCGCATCACCCGCCAGGCGGTGTGGAAGGCGCTGCGCGAGCGCAGCCTGCGCGCCGGGCTGGCCGCCCCCGTGCATCCGCACATGCTGCGCCACTCCTATGCCAGCCACCTGCTGCAGTCCAGCGGCGACCTGCGCGCGGTGCAGGAACTGCTGGGGCATGCGCACATCGCGACCACGCAGGTCTACACCCGGCTCGATTTCCAGCACCTGGCCCAGGCCTACGACGCGGCCCATCCTCGCGCGCGGCGCAAGGGCTGAGGGCTGGGTCAGCGCCAGCGACAATCTCCCCCATGAAAACCATCCGCCTGAAAGAGGGCAAGGAGCGCTCGCTCCTGCGCCGGCACCCCTGGGTGTTCGAATCGGCCATCGCCAAGGGCGGCGGCGACGCGGGCGAGACCGTGCGGATCGACTCGCACGACGGCCGCTTTCTGGCCTGGGCCGCCTTCAGCCCGGCCTCCCGCATCCGCGCCCGCGCCTGGAGCTTCACCGAGACCCAGCGCATCGACGCGGCCTTTTTCGCCGCGACCGTGCAGCAGGCGGTGGCCGCCCGCCAGCGCTTCGACATCGCCAGCGACAGCCAGCGCCTGGTCCATGGCGAGAGCGACGGCCTGCCCGGCCTCATCGTCGACCGCTATGGCGACACGCTGGTGGCCCAGTTCCTCTCGGCCGGGGCCGAGCGCTGGAAGCCCGTCATCGCCGACGCCCTGCGCGCCGCCACCGGCCTGCAACGCCTGTACGAGCGCTCGGACGCCAGCGCCCGCCAGCTCGAGGGGCTGGAGCCCGCCACCGGCTGGCTGCGCGGGGAGGGCGCCACCGAACTCACCATCCGCGAGCATGACTGGCAGCTCACGCTGGACATCGCCACCGGCCACAAGACCGGCTTCTACCTGGACCAGCGGGACAACCGCCGCCAGTTCCGCGACACGGTGCGTCGCCTGGGCCTGCAGGACGTGCTGAATTGCTACTGCTACACCGGCGGCTTCACCGTCGCGGCGCTGGCCGGTGGCGCCGGGCAGGTGACCTCCATCGATTCCTCCGGCCCGGCCCTGGCCCGGGCCGCGGCTCATGTGGCGCTCAATGGCTTCGACGCCGGCCGCGCCACCTTCCTGGACGCCGACGTCAACGCCAGCCTGCGCCGCTTCATCGACGAGGGCCGCCGCTTCGACGCCATCGTGCTGGACCCGCCCAAGCTCGCGCCCACCGTGGCCCATGCCGAGCG
>JACCDH010401947.1_pt1 | contig 10611 bp, 12 predicted proteins | sample 7442481 | NCBI WGS metagenome assembly JACCDH01 (sample SAMN15323433, study PRJNA562643) | freshwater metagenome | isolation source: river surface water | place: USA:Blue River Watershed | collected 2017-08-15
GATGGTGGGTGCGGGCCGGTCGACTGTATAAACTTTATCGATCCACTTGCTAAGTTTTTCTTGCGCCAATGCCATTGGAAATGACAACGTTAACCCCAAAGTGATGCACAAGCTGCCCCATCTAGATTTAAGTTTTGTCACGTTTGACGACCCTCTCAATCGTATTCACAAAGTGATCGTTGACCGCTTTCTTGATTTTCTTCACGTCGCGTTGCGCTAGTGCTTGAGCAATCAGCTCATGATCGTCTAAAGCACCTCGCCAATTGTCGGGTGTGCTGTTGCCGCTATAACGCAAACTGCGCATGCGTTTACTTAGTGTTTGGTGAACCATGGCCAAGGATTCGTTGTCGGCCATATCGACCATGGCGTCGTGAATCTGCTGATTCAACTCGAAATATTCAGGTCGCTTGCCTTTGACAAACAAAGTTTTCATTTTCTCGTGCATGGCCAGCACATGGTCAATGCGCTTTTGATCCGCCTTACAAGCCTTTTGGGCTGCAAAACTTTCCAGCATGCCCATCACTTCCAGCATATCGGCGGCATCTTTGGGGCTGAATGACTTGACCACTGCGCCCCGCAAAGGCAGCAGCTCAACCAAGCCTTCTGAGGCCAAGACCTTCAAAGCCTCGCGAATAGGCGTTCTGGAAACCCCAAGTTCCTTGCTAATTTCCAACTCAGGCACCCTTTCACCAGGCTTGATTTGGGATTCCACAATCAAACTTCTCAAGCGAGCTGTAACCTCTGAATGCAAAGAGGTTCGGGCGATCGGGTCCATGTTGGCCATTGGCTGTAATTCAAAAACTGAGGGTTATAACGGATATTGTGGATTCTACGAGATTCACTATACTGCAATCCGTAATTACAGATTACCAAACAATTTGATGTCCACTGCAACTGCGCTTCATCCTGCCAAACGATTGATAGTTGACGCCCACCATCACTTGTGGGATCTGTCAAAAAACTACCATCCTTGGCTACGTGATGAACCGCCTATTTCTTTCAGATACGGCAGTTATGCATCCATTAAGAAAAACTATTTGCTAACGGATTACCTTCAAGACTCAAATAGATACCAAATACAAGGTTCCGTATACGTAGAAACAGAATGGGATCCAAGCGATTCAAAAGGTGAAGTTCAATACATCCATGAACTTCGGAAATCACAAGCACTCCCCACTGTCGCAGTCATGCATGTCCGTTTGAATGACATTGATGCGGAGCAAAAATTAGAATTTCAAAGTTCATTCGATTTCGTCAAGAGCATCCGCCATAAACCCAAAGCAAACGCAAAGCCAGGGATGGCTGAAGAAGGCGGCATGATGGACAACGAGTGGCGCAAAGGATTCGAAGCACTTAGCAAATTAGGCTTGCACTTCGATTTGCAAACGCCATGGTGGCACATGCATGAAGCACAGTCCCTTGCTAAAGCCTACCCCAGTACCGCCATCATCATCAATCACTCTGGATTACCGGCTGATAGAAGCACAGAAGGCATTGAAGCTTGGTCTAAGGCCATGAAAATGGTCAGTCAATGCCCCAATGTTTCAGTCAAAATTTCAGGCATTGGCGTTCAAAACAGCCGATGGACTACTCAAGCCAATGGGCATATTGTTAAAACCCTGATCGATTTATTTGGAATTGAACGCTGCATGTTTGCCAGCAATTTTCCAGTTGACAAGATTTGCGCAAGTTTTGAAGAAATCTTTAAGGGGTTTGAAGAAATTGTCTCTGATCTTACCGATAGCGAGCAAGACCAACTTTTCAGACTCAACGCCATACGAACTTACGGCATGGGGCTTGTATGAACACAAAGCCCACCATTGCATACATCGGCTTGGGCTTAATGGGCCTCCCAATGGCCAAGCACTTGATCAGCAATGGCTATGAGGTACATGGTTATGACATCCATCCAGACCAGATTATCAAGGCCAAAAGCACAGGTGTAGTCACGCATTCAAGTTTGGAGTCTGTCGCAAACTCTGGGCAAATTATTCTTCTGAATTTACCAACCTTCACAGCCATTAAAGAGGTGGTGTTTGGTGACCACGGTATTGCACAGGTTGTTAATCCTACGCAATGCGTGATTGATTTTTCAACCAATCCCGTCATTGAAGGCTGTGAACTAATCAAGAAGTTTCGAAGCCAAACCAATTGCGCTTGGTTGGATGCACCTGTATCAGGTGGCCCTGCTGCTGCGGCTAGCGGAAACTTAACAGTCATGCTGGGCGCAATGCCAGATGAATACTTAAAACATGAAGATTTGTTAAGAATAATTTCAGGACAATTAACCCTAATGGGCCCACCCGGAAGTGGCTTAGTTGCCAAGACGCTCAACCAACTCATTGTTGGATGCTTGCATGCTGTGATTGCAGAGTCGGTGTCTATTGCCAAAAAATCGGGCATCGACGCCAATCTGATTCCAACTGCATTAGCGGGTGGGCATGCAGACGGCGTGCTGATGCAACAAATTTTTCCAAGAATGATGGCTGCCGATTTTTCACCGCGCGGCTATGCCAGGCAACTTCTCAAAGACTTGGAAATGGTCAACAACTATGCAAGCGATTTGAAGGTGCCCGTTCCCATGACATCTCAAGCATTGACCCTCTACCGCATCTTGATTGAAATGGGTCACTCAGAGCTTGACACCAGCGCCATTCTCAAAGTCATTCAACGTTAATTTCTGCAACCCAAAAGGAGACAACTATGAAGTTTAAATTGAAAAGTTCGATGTTCGTGGCACTTGCCTTTGCAAGTTCATTGGCATGCAATGCAGCATTTGCACAAACAAAACTCAGATACGCCCATGTAGGTGTTGCAAACGCGCCTCAGACCCTTTATGCAGACGAAGTTGCAAAGCTTGTCAAAGAAAGAACAGCTGGCCGAATTGAAATTCAGGTTTTCCCAAACTCTCAATTGGGAGGCGTTGGTGAAATGGTCGACGGCATTAAAGCAGGCGCCATTGCAATGGGCCACCACGATTTTGCATCTTTGGGAAAAATTGTGCCCGCTACCGCGGTATTCAATACGCCCTTTGTTTACCGTGATCCAGAGCATAGCCTCAAAGCCACTGACTCCAGAAGCTCAAAGGCTTTGCAGGAAATTAACAAACAATTGGTCGACAAAGGCGGCATGCGAATTGTCGGCAGTTTTTTCCAAGGAACAAGACAACTCACCTCCAAAGAAAAGGTTTTGTCGCCCAAGGACATGGCTGGCAAAAAGTACCGTGGTGTGCCAGTCAAGTTGTGGTCAACCATGTTGACAGGCATGGGCGCAGTGGCCACACCGGTTGAAGTGTCCGAATTGGCAACCGCACTTGCAACAGGTTTGGTGGTTGGACAAGAAAACCCCTTGCCCAACATTTTTAATTTGAAACTCTACGAAGGTCAAAAGTACGTAATGATGACAAGTCACATGCAGTCTGTTTTGTCTGTATTTGTGAATGAAAAGATTTGGCAAGGTATTTCGGCCGCTGATCGCAAAATCATGGAAGACACCATGGCTGAGGTGGGTCGCAAAACTTTGGACTGGGACAAAGAAACATCAGCGAAGTACAGAAAAGATCTGGAAGCCAAGGGCATGATCTTTGTCGAAAGCAAAGATGGCCTTGACTTAGAAGCATTTAGAAGATCTGTACTGGCCCAAGTGAATAAAGATTTTCCTGAATGGTCAAATTACATCGAAGAAATTCGTAACGTGAAATAAAAAAATGACGCGAATCCTCGAATTCATCAGAGCCACCGTACGGGGATTAAGCGTCTTCTTGCTGCTCATGTTGATCCTAACGCCGCTTGCGCAAATTGTGATGCGCGGTGTCTTTGGGTTCCCCATGAGCGGCGCTGAAGAATTAGCCCGCTATTTTTTAATCTGCCTGTCTTTTTTAGCAGCCTCTTATGTCACACGCGATGGCGGACAAATTTGCATGGAAGAACTACAAGCCATGCTACCAGACAAGCTACGTTGGCTCACTCAAATGCTGATTGAGTTTTTAGGTATTGTGTTTTTTGGTTCAATTTGCATAGCGTCTATCGTCACAATTTCAAGAAATTTAGAGAATCAAACCGCAACTTTAGAAATGCCGTTTTATATCTTTATGGCTCCTCTGGCATTGGGCATGTTTTTACTTGCATTGGAAACTTTAATGGTTCTCATTCACCTCGTTCGAACAGGACGAGCTAACGACAAAGCGACCAATTTAACCTAAGGAAGCACAGTGGCTGGATATCTCGTAATTGCTTCGTTCTTAACGCTTTTTCTGCTCGGATTTCCGGTTGTTCTTGCGATTGGCCTCCCCTGCTTGGCATATCTTTTTATCAATGGCATTCCCGTTGATCTTGTAGCGCAACGAATGCTGTATTCCCTGGATTCTTTTCCGCTCATTGCCGTCCCTGTCTTCCTGTTTGTTGGCAGTGTCATGAATTGCTCTGGCATTTCACACTTCATCTATCAATTTGCAAATACGGCAGTAGGCCGATTACCTGGTGGATTGGCGCAGGTCAATATTTTTGGAAGCCTGGTTTTTTCTGGCATTTCTGGCTCGGCACTAGCAGATATTGGTGGACTAGGCAGAATTGAAATTGATGCGATGCGCAAAAAAGGATTCAACGTACCTTTTGCCTGTGCAGTCACCAGCTCCTCGGCCATTATTGGCCCCATTTTTCCACCTAGTATTCCCCTCATTATTTACGGCACTGTCACTGGTGCATCTGTCCTGCAACTTTTACTTGGCGGTATATTACCGGGACTAATGTGCACAGTCATGCTGATGGGTACAGCCGCATGGCTGGCTAAACGCAGAAACTATCCAAGGGCTGAACGATGGCCAACTGCCAAAGAGTTTTTGGCTGACATGTGGCCAGCTATTCCTGCACTTGCAGCGCCCGTTTTGCTAACTGCGGGCATGTTAGGTGGCTGGTTTACACCAACAGAGGTTGCATCAGTTACGGTGGCCTACACAGTTTTCATTGGCTTTTTTTATTACAAAAAACTCACCTTAGATGGATTGCGCATTGCCGCATTTGAAACCATTCGAGCCACCTCGGGTATTTTGATCATCGTCTCTGTTGCTGCACTTTTTGGTTGGATTTTGTCAGTTGAACTTATTCCGCAACAAATCACAACCGCTATGCTTTCTGTCTCTAAAGATCCCTATGTATTGCTTTTAATTGTTAACGTAATGCTACTAATCGTAGGGATGTTTTTAGACAGTACCACAGCCATTTTGGTCATTGCGCCCATCATTGCCAAACCACTCATGGCCGCAGGCGTCGATCCAGTTCACCTTGGCATGGTGGTTGTATTCAACCTCATGATTGGTTTGGTCACACCCCCCATGGGACTGTCGCTTTATTTGGTAGCAGACATTGCCAAAGTCAAGATGCGCGATGTCTTAAAAGAAATGTTGCCGTTCTATGTCCCATTGGTTGGCACCTTGATCTTAATTACTTATGTGCCATGGATCACCACCGTGATACCACGCTATTTCATTCAGCAATAACTTCTTAAGTGTTCAAGTCACTCCTTCATTCAAACTCAATATGACACAACCCACCATTGCTCTATTTACCGGCGATCCTGCCGGCATCGGCCCCGAGCTGGTTCAAAAACTATTGAACCACAGCACATCCCAACAAGCAGCCAAAATTATTTTGATTGGACAAAAAGATAGCGTCACTGCAACGCCCAATGCCAGTTGGCACAATTGGTCAGGCTTCAACGCCCCCCCTTTTGCCAGGGCTGTTTACGATGCCAACAATGGTGCCTACATGATTGCGGCGTTGGCAGAAGGTGCAGCATTGGTCCGTGATGGCAAAGCCGATGCCTTTTGTTTTGCACCACTTAATAAAAGTGCGCTCCGAATGGGCGGCATGCATCAAGAAGATGAATTGCGCTGGTTTGCAGAATTCTTAAATTATGAGGGTGTATGCGGGGAACTCAACGTCTTGCAAGACCTTTGGACTTCGCGCGTGACATCTCATGTAGCGCTTAAAGAAGTGAGCAGTTTGCTCAGCAGCCAGAAGGTGTTTGAGTCGATTGAAATGATTACAAAGGCCTTAAAAGCCTCGGGCAAAACTTCGCCACGACTAGCCGTTTGCGGTCTCAACCCACATAACGGCGACAACGGTAACTATGGCGATGAAGAAATCAAAATCATAGCGCCAGGTATAGAAATGGCCATAAAAGCCGGAATTCCAGCCGACGGCCCCTTCCCTGCAGATACAGCATTTGTACGTGCCATTCGCAAGGAAGGCGGCTACGACGGCGTGGTCACGATGTATCACGATCAAGGCCAAATTGCCATGAAGCTCATGGGTTTTGAAAAAGGCGTCACTGTTCACGGAGGCTTGCCCATTCCAATTACCACGCCTGCTCACGGCACCGCCTACGACATTGCAGGACACAATTTGGCCAACCCACAAGCCATGTTCAATGCCTTTGAATTGGCATGCCGCATGGGTCAGCACTACCGCCAATCTAAATAATCAATCACTCAATCACTCAATCGTTTTTAAATCGAAGGAGAGACTTCATGAAAAAATACATAGCTTGTTTGCTAACAGCCACGTTATGCAGCTTAAGTAGCTTTGCACAAAGCTCCTACCCTAACAAACCGGTCAAGCTCATGGTAGGCGCGGGTGCTGGCGGGGGCACTGACATCATTGCCCGAATGTTGGCAGAAAAAATGTCTGAGTCGTTTAAGGGCACCTTCATTGTTGAAAACAAACCTGGCGCATCTAACACCATTGCCGCCGACCTGACTGCCAAAGCAGCACCCGATGGTCATACGCTTTTGGTTGCAACCAATACGGGCCAAGCCATTGCGCCGCATTTGCTCAAATTGTCGTTCGATCCCATTAAGGATTTAACGCCCTTAGGTTTGGTCGTCACTGTACCCAACGTGTTGGTTGTTGGCGCCAATGTACCTGCCAATAACGTTAAGGAATTGGTTGCACTCATGAAAGCCAAACCAGAAGACTTTAAATATGCGTCTTCTGGCGTAGGCAGCACTCAACACATAGCCGGCGAAGGTTTTGATATTGCTGCGGGTGTCAAAAGTATTCATGTGCCCTACAAAGGGAGTTCGCAAGCACACTTAGACATCATTGCTGGCAATGTGCAAATCATGTTTGACACAACCTCCTCGGCCATGGCACAAATTAAGGCCGGCAAGTTCAAACCCTTGGCAGTCACAACGGCCCAGCGATCATCCGAATTACCCAATGTCCCTACACTGGCCGAAGCGGGCGTGTCAGGATTTGAGATGAGTACTTGGTATGGCGTTTTTGTAACCACCGGCACACCGCCAGACATTATCAGCAAGCTTCAATTGGAATTGGCAAGAATTATCAAGTTGCCCGATGTTCAAGCCAAGCTAAAGGGCTTGGGCGGCGAACCAGGCAATATCAGTGCTGAAGAATTTAGCAAAATCAACAAACAAGATTTTGAAAAATTTGGAAAGCTAATTAAGCAAGCCAATATCAAGATGTAGAGCTGAATTTAGTCAATTGCACGCAACTTGATTTCACAACGGAATCTGCCGAGCATCAAGTTGCTACTTCAATGTTCGCCAATTCAATTGAGTCGTCTTTTAATGATATTTTCAAAAAAGACAACTCTACTGATGCCTCACACAGGTGGACTTTCAGGGCATGACAAGCTTAAGCGCTAGCTACTTTTTCGTACTCAAAACAGAATAAAGCATAAGCCCCACCACACCGCCAAGCAACTGAGCCAGCATAAAGGCGGGCACATCTGATGGCGCAATGCCTGCAAATGTGTTGCTCATCATTCGACCAAATGCGGCTGCAGGGTTTGCAAAAGATGTGCTTGCTGTAAACCAATAGGCTGCGCCAATGTAACAAGCCACGATAGAAGATGCTTTACCTTCTGGCGAGCGCAGAATGACAAACAACAAGCCACATGTGGCCACCATTTCGGCAAACCACTGCGCGGGGCCTGTTCTAACTTTGGTTGACCATTGCCATATTTCGAGTTCAAACATGGCATGTGCCGCCCAAGCACCCAGGGCAGCACCAATGAGTTGAGCCACGATGTATGCGGGCAAGTGATGGCGCGCCAAATCATTGCGAAAGGCCATGACGATGGAGACCACCGGATTGAAGTGGGCGCCACTGACAGGGCCCAAGGTTTCAATCAATACATAAAGTGCAAAAACTGTGGCCAGTGTGTTGGCCAAAAGCGCAACGGCAATATTGCCATCGGCCAACTGTTCTGCCATGATGCCCGATCCAATGACCGCGCACAACAAAGCAGCTGTACCGACCAACTCTGCCAAATATCTTTTCCAATCCATCATTCTTTGGCCAACTCGCGTGCGGTATTTTCCAAAGCTGTTGCACTCAATTTGGCGTGCGGAAGATTGATGAAAATCTCCAAGCGCCTTTGAATGAGAAACATGGTTTGTTTGAAAGCCTCTAGCTTTTCAGCATCGGTGCCTGTGCCTTCGGAGGGGTCTGCGTAGCCCCAATGTGCTTGGGCGGGTTGACCTGGCCAATAGGGGCACACTTCGCCCGCTGCGTTGTCGCAAACAGTAATGACCAAATCCATTTGAGGTGCGTTTGGCTCCGCAAAAACATCCCAGCTCTTGCTGCTCAAACCCTCTGTAGAGATGCCTGCTTTTTCAAGCGTTGCAATGGCCATCGGATTGGGCTTTTGATTTTCTCTGGGGCTGCTGCCCGCAGAAAATGCTTTGAATTGGCCTTTGCCCAAATGATTAAGCAAGGCCTCGGCCAAAATACTGCGGGCTGAGTTGTGCGTACAAAGAAAGAGTACGTTCAATGGTTTTGGATCAGTCATTGAGATCTTCTATGGTCTAACAAGTTTTACAAATGGTTTCGGCATTCACTTCGCACACCTCACCCTGGCAGCAGTTTTGAGACAGGTAGGTCAGCACGGCGTTCATGCGGTCAAACTGGGCGCGATAAATTAGGTTGCGGCCACTGCGCTCTTGAGAGATCAAATCGGCATTCATCAACTCTTTCAAATGAAATGAAAGCGTGTTTGCGGGCATACCCAATGCCTCCGCAATTTGAGCGGGGGTGTGCCCCTCTGCACCCTTCACAACTAGGGCCCTAAAAATCTGCAAACGATGAGTCTGAGCAAGGGCCGCTAGCGCTTTGATGACAAATTTATCTTCCATAATTCAACTTTAATAGAAATATGTGACTATTTTATGACGCATTCCCCCTTGCCTTACTCCGGTGAAGTCAAACGCAAAGTGTCATTTTCAATGGCTTGAAGTAAGCTTTTAGAATTAATTTAGACACACCGTCATCCCTCCTGCCCATGCAATCAGACCTAACCATTCACCTCCAACGCGAATTGCGATCAGACCATGCGGGTGAAACAGGCGCTGTTTACATTTACAAAGGGATTGTGGCCGTTGCTCGGTGGCGAGGCGATGCGGAACTCATCTCGTTTGCACGCGCCCACGGTGCCACAGAGGCCGATCACCTGGCCCAAGTAGAACAATGGCTACCCGTTTCACAAAGAAGCGTACTTTTAGGCCCATGGCGATTGGCAGGATGGCTAACGGGTGCAATTCCCGCATTGTTTGGCAGGCGAGCTGTATATGGAACGATTGCAGCCGTTGAGACCTTTGTTGATCATCACTATCAACAGCAAATCGACCACATTAATGAGTTTGGTGGACCCGATGGTTTGTTGGCGCTCTTGCTTGAATGCCAAGCAGATGAGCAAAGTCACAGGGATGAGTCAATCAGTTTGGCTGGTGATAGATCCAATTGGCTTTTAAAAGCATGGTGTTGGATGGTGGGCTGGGGATCTTCAACTGCGGTTATCGTGGCGCGACGGATCTAATTTGTATCTCAACGTTGTATCTCAGCGCCACATGATTCCTATTGCCCCTTGCGCTGTTCAAGATGAGTTACGCAAAGTGCGTGCACTCATGCAACTTGAGCAAAAGGAAGACCAAGCGCAATTCAAACTCAAAAATGTCAGTGCCAGCATCAAGGAGCGCCGACGCCGTGGCATCACTTGGTTTCCGATCACCATCACCCAAGAGGACATCGGGTTTGGTGGCAAAGTGGTCTTAGAAATTGAGCGCCCTGCTCATCGGCAAGACCTGCACTTATTTCAAGTGGGAAAAAATGCTTCCATCTTTAGCAGTGCCCTAAGTCAGTCGGCTGCCGACCTACCGGCACTAAGCGGCGTAGTCACAAGCGTGCGGCGCAATAAGCTTAGGCTGACCACCAACAAAGAAACACTTCCGGATTGGGCACACAATGGCAGCGCGCTAGGCATCGACCTCAACTTTGATGAGATCAGCTACCGCGAGATGAACCAGGCCCTGAATCAAGTCATCGGCTCAAACAACAACAGATTGGCCGATCTGCGCGATGTGCTACTGGGTGCCAAGCCGGCTGGTTTTCATGAGACCAAACCCGCTCCCCTCTTTTATCCCAACGCGCTTAACGAATTGCAGCTTCTGGCTGTGCAACATGTGATGTCAACCCAAGACGTGGCCATCATTCATGGCCCACCGGGTACTGGCAAAACCACCACCCTAGTGCAAGCCATTCTAGAAACTACCCGTCGCGAGCGAAGGGTGCTGGTGTGTGCACCTTCAAACAC
>JACCDH010886656.1_pt1 | contig 10610 bp, 9 predicted proteins | sample 7442481 | NCBI WGS metagenome assembly JACCDH01 (sample SAMN15323433, study PRJNA562643) | freshwater metagenome | isolation source: river surface water | place: USA:Blue River Watershed | collected 2017-08-15
AGTCGTTTTATTAATTGGTTGTTTGCTCTTTTGAACGTTAAAGCCCATATTGACACCAACATAACCACCACCCTTTTGTGAGCTGTAGAATATGTTAACTGGAATATTCAAGGCCCCTGCTTGGAAAGTTTTTCCAAATGCAATCAAAAAAGATGTGGATAAGTCTTTGCTTCCTCTTTTATCAAAACATTCTGTAAAATTATAACCGTATTCCGGCGCTAAAGCAATACCACCTGCATCAACTAAGCCATTTTCTACAGCGTAGGCATTCCAATCTTGTCGCGAAAAATATTGACCTTTATCCGATCCTGAATAAGTTGGATTGTAGTGCTTTTCGGTATCAAAAAAGCCATCTGAAACAGTTTTCACTCCAAAGCGAGGACCAAAAGCGAACTCCCAATTTCCTTTACCAAAACGGAAGCCATTTAATAAAGACACCGATGGTACAAACTGTCCTTGCTCGAGGCCAGAAACATTTAATATTCCTTCGACAAGTGCTGAGAAATTTTCGGTCCCTACATACTGCCCCTCAATTTGATAACCAATCATGGAAGCAAAAGGCTGAATACCCAAACCGCCATACTGTTCATCACGAGTTGCAAATTCATTTAAATCTCCGGTCAAATAAGCAAAACCAATTCTAGGTCCTGAATTATTTACTTTTCCGACATTATTAGAAGTAATAACTTCATTTTTAAAGGCCAAGCGATCTGCAGTTACTTTGTCTACGGTGAGCCCGTGCATCTCAGCCAAGACAATTTCAACCATGCGTTGGATTTCCATTTCTTGGTTGTCAAATTCGCGAACAGCAGACTTATAAAGACTTTTTGACTTGACGTCGATGATTTTAATGGTGACAACAATTTTATTGCCCAAGCCATCAATTGAACCGGATAGCATGTAATCAACCTTGAGCTCTTCGCCCAATTTAGACAAGCAATTTTGGCCATAACAGCCCACCTTATACTCTTCTTTTGCTTGGATGACTTCGTTCATGTCGAATTCATCATAGACTTTGTACTTGTTGATTTTAATCAACTCTAAGCGCAGCATTTTTGCCACTGACTCTGCCTTAATTGTGAGTGCATTGACATTGGGGGTGGCCACCGCAATTGTGCTGATCGGCTGGGCAAAATAACTTGCCATACCACTAAAGAAAATGGCAACTAGTACTAAAACGGAATGTAAATTTTTTGTTTTCATAGCATACATTTTGATGCTACAAAGGTTGACTTAAAACTAAGGGCCGCAAAACTGAATATCGGAGCCACTTGTTTTTAAGTTGCGAAAAACGCAAGTGTCAAGATAGAAAGTCGAGGTCTGCTTCGATTTTCTTGCGAAACATGCTGATGGTTTTCTCAAAGTCAGCAAAGAAATTATTGCGCTCGCGTTCGTTGACAACACTTAAGAGGCTAGAGTTAGCCAATTGCTTATCGATCACTTGCTTGGCGTCTTGCACATATTGCGCATCGGTTGTTTGCAAGTAATTCATGATGTTGTGGGAGAGAAATAAGCCTTGTTTGTCTTTGCTTTCGTAATAAAAAGCGGAATCTGCATTGATGGTTTCATTGAGGTACATCTCAAAACGGTTGCCGGTGGCAGGCACCTGGGTACCATAAATGAATTTTTTACCGTGAGCTGCTTGTTCGCGAAGATGCGCAGAAAACATCAGAAGGCGATCGCACAAAAAGAGCGCATAAGTGGGGTCTTCGAACTGATTGGACTTATAGTAGTAAAGGATCTGACGCAAGAAGCCACGCATGAGTTCTGGGTCGAAGATTTCGACAGAAGGGATCGTATTATACGATTGCAATATTGACTTGCCGAGCTCAAAGGCGCGATCAGTGGTTTTTTCATGGCGAAACAAGACGTTTTTGTAGTCTGGTATTTGCAAGTGTGTTTTGGCCCAAAAGAACAACTTAAAGCGCACCAATTGCGGAAAATTCAGCAGCTGAAAAAAATGCGTGTTGTTGATGGTGAGCATGATTTTAGGGTCCTCAAGATGGCGCAAACGCTCAAAAGCTTCTAGAATGCCCTCAAGGTAAGATTCCAAGGAAAAATCATACGCATTGAGCGGCGTATATCTGAAAATCACATTCGTTTTTTGTTGTAAGATCAGGGAGTCAAAAGAGATGTCGAAGGTTTTGCACAACCTTTTGAGTTCGTCAATAGTGAGTGCCGTTTCGTTGCGCATGCGGCGGTATGCAGCATCCATACTGATGTGCAGTGTTTCGCTCAAAACATGACCCAAAGCATCCCCTGGCGGAAGCTTTGCTTTAATGAGCTGCAATAACTGATCTTGAACTGTTTCCATGACTAAAACTTATAGAACCAACTGAGCATCGGCACGGGAAAAGAGTACTTGTTGGTTGTCGTTTGCGTAAGCGTGCTTTCTTCTCTTTTGCCAATAATTCCTGCTAAAGTAACCTGAAAAGCTTTGTTCTCCGCTTTTTGAAAACGCATGCCTGGCATAAAAACCATGTTGGTGCTCTTGACTTCAATAAATGGATCATTGTATACTACCGAACTTGGCTGACCTGTATTCGGGTCATAAAAATAGTCAACTTGTTGCCCGTCAAAGACCTTGCGCTTGTTGCCGCCAATGATCATGACGTCCCAAATAAAACTGGCTTTTTTACCTACTGCTGCAATCCCTGAGATTCCGACAATAGGCGATTGAAAGTTGCCTATTTCATTTTCATAAGTCAGCATTTCAGGTATCGGGAAAGCATAGCTTCCTTGGCTTAAAACAGCCGCATAAGTACCCGGTTGATAATAAAAATCTTGGTTGTTAAAGGAAAATCCAGCGTTGAAGTAGCCATACCCCACAGAAAGGGTGGCATTGCTGCGGCGCGTTCCATAAGTAGCCATACCCCAATGCAAACCGCCGTAACCTTTTGCCTGGTTAAGGTACCCGGTAGAGGCCATGATGGTGCCTACACCAAAATTGAGTAGCGGATTTGTAGTGGGAATGGTGTATTTTAATGCCAATGCGATTGGACTAGCAGCCCAGGTAGCCATAACGCCTACACTCAGGTTGGGCATGATTCCAAAATGCACTTCGGGGCCATAAAGATTGATAAGTGCATAATTTTCACCTTTTTTAATCGGAAATGCGTTGGTGGTGAACTGATACCTGGTCGTAAAAACGCCCGTGCCTAAATATTCGCCCGCTTTGAAGTCGGTTTGTTGATCCACCAGCGTAATGCTTTTCACCTCGGACTTTGGGATATATAATCTACCTAGTTGCTGGGTTGAAATAAGTAGTTCCCGGCCGTCATCAGATAAGATTTGACAAACGTATTCAATGCCGTTATTGCGGATTATTAAGTATTTGAGGGTATCCCCTTCTGATTTGGCCACCTGGGCATGGGACATAAATGAACAACACAAAATCAAAAACAACAGCAAATTTTTCATCCAGATATCAGTTTAATAAGCTTTAAAATTAATCATTCACGTAAGTTCTTTGTACGCGAGGTGAGATACTTGTAAGAATTTCATACGGAATGGTCTGTGCATTCTGTGCAAACTGACTAAGCGTTTGCTGCGTACCAATAATTTCTACCTCGGCATCTGGTCTGGCGTGGGGCGCCAAAACCATGATCATGTCCATACAAACTCTTCCAATTGTTGGACAAAAGTTGCCGTCGATGTAAACCCCTCCTTTCCCATTGCTGAGGTTTCGTTTGAAACCATCGGCATAGCCGACAGGAATGATCGCAATTTGCGTATCGGATTCAAGTATTTCTGAACAACCATATCCAACACAAGCTCCTTTTTTGAGTTGCTTCAATTGGGATAGCTGACTGGTCCATGATAGCACGGGCTTTAATTTATGCTCAAATTGCGGGTCGTGATTGACTCCAAAAAGACCAATGCCTAAGCGGACCATATCGAATTGCGCTTGCGGAAAATGAGCCGCACCTTCTGAGTTCAGGAGGTGCTTTAGAAACGGATAAGGAAGCGCGCTTTCAAATTGGCTGCAAATGGAGCTGAAAATGCTAATTTGCTGCGCATTCATCGGGTGCTGAGGCTCATCTGCACAAGCCATGTGACTATAAATGCTCTTCACGCACACTTCTGGTTGGGCGCGCAGCGTTTGCAGCAACTGATCGGTTTGTTCGGGCAAAAACCCCAAGCGATGCATACCAGTATCGAACTTCAAATGAATGGGATAATCTTGAATTTGGGCAGCAATCAGTGTACGTATAAACGCATCGAGGTGTACTGGGCTGTAAATGGCGGGCTCCAGTTGGTGGGCAATGCAGCTCTCAAAACCGGCGGGTTCGGCATTCATGACCAAAATTGGTAGCGTAATGCCTGCTTGTCTGAGCAGCACACCTTCATCTGCATAAGCGACGCCGAAATAATTAACGCCTCCTGCAACTAGCTGTTTGGCAATCTGATCTAAACCACCGCCATAAGCCTGCGCCTTAACCATAGCTAATATTTGAGTTGTTGGAGCCAAACTTTGCTGGTACTGACGCAAATTATGTTGGAGCGCCGAAAGATCATAACGCACCACCGTACTGTGCGACTTGCGCTTCCATTTGGCGAGCAGGGCTTCGGTCAGTAACGGTTGATTGCCCTTGATCAAGACTACCTGATCCGAAATATCGGGAAGGATTGCTGGAAGTGCTGTCCAGATATAAAATGTATCAATGTTGTTGGCTAAGAGCAAATGCGAAATTTCTTCTTTCAAGTGCGCTTGGTTTTCGGCAAGCAAACAACAAACCAGTTTGCTCTTGTCAGGCTCCACGGACTTCAAGAAGGCAAGTGAACCCTCAAATGCAAGCAGGTCTAAGGTGTAAGCATCATTGATGAGGGTGGCCCCTTGAATTCCTTCAAAGGTTTCTAGCCTGTTGGCTAATTTAGGTAAGGCCGCAACTTTATTGGAACTGCAGCCACCCAAACGAAGTGCGCAGGCAATAGCGACGCGTGCATTATGGACCCGTACAGGATCGGTAAAGGGAATGTGATCGCTTAAATCTTTTGAATTTTCAGAAATATTCGCCTCTAAGTGATCGCCATCAATGACCCAATCGGCGCCAATTGAAAGGGATTGCAGCGCTTGGAGGTAGGCTTGCTGCGAAGCAAATTCATGGCGAAGACCTGCATTTGTGCTGGTAATGACCACATAATTGGGTGCAATCATGGCATGGAGTTTTTCCATTTCGCCAGGTTTGCTCACGGCAGCTTCAATGAGCGCTAAATCGCCTTCCAGCGGCAGCTGCAGCAAGGAGAGCGCCACTCCGAGTTGCGAATTGTAACTCTTCGGGCTGCGTTGCACATTGTGTTGGTCTGCTAAAAGATGGTAAATCCACTCCTTTACGGTGGTTTTGCCAATTGCACCGGTAATTGCCAAAATAGGATACTGAATTCTTTGGCGGTGATACGCGGCAAGTTTTTGGAGTGCTGACAACACATCTTCGACAATGAAATATAGCGCCGCGGGTTCTAATTCTGGAGGTTGCCGATCCAATACAAAAAGACGAATTCCCTGAGCGAATGCTGACTTTACAAATTCAAAACCGCTGCGCTTGGGGCCGTTCAAGCCAAAGAACAGAACACCTTCACTGCGAGAAATTTTGCGAGAATCGTAAATTACTTCTTGTACAAGAACGTCATGAGACGTCCCCACACAGCGCGCAGCAAGTATGTTGGTCAGTTGGGCTTGGGTCAGGTTCAGTTTCATGACAGCGCTTTTTGATAACATCTTCTACACAAAGGTTGGTATTTTTCTACAGCGCCAACTAATACCTGCTCGGTTTGGGCTACCGTACGGTGCGAGAATTGTGCTAGTTTTCCGCAGTGCACACAAACCGCATGTACTTTACTGACGTATTCTGCAATAGCCATCAGTTGTGGCATAGGGCCAAACGGCACGCCTTTGTAATCCATATCGAGGCCGGCCACAACAACGCGTACTCCTTTATTGGCTAATTCAGTACAAACTTGAATAACCTGTACGTCGAAAAACTGAGCCTCATCTATCGCGACAATTTGTTCCCCAGACCACAGCTCAAGTATTTCATGAGCAGCAGCCACACGCTTAGCCTCCCAACTCTGACCTTGGTGACTCACTACAGCTTCAGTGGCGTAGCGGTCGTCAATTATAGGTTTAAAAAGTAAAATGGACTGTTTGGCAAAAGCCGCTCGGCGGAGTCTACGGATGAGTTCTTCGGTTTTTCCAGAAAACATAGAGCCACAAATCACTTCTATCCAGCCTTGTTGGCCGTTTTCTTTGGTAAATTGCTCTAAAAACATAATGCTGTTGAATGAGATTGTGAAATGTTTTCTAATTTTGATTCGGTAGTTCAATATACTGCCGATTGCACGAAATTAATAAGTTATAAGCAATGTCAGAAAAAAGTCCCTCTCTAATGATCAAAACAATTCTTGGACACCTTCAAAATGGTGTAGAAAAACTAGAATCCGGACACCTCAGCCCAGAAGACATGGAATTATTAGTCGAGGACGCCAAAGAATTATACGAGCGCATGGTCATTTTGCGCTACAAAATCTATGAAACCAATGTGTTGGGTGTGAAAGAACCCGTCATCTCTGCGAGCATTCGCCAAACTGAAATTGAAACTCCAATTGACCTATTTGGCTCCATAGATGAACCTACACCCGCACCCGCATTCGAAGTTACTTTTGCCAATGGCGAACCAACCGACAGCGCCTTAAATGAGGAAGAGACCACTCCCAACGAAGACCTTTTTGAAGAAGAAGACCAAGAAGTCTTAGCAGATGAAGTTCAAGAAGAAGAGTCTTTCGAGGAAGAGTCATTCGAGGAAGAGTCAATCGCGGAGGATTCAATTGAGGAGGAATCAATTGAGGAAGAATTGATTGAGGGCGAAACAATTGTAGAAGCAGCGCCGTCTAGCTGGTCGCCCGAATTTTCTGGAGACCAACCCATTTGGATGGCTGAAATGGAGGCCAATATCCGCGACAACCGCAGCGTGTTTCCTTTAGAAAGTCTTATTGGTGCTTTTACACTCAACGAAAAACTCCAATTTATCAATGAATTGTTCGATGGTTCTTCAGACGAATTCTCCAGCAACGTCAAGCAACTCGACCAACTCGCTTCTATCGACGCTGCACGCAACATGATCGCCGAACTTGCCAATACATTTAGCTGGGATACCGAATCAGAAATTGTAGAAGATTTCATCTATAAAATTTGTCGCCGCTTTGCAACTGGCGCTTAGTTTCCTTTTTTGCTGCTTTTTTTACCTTGGGTATGCGCAATCATATCCATATAAAGAAACGATTGCAACGCTTTGCTCGCCGACCTATGCAGGAAGAGGTTATGTGGATGGTGGGCGTGTCTTGGCCGCTAATTTCATTGCAGCAGAATTCGAAAAAATTGGCTTACAGCCCTTCAAAAATAAGTACCATCAAACTTTTACACTACCCGTTCAAACTTTTCCGGGCGCTTGTCTATTTGCTGTAGGCTCAGACACCCTCAAGCCAGGCATTGATTATTTAGTACATCCGGGTTCTGCGGGCGTTGCGCGCCCTTCTAACTTTCAGTTGGTCTATTGCAATGCAAGTACGCTTTACCGCAGCGTAAATGCCTTTAAACCTTGCCCAAAAGACCGCATGTTGGTGGTTCAAACCTCAGGTTTCGGCGGAGACACCAACAAAGTACTGCAAGCCCGCCTACAGGAACTCCAACAATTTGCGGCAACTGTAGAACTCACCTCAAACAAGCTCACGTGGTCGGTGAGTCAGCAAGTAAAGCCCTACCCTGCTTTCCAAGTGCTAACTACTGCCTTTGCCAGCAAACCACAAAGTGCCGTCATTCACCTAGAAAGTACCTTCATCCCAAATTTCATTTCAAGCAACGTCATTGGCTATTTGCCTGCGGCACAGAAAGCAAAGAAAAAACCCTATTTAGTCGTTACAGCGCATTATGACCACCTCGGGAAAATGGGAAAAGACACCTACTTTCCTGGAGCTAATGACAATGCATCTGGCGTTGGGATGTTATTGTATATGGCGCAGCAACTCAGCTTGAAGCGCGACCCTAACTTCAATTATGTGTTCATCGCGTTTGGGGCTGAAGAAGCAGGGCTTGTTGGCTCTCACTATTTTGTTGAACATCCGCTTTTTGAGCTCAAACAAATTCGCTTCTTACTCAATACCGATATTATGGGGAGTGGCGAAGAAGGCATTACGGTGGTGAATGCCACCTTGTTTAAAACAGAATTTGACAGATTGCAGGAACTCAATACCGAGGGGGCTTACCTAACCCAAATTAAGTCGAGAGGACCAGCAGCCAATTCTGATCATTACTTCTTCACTGAAAGTGGTGTGCCCGCATTCTTTGTTTACACCATGGGCCCTAATAAGCACTACCACGATATCGTCGACACCGCTGAAGAATTGAGTTATGCAGCATTTGAACCGCTCGCTCAACTCTTATTAAGCTTCATGCGTTCATTTTAAGCGCCTTACCAAATAACTGGTTTGCAGGATCAGCACACTCAGAGAAAGCCCTAGTAAATACAAGACCAATTCCACACTTTGATCTGTGTAGATGAGTGCCAAACTCGCCGATAAATAGCCCAATAATTGGGTCACGCTGATGATCAAGAAGCGAAAGGTTTGGGCCGCAGCATCGCCGTTATTTTTGATAAACAGAATGCCGGCAGAAATCAAAATTAAGAGCAAAGAGGTGAGTTGAATGCTCAAAAGTTGTTTCAATGGCAATTCAAATACACGGACGAGCGCAAGGATCAAAAAGACCAAATGAACAGCCAATAAAGTGGCCAAATAAGACCAAGGAGTGATTTGTTTTTTGGAGTTAGTTTTCACGATTGAGTGCATTCACTTCTTTAATGATCAGATACAAACCAATGCCCACACCAAGAAGTGCTAAAATCACGGTAAACAGACTGCTGGTATGGAACTTTTGATCGAGCCAAGTGCCCAACCAAGTAAAGCCTCCGATAACAGCGGCCATTTGAAAAGCAGCTGAACTCAGTTTGAGGTAAGGGTTGCTAGACTTATTTTTTTCAGTCATTGAAAGCCGCCTCCGCATCTAGTTTTTGCGTACTGACGCCAGCGCGCATCACGCAAGCACCTTCAAAGAAAGCGCCTTCTTCTATGTGGAGTTTCATGGTTTGGATATCGCCTTTGATGCGGGCAGTTGCGCGCAACACCAAAAGGTTTTCTACCATGAGTTGGCCGTCCATGGCGCCGTCTATTTCGGCGTTGACACAAACGAGGTTGCCATTGATTTTTCCTGAGGTACCGATAATGACGCGGCCCGCACAAGAAACGTTTCCGTTGACTTGACCTTCTAAAAGGATATTGGAGTCTGAAGTGAGGTCGCCGTTGATTTCTGTACCGGCTATAATGCGGTTGATGCGGTCAGAGGTATCTGGTGTTTGCGCACCTCCGAAAATGTCTTTTCTTAGCATAAAGCTTAGTAATTATCGATGAAAAATCCTTTATATTCATCAAATTTCGACGTTTCTATCAACTTTTTCAAATTTTCTTGATTGATAATGAAAATTTTATTGTTTTGATAGTCATCGAGATACTCTGCTCCGGCCTTGTAGGCATTCAGGTAATCCCAGGCAATTTTGCTCGTTGGGAAATCCGAAATCAGAATGAAATTCTTTTCGTCGAGAGTCGTCTTGACCGTAACTTTTACTTTGGAAGTTTTGAAAGCTTTAGTTGAGAAATTAGCGACGGTGGTGCGCACGTCATCGGCTTCTTCGTCTTCGTCTAGGAGCACAATAACAAATTGAGTACCTGTTGGCGTGTAAGTAAAGATTGACTGTTCTTTAGACTGCGGTTTGAGCTCAAATTTAGAATATCCTTTTTTGAGGATTTCGAGCATTTCTTTGGCACGTGCGGCCTGATCCGACTTTGGTTTTTCATCGATGATGCGCTGCAATAGCGGAACAAGCACTTGTTTGTCGGTGGCTTGCTGCCCAATGGCCAAGGCGTTGAGCAATAAATATTCTGCTCGATAAGCATTGGATGGGTCGTTGTCTATGACTGTTTGTGTAGCGGCTTGCACTTGTGCGTAATAGGCTTGGTCGTATTTCTGAACGAGCGCGAGGTATGCTTCTTGGTCTTTTTGTGCGCTTAATTTTTGCTTGACATAGAAATCGGGATCTTTAAAATACTTAGCCGCATCAGAGCTCGGGTACTTCTTGAGGATGTACTGGCGGTATTTGTCGGCATCAGTGGAGTTTTCATAGATCTTAAAGAGCTGAAAAGCAGCAGAGAGGTCGGTGGGGTGATCCAGGTTTTTATCGAGAATGGCCAAGAATTGCGCGGCGGCGAGTTCTGTTTCATTGAGGATTTCTTTATAGAGCACACCAGAAGTGTAGAGGGCCTCCAAAAGGCGTTCTTGCGAGGCTTTCAGCGCCTCTGCAGTCAGTGGAATATTCTTGAGCAGGCTCTCGACCGAGAGCGAATCTTTTTGGTCTGGTGTGGTTTGGGCTTGTGTGCTGTCCTGACCTTGAACGTCGATGTTGGCATTCAAGACAATGCGCTCGCTGCGGCGCCAGTCGTCGGTGTTGTCTCGCTGACCCCAATTTTTGCGAAACTCATTGAAGCCTTCTTCACGGAGTTTGGGG
>JACCDH011594033.1_pt1 | contig 10610 bp, 12 predicted proteins | sample 7442481 | NCBI WGS metagenome assembly JACCDH01 (sample SAMN15323433, study PRJNA562643) | freshwater metagenome | isolation source: river surface water | place: USA:Blue River Watershed | collected 2017-08-15
GGGCGAAGTCGGCGCGCTTTGTATTGGCACCTATTGGTTTGAACACATCGTTTACGAGATAAGTGCTCATCCTCGACCCGCTTCCTCCACGCATCACTACAGTGTCGAAACCGATCATCCCCATGTTTAGTTACTTTGTATCAATCTGGACTTCGCCAGGTTCAAAAGGATAACACCGCAATCAACCGCTTTGTTACGCGTTCTGGTAATTCTCAACTAACTCTGAGGTTGTCAACACCTGAGCGAACTCACCATCGAGATTAGCGGCGCTCATCGCCATTACCTCGGCCCCAGTGAACTCCCGATCGCCTAGCTTTACCGGAAATGCACTAGTGGCATCGATTACAAACTCAACCTTGTAGCCGAGGTTGCCCGCCATTCGAGCAGTGGTCTCGCAACAGTAGTTGGTGGTGATACCACAAATAACCAAAGACCTGAAGTTTCTTCTTGTCAGCCACAGGTGGAGGTCTGGAGTGCCATAGAACGCGCTGTTCACACTCTTATGTATCACGGCATCACTTGGGCCTGATAAGTACTCCTCAAGCTCATTACCCGCTCCCCCGGGGGCAAGTGGTGAGTTGGGGTTTGCAGAGTTGTGCCGCACCAAGACCACCGGCCACGATTTGGATCTAAAAAGCTTGACCAAAGCTTCGACGTTTGAGTGGACCTCTGGGTTAGCAGAAAGCCCCCAGTAGTTCTGGTCTCGAAATCCCTTTTGGACGTCGATTACCAGAAGAACTGGGGGCTGTCGCAATTTCTAGTGCGCGTGCGCGTAGCGGTCGTACTCAAATACGAAGCCGACCACAGCAATAATTGCAAATGGCAGGGCGATAAAGAACATCCACCAACCCACAGCCAACGAAGCAAACGCGATTGCCGCGGAAGCACCGAGAACCAGTGGCCACCAGCTATAAGGGCTGTAAAAACCGACCTCACCGGACTCGTCTTCGATGTTTCCGTCTTCGCGGTCCTCTGGCAAAGTTGCGGTTCGCTTCAGTGAGCTGTTGAGGTAGTAGGCGATGAACAGAGCCAAAATGACCAGCAGGGCCATTGCAGCAGTACCGATCGGCTCCACGTAGCCCCACTCAAGCTGGGTCCAAATCGCGTAGGCAATATCGGCAATAGTGAAGTACGCCGCCATTACAAGCAGGATGACAATGTTCGACTTCATTAGATTCTGCCTTCCTTGGCATAAGACGCCTTAGCCTCTGGAGACGCGTACTCAGGGTGGTTCAGGTCAAATGCCGGAGACTCTGAGCGAATGCGAGGAATCTGGTGGAAGTTGTGTCGTGGGAATGGAGACTCAGTAGCCCACTCCAGAGAGCGTCCGTAGCCCCATGGGTCCTTCAGGCCTACCATGGTTCCCTTTCGAGCGGTGATCCACACGTTGAATAGGAAAGGAATCATGGATAGAGCCAGGATGACTGCACCCAATGTGGAAACGATGTTCATCTCCGTGAAGCCATCCTCTGGTAGGTAGGTGGCGTAACGACGTGGCATACCCATGACTCCAAGCCAGTGCTGGATCAAGAACGTGGTGTGGAATCCGATGAACAATAGCCAGAAGTGAATCTTTCCTAGGCGCTCATCAAGCATCTTTCCGGTGAACTTTGGCCACCAGAAGTAGAAACCTGCAAACATTGCGAACACCACGGTTCCAAACACTACATAGTGGAAGTGGGCAACCACGAAGTAGCTGTCCGAAAGGTGGAAGTCAAGAGCTGGGGAGGCCAGGATTACACCGGTCAAGCCACCGAAAACGAAGCTGACCAAGAAGCCAAGCGCCCAGAGCATTGGGGTCTCGAATGAGACCGAGCCGCGCCACATTGTTCCAATCCAGTTGAAGATCTTCACTCCGGTTGGAACAGCGATCAGCATTGTGGTGAAGGCAAAGAATGGGAGTAGCACCTGACCGGTGACGTACATGTGGTGAGCCCACACGGTCATTGACAAAGCTGCAATCGCGATCGTTGCATAGACCAGGGTCTTGTAGCCAAAGATTGGCTTGCGGCTAAAGACCGGGAAGATCTCAGACACGATTCCAAAGAATGGCAACGCAATGATGTAAACCTCTGGGTGGCCGAAGAACCAGAACAGGTGCTGCCACAGCATCGCGCCACCGTTTTCTGGGTCAAAAATGTGAGCACCGAACTTACGGTCAGCTCCAAGTGCAAACAGTGCTGCCGCAAGTGGAGGGAAGCACATGATGATCAGGATTGAGGTGACCAGGGTGTTCCAGGTGAAGATTGGCATTCGCCACATAGTCATGCCTGGGGCGCGCATCGTGATGATGGTTGTAATGAAGTTCACGCCACCCAAAATGGTTCCGAAACCGCTCAAGGCAAGACCGAAGACCCACAGGTCTCCACCGATGCCTGGTGAGAAGGTGGTGTTAGAAAGCGGTGCGTAAGCGAACCATCCGAAAGATGCAGCTCCCTGAGGAGTGAAAAAACCGGAGACTGCAATCAAAGAACCGAAGTTGAAGAACCAATAGGCAATTGCGTTCAGTCTCGGAAAGGCTACGTCAGGTGCACCGATCTGGACTGGCATAAGAACGTTTGCAAATCCAGCGAACAGCGGGGTTGCAAACATCAGAAGCATGATTGTGCCGTGCATCGTGAACAGCTGGTTGTACTGCTCCTTGGAAGCAACGATGTCGAGGCCTGGAAGAGTCAGTTGAGCACGAATGATCAGGGCCATGACGCCACCGATCAAGAAGTAGATGAACGAGGTGATCAGGTACAGGTAACCGATCTTCTTGTGGTCAGTGGTGGTTAGCCAGTCAACAAGAAGCTGACCCTTGGAACGCTTTGGAGCGAGAGAGCCTGGCTGGATTCTGGTTTCAGTTAACGTTGCCATTTTTATTCCTCTGAATCAGTTCTCTTGCTTGGGTCGCCACCTGGGAGGTTCTGGTTTCTGTCGTACTCGCCCGACAGCTGCCCTACGTTGCCCGCAGCTGCTAGCGCCTGCATTTGAGCTTCGTACTCGGCCTCAGAAACTACCTTGACGTTGAAAAGCATCATGGAGTGATACTCACCACAGAGTTCAGCACACTTACCAACATATGTGCCCTCCTTGAGCGGAGTGAAATACATGTGGTTGGTCTGACCTGGGAACATGTCCTTCTTGTACAGGAAGTCCACCACCCAGAAGGAGTGAATGACATCGCGAGCGGTCAAGTCAATCTGAACCGTTCTGCCAACTGGGAGATAAAGGGTCGGAAGAGTTTCCATGATGTTCTCTTCGTCCCCGGTGAACTGAGCCTGGATGCCCGAGAAGTAGACGTTGTCGTTTACATAGTTGAAGTCCCAGCTCCACTGCTTACCGATTACCTCGATAACCACGTCTGGGTTCTCGGTCTTCGCCTCGATGGCTGCCATGTCACGAGCCGTGAAGGCAAAGAAGCCAACCACCATGATCAATGGGATAACCGTGAACAAAGTCTCAATTGGCATGTTGTAGCGAAGCTGCTGGGGCATGCCGGTCTCGCCCTTGCGGCGACGGTAGACAATCAGCGCCCATGCCATAAGCCCCCAGGACAGTGCACCAACAGCTAGCAGCACGATCCAGGAGGTGTTCCAGAGGTGGATGATGCGGTCCGTGTGGTTGGTTACTCCCCAAGCGTCGGGCAAAAAGCCTCGCTCAAGCTCTGGGGAACAACCGGTGAGCACTAGAGCTGCTGCGGAAGCCAACGCTAGGGCCGAAAATCGGCGGCGAATCTTAGACAAGTGAGACATCCTTCTTGGGCTGCAGACGGTAAAAGTCTAGACCCAAAACTCTCTAGTTTCAGGCGTTTCGCACCGATTTAGCTGAAGGAATCTCCACATGCGCAGGTACCGGCAGCATTTGGATTGTCGATGGTAAAGCCTTGTTTCTGGATTGAGTCCTCAAAATCAATCGAAGCGCCATCCAGGTAAGGAACGCTCATCGGGTCAACGACCACCTCAACGCCATCAAAGGCAACGATTGCGTCGGCTTCTTCAACCTGTTCGTCAAAGAAAAGCTGGTAGATCAGACCTGAGCAGCCGCCTGGCTCAACAGCCACTCGCAAGCGCAAATCGTCTCTACCCTCTGCGGTAAGCAGATTCTTTACCTTCTCAACCGCCGTTGGGGTAAGTACTACACCGTGTGCCTGTGACATGTTTCCTCCTGTTACCTACAAGTTTAACTAGCTGCGACGCATCTGATTCCCAGCGAGCAGTAGCAGCGCTTCTGCGGTGATTGCTCGCTTGAGGGTTGGAAGATGTTGGGACTCATTTGGAGAGTGAGCCCTGGAATCGGGGTCCTCGACGCCAGTGACGAGAATTTCTGCCTCTGGGAATACTGTTGCGAATTCTGAAATAAACGGGATCGAACCACCGACACCGATCTCGACTGCGGGCTCAGGCCAAACCCTTCCCAAAATTTCCTTGGCGAGTTCGGCTGCCCAGCCCTGCTTGGCAAAGTATCCAGGACCTTGCTCGGAGTGACCAAACTCGATGTGCGCTCCATAGGGCGCATGTGCCACTAGGTGCTCACGCAGCATGGCAAGGCCGTGATTTGGATCCTCACCGGGAGCTAAACGCATCGAGATACGAGCAGTGATTTGTGGCTGAGCAGTGTTCGAAGACGTGGCAACCGCTGGGGCATCCAAGCCGATGATCGTGATCGCAGGAGCGCCCCAGTTTTGCTTCAAAAGTGAATAGGTGCCGATACGTTCAACGCCATCAAGTAGACCTGCCTGCTCCCTGAAATCAGCATCTGAGAACGGCAGCTCCGCGACATCAACGGTTTTGAGGCCAGCCACGGCAACATTTCCGGCCTCATCGTTGAGCGTTGCCAAGAGCTTCACCATGGCGGTCATCGCGTCTGGGAGTGGACCGCCAAACATTCCAGAGTGAAGTGCGTGATCCATCGTCTTGAGCGTGAAGGTCTGCGAGACCACGCCGCGAAGGGTGCTGGTCAAAGCAGGAGTGTCGATTGACCAGTTGCCGCTATCGGCGACAATGATCAAATCAGCCGCGAGCTCTGCCCGATTGTCTGCCAGGAAGTTCGAGAAGGACTCGCTACCGGCCTCTTCTTCGCCCTCGATAAACAATGTAATTCCCAGGTTCAAGTCTCCGGCCAACTGAGCAAGGGATTTGAGCGCATAGACGTGGGTAATTACCCCAGCTTTGTCATCGCTGACACCGCGACCATAAAGCCTCTCCCCCTTCAGGGTGGCCTGAAATGGCTCACTCTCCCAGAGCTCTGGATTTCCTGGTGGCTGGACGTCATGGTGGGCGTAGAGCAGAACATGAGGCGCGTCGTTCTTAGCCGCCCTGCGCGCGAGGACTGCGGGAGAGCCAGGTTCGCCATTTGGCTTGAGTGCGGTTCTGATGTCTACAAAGTCAAATAACCCAGTCGCAGAAAGTAGATTCTTCACTGCTTCAGCGGAACGATTCAGATTGTTCGGGTCAAAGCTTGGCCAAGCAATTCCCGGAATCTTGACTAACTCCCCAAGATCCCCAACCGCAAGTGAGAAGTTTTCTTGAACAAAAGATTCAACTTTGGCTTGCAGTTCGCTGGAAACCGAGACTTTAGAGAATGTCATGGCGATAATCTAGTCGCAGATCTCGAGAGGTTCCGCATGTCAGAAACCAATTCATCAGCCGGCAAGGGTAGACCCACTCCCCCTCGCAAAGTTAGCGAGCAAGCGCGCAAGAAGCCTTTGGTTGGCGATCGCAGCAAGGAGGCTCGAAAGGCCCAGCGCGAGAAGCTCCGCGAGGAGCGCCAGAAGGCTAGAGAAGGCATGATGGCCGGTGATGAACGTTACCTGACCTACCGCGACAAGGGCCCGCAGCGCAAGTTTGTTCGCGACCTAGTGGATGCCCGATTCACCGCGGGAGAAATGGTCCTTCCGGCCATGTTCCTTGTCGTCCTCACAACCTTCATCGATAGTTACGAAGTGCAATTGATTTCGCTGTTTGCCATGTGGTCGCTGTTTCTCGTTGTTGCATTCGACGCCTTCCTGGTCTCCCGCTCAGTCAAGAAGCGCGTTGCCAAGAAGTTTGGTGCCGACAAGGTAGAGGGCGGACTGGGTTGGTATGGCGCGATGCGCTCGATCCAAATGCGTTCGCTAAGGATTCCAAAGCCACAAGTTTCGAGATTCGCAAAAGTCGACTAGTCAGTTAGGGCAGAAAATGAAGCATCGCTACCTTGGTAACTCCGGCCTGAAAGTCTCCGAGCTGATCTACGGAAACTGGCTCACCCACGCTTCTCAAGTTGCCGAGGAGCAGGCAATCGCAACCGTGAACGCAGCCCTTGAGGGTGGTATCACAACTTTCGACACTGCAGACGCCTACGCCAATCAAGCAGCTGAGGTAGTCCTTGGCAAGGCACTCAAGGGCCAGCGCCGCGAGGGAGTTGAGATTCTTACTAAGGTCTACTGGCCAGTTGCAGCAAAGGGTCCGAATGACTGTGGCCTCAGCCGCAAGCACATTTTTGAGTCCATCAACGGTTCGCTGCAACGCCTGCAAACCGACTACGTTGACCTCTACCAGGCACACCGCTTCGACTACGAAACTCCGCTTGAGGAAACCATGCAGGCTTTTGCCGACCTGGTACGCATGGGCAAGGTGCTCTATGTCGGAGTATCCGAGTGGAATGCAGAGCAGATTCGCGCTGGGCAAAAGCTTGCCTCCGAGCTGGGTTTCAAATTGATCTCCAACCAACCTCAGTATTCGATGCTCTGGCGCGTAATCGAGGCCGAGGTGATTCCCACCAGCCTCGAGCTTGGTCTGGGGCAGATTGTTTGGTCACCTATGGCACAGGGTGTACTAACTGGAAAGTACTTGCCTGGGCAACCAGCTCCAGAGGGTTCGCGCGCTGCTGACCCTGCAATGTCTTCAATCGTTGAGAAGTTCATGGGCGAGGCCACCCTAACTGCGGTGCAAAACCTTCGCCCGCTATCCGATGGACTCGGACTGACCATGGCTCAGTTTGCGCTTGCTTGGGTCCTGCAAAACAAGGCCGTCTCAGCTGCAATTGTTGGAGCGTCCAGGCCGGAGCAGATGAAGGACAACCTCGGCGCTTCAGGCGTTGAGATTCCAGCTGATGTCATGGCCAAGGTCGACGAGGTCCTAGACGGCCTCTACATGACCGACCCGAGCCTGACTAAGTCTCCGTCAGAACGTCCCTGCTAGTCGATTTTTGCGAGGCGGGCAGGCCAAAGCGGTCCGTTATAAATGAAGCCGGTGTACCCCTGAACTAGGTCAGCCCCGAGCGAAACTCGAGCCTGAACTTCGATCCTGGTGTTTACTCCGCCCACTGAAATGACGCAGTAGGAGCGGTCCAATTCTTGCCGGATAATGCGAAGCATCTCCAAAGACCTAGAGCGCAAAATCGGCCCGGAAAGTCCGCCTGCCTCAGCCAACACGGCTGGATCGGCCTTCAAATTTCGGCCAATGGTGGTGTTCGCGGCTATGACGCCTGCAAGCTTGGTGCTCTTGACCAAGTGCAGAATTTCAATCAAATCTTGGTCGGCAAGATCTGGAGAGAGCTTAAGAAGCACTGGCTTTCCTGAGGCATTTTCGATTGTGGCATCCAAAATCGGCCTCAGTGCTTCAACCTGCTGCAAATCCCTGAGCCCCGGAGTGTTAGGCGATGACACGTTCACCACAAGGTAGTCCGCATATGGGGAGAGCGCCGCGGCAGCCATCTGGTAATCCTGGTAAGCAAATTCGGCCGGAGTGTCCTTGTTTTTACCTATGTTCACACCGATCACAGGAAGGTTGTCACTACTCTCGCGCAACTTCTTGAGGCGCTTGGCAATTACCTCTGCACCATCATTATTGAAACCCATGCGATTTATCAGAGCCTTGTGCTCTGGGAGCCTGAACATTCTCGGCTTTGGGTTACCAGGCTGGGGCCTTGGCGTGACAGTGCCAATCTCGACGTGCCCAAACCCCAAGGCATGCATGGGTTTGATCAGCTTTGCATTTTTGTCAAAGCCCGCCGCGAGTCCGAATCGATTTTCAAAGAGAATCCCCATCACCTTGATGTCTCTGGGCTTCCTGCGGGCCCGAAGAACTCCGACTGCAGCTAGGAACTCGAGAACCGCGACCACCAGGTGATGCGCAACTTCGGGGTCGAGACGCTTGAAAAAGACGTTGAAGAGTGCGCGATAGATCATTCGGCCCTCAGGCTCTCAATCGCGTTTTCAAAATCATCAAGTGAATCCCAGGCCTGATAGACACTCGCAAATCTCATGTAGGCAACATGGTCCAGGTTGCGAAGCGGATCGAGAATCGCTAGACCGATGTCCTGAGCCTCAATCGATGCTGCCCCGGTTGCACGCAGAGTCTCCTCGACCTGCTGAGCCAGCAAAGCCAGGTCGGCATCGGTAACGGGCCTACCCTGACAAGCCTTGCGAACACCACTGACGATCTTGTCTCTTGAAAAAGGTTCTGTTACGCCCGAGCGCTTGGTAACCATCAGGCTCGCAGTCTCAACTGTCGTGAATCGCTTTTGGCACTCTGGACACTGACGACGACGTCGAATCGACGAACCATCATCCGACGTCCTCGAGTCGATTACTCGAGAATCTGAATTTCTACAAAATGGACAGAACATCAGCGATCCTCTCTGATCGAAGCTGCGGTGCCGTGCGCGGAGAGACCCTCGGTATGAGACAAGATCTCTAGCTTGCGAGAAATCTGGGCCAGCGCACTCTTCGAGTAGGAGATCACCTGCTGCGGTCTCAGGAATGTGTGCACCCCAAGACCCGGTCCAAACTTTGCCTGCTGCGAGGTTGGCAACACGTGGTTGGATCCTGCAAGGTAATCACCCAAGCTCACGGGAGAAAAGTCACCGATAAAAAGCGCCCCGGCGTTGGTGATTCGCTGGGCAACCTCTTGAGGTCTCTCAGTCTGAATCTCAAGGTGTTCGGTGGCATAGTGATTCGCCACAGCGATGGCCGCCTCTAAGTCCTCCACCAAGACCAGCGCGGACTGTTCCCCTGCGAGCGAGATTGCAGCTCGCTCGCGGTTGTCGGCCATGGCAAGCTGACGGTCAACCTCCCGAGAAACGCTGTCAATCAACTCCCTCGAGTCGGTGACCAAAACCGCTGCGGCGTTCTCGTCGTGCTCGGCTTGGGAAATAAGGTCGGCGGCAACGAAAGCTGGATTAGCTGTCTTGTCGGCGACGATCAGGATTTCCGTGGGACCGGCTTCAGAGTCGATTCCGATTTTGCCGCGCAATAGACGTTTGGCGGTGGCAACATAAATATTTCCCGGTCCGGTAACCATCGTGACTGGATCCAGACCAATTTCAGCAACTCCGTGCGCAAAAGCAGCCACCGCACTGGCACCACCGATGGCATAGACCTCATGCACCCCTAAGAGCTCAGCGGCGGCGAGAATGCTCGGGTGCGGTAGCCCGTCATATTCCGCCTGAGCTGGCGAGGCAATTACGATTCGTGGGACGTTCGCAACCTGAGCCGGAACCACGTTCATGATCACGCTGGACGGATAGACAGCCTTGCCGCCGGGAACATACAAACCGACAGAATCTACCGGTACGTAGCGCTGAGTGACATTGGCACCATCACCAAGTTCGACGCTCACCTCCGTTGGCACAACTGCAGCGCTAACGCGACGAACTCTCGCAATTGCCTCTTCGAGTGCAGCTACAAGATCTGGCGCTGTTTTTTCTAACGAGGAACGAAGCTGTTCACGTGAGACCTTGAAAGATGCCGGCAACACGCGATCGAACTTCTGGGCGTGATCACGAAGGGCTGCCTCCCCGCGGGCTCTAACCTCTTCGCAGATCGTCCAAACACTCGCCTCAATCGCTGAGTTGTCCTGGACTGTGGCCCTGGGAATCAAAAGATTCACCCGCGAAGATGTAATCGGGCCCGTTAGTTCTAAAAGCCGCAATCAATACCTCGGAATAATTTGGTGAATTTGATGCTCTAACCTTATCTAAGATGACAAATCAATCCACGGACTTCAATCTGTTTGGCGCAGATGCGCTCAAGGCCGCATTCCGACGCCACGCTTCAGGTGTGGCAATCATCACTGCCAGCACCGAGGCCGGTGTTCCGATTGGCTTCACTGCAACATCGGTAACCTCACTTGGTTCCAACCCGCCATTGGTCTCTTTCAACATCGCCCAAGGCTCTTCTTCATACGCACACTTAGTTGAGGGAGCGAATGTTGCGATCCACACCTTGACAACCGAAAACCTTGCGCTGTCTCAAAAACTTGCGGGACCCAAAGAAGATCGGTTCAAAGACGTTGATTACAGCCTGGTCTCGGGTGTGCCAGTTTTTCCCCAGACCTCTGCGGTGCTGTTGGGAAAGGTGCGGACAAGGCTCGAAGTTGCGGCAAACGCGGTCGTGGTTGTTGACGTGATCAGCGGGTTTGAAAACTCCGAGGCAGAGCCACTTCTCTACTACCGTCGCGGCTACCTGACAACTGGTGAGCGACTAGCCGACAACTACTAATCGACTGCATCAGGGCCCAGCAGGGCCTTGAGCTCTCCGAACAAATCGTGTCCTACCGCTACTCGTTGAGGAAGCAAGAAATGCTTGACGGTTGACCCGATCAGTTTGACTTGAACCTCCACTGGTCCTGGGTGGGTATCCAGAA
>JACCDH011103449.1_pt1 | contig 10609 bp, 21 predicted proteins | sample 7442481 | NCBI WGS metagenome assembly JACCDH01 (sample SAMN15323433, study PRJNA562643) | freshwater metagenome | isolation source: river surface water | place: USA:Blue River Watershed | collected 2017-08-15
CATAAGACATATCTATATGAAAGGTGGATGTTATAAATTCCATATATTCCTAAGTAAGATGTATAAGAATACAGTACCGTATATTTCAAAAGAGAAAGACCATGTTATAACAAGATACAAAGATAGGTATTATGATATAAGTGGAGAAGTATATGAGGTAAAAGATTATAGAGTATTAGATGTAGAAGAAATCCCTATGGTAAGTAATTGGAGTTTCAGTAAGAATAATCTATTACTACTAAGTGAATGTCCTAACTGTGAAGAACCTCTAACGTATAATTAAGTTCTAATTCCCATAGGGAGAACCGAAGGGTTTCCCGCACCTACTATCCACCACAAGGGAGGAAACCGAAAGGGTTCCGACCGACTCCATTTACATTACATCGACTACATATAACATTTACTAAGGGGGATTTTATCCCCTTTTTTAATGCCATAAAGGTACAAAAAATAACCCCTATTTTATTCCCGATTAAAGGTATATTAACGGTACTTTTATGTACCCGGTTTGTCGTGATCATTTTATGTATCTAAAATTATCTTTTTTTATCCCGTTTTTGGGACTGGATATATACCACCCACATTTTAACACAAATTACCACTTCGGTGGGAACACCGCCGGGATTGACCCTTTCGTGAATCAAAGACATATTATTTGAAATTTTTGGGAATCCTATAAACTGTATACTATTATACGGTCGGAACTCTGTCGAGTCCCTCCCTTGTACTGGTACCCGTTCCCCTTCGACCCCATTCTATATAAGATATAATAAGACCACTGTAATACACCCTGTTCACCTGAAGGTCCGACCGCAGGGAGGACCGTATTACAGTCTTTCTTTTATACAGGTTTCTCAGTTGTCCCGTAAAATGATACAACTGTAATACAAAGTTTACTGGGTTAAATAAATCCCAGTAATGTTTGACTCCGTCTACAGTGTCACAGGTAATACATCACCTATCGGTCCTCCTTCCGTTTCACTTCAGTCGTCCCTTCAGGGGAGTTCAGAAGGTAAATTACAATATTTCTAACGAATATCCCATTTCTTTACGAATTTCATAATCAAACCTCGGGGGTTCATTACGAATCTTCTAACAAAACCCCCATTGTATTACAGTTCTTCTAATACGGGATGAAGGACCGACCGTCAGGGAGGTCCGTAATGTATACGTCATACACGGGCATAACAAAAAACCCCTCAGTGAAACACCGAAGGGTTTTTAACTACAACATGTAGAATGGTGGTCCTACATGGTATTGTCTTTAATTACGCTCTTGACTTACGTAGTTCGTTACGGAAGTGATCGCCTTTCTCTTATTAGAGAAGTTCTTACTAATCACTGTTCCTTTTACACTTACACGTACTCGGTAAGAATAACCATCATGGTAGATGTTAGAGGTAATTGGTACGTATACAGTTACTGTAGTACGTTCAGTCTGATTCACCTTGGAGATAGACTTCTTTGTCATTTTTGTTGCCATAGTTCTTTTTTTTATTGTGTAATAATCTAATAATAAAGTATAACACTATTATTTGATAATACCAAATCCGTGGTGAATTATTTTTTTAGGTTGAAATCCCTGAGACCGCAGGTTCCCCGTGGGATGAATATCCCAGTAAACTTGTCCCCTGTGGTTCCTGAAGGTGAGATGGTAAATCCCAGTAAACTTGTCCCCTGTGGTTCCTGAAGGTGAGATGGTAAATCCCAGTAAACTTATGAGTCCTGATCCCTTCCCTGATCAGTGGTCCCACTGTTGGTATACCTGTCGCCCCACTTCTTGGTCATGTAGTCATGGTACCTGTCAACCTTATTAGGGTTGTACAAGAAGATGGTGAAGTGATAATCCAAATAGAACTCGAGGTTCTTAAGGTGAGTCTTTAATCGATTCATGTGTATATTGTTTAAAATGTTATATGTATTGCCCAATCTCACTCTTTTGAATCTCCTGTAGAGATTCGTCATTTAACCATCGGTCTGTCATTCCCTCAACTATAATGGTATAGTACTTACCCTCCACCTCATGGACTTCGTAACAACTATCCTTATACCATTCTCCCCGTCCAATCAATATGGACCAACCATCAGTGATGGCACTTAATACCTTTGTCATGTCTACGTTATTAAAATGTTTTCAATGGTACAGGTACTTCAGGGATGTGACACCACCAGGTAGTATCCTCTGCGTACTTGAGTTGACTCCCATCAACTATTGTTATCGCCATCTTCTCCTGTGAGGAGTTTATCTCCGAGTCGTATCTTAGTACTCTGATGTCAGGATTCGGTAATCCGTCCTTCACGTTAATCCATGTTGGTCCCATGTTCTTTTACTATTTCAATTAGTTTATTAATACAACCGAGTTCCGCTTCTTCATAAGTCCCCACTTTAGGGTCTTTGTTATACTCCTCCATTGTTCTTTGTTTGGCATATTCTTTACCTGATAAAGACATGTCGTAAATATGATAATCAAATTGTTTTACGTTTGGTCTAAATCCAATAAACCCTCGTAATCCATGATTCTCTCTGAACCATTTAAAGATACATGCGTTTAGTTCAGTTCTAATTAGATTATCTAAAGGTAGGTCATCGTAAACTGATTTATATTCACTATAAACCAATCCACCATATTGACCGCAGTACCAATCAAAGAATCCTAAGTAATCTAATTCTTTATATGTTCTCATTCTTCCTAATGTTTTAAATTAATCCCAGTAATGTTTCGTCCCCTGATCCCTTCTGAGATGGTCATCCCTTCAGGATATCATTCAGTAAGTTCAGGTGGTTTTGAAGAATAATCTCTTCCTGTATCGGTGCAACCTGTTCTAAGGTTAATCCCCACTTCACCATCTCCCATGTAATACGGTCTGATGATGTCCATACTTCGTAGGTCTTCTTGTCACTTGACAATTGGACTCTTGTGTGCAATTTGTTTACCATGTCTATGATTTAATATTAATGAATACAAAAGTAGGGGGATTTTTTGATCCCCCATATGAGTATTAATACCCATTTTTTATCTAAAAATATATTACACGACACATATGTAATACAGTTATTACTTTATACGGTGGTAAAGGTACGGACTTCTTTCTTAGACTCCAAACTTTTACCCCAATTTAAATTACCCAAGATATGAGTAATAACATCTACAGTCCATCCGTTACCTAACATTTTGTAACGGGCCGTATTACTTAGACCAGGAACATTAGTGTATCCAACATCCACAGTCTGTAGAATCTCTGACTCCTCCACAGTACACTTACGTACAGTTCCATCAGGTAGTTGAACCAGGTTGGTTGAGTTAGGACTGGTTACCAAACAGTTGGCCTTACCATCCTGTCTTACAGTGAAGGTTTGGATGTACTTAGCAATATCCACATTCCACACCCCACGTTTTCCTGCTCCCTTACCACCATCGGTGATACTATCAAATGTGATACCCTTGTCTTCAGGTTTGGTTACGTTGGGAATGTTTGTCCAATATAATCTGTCGCGGTTCTGACCGGATACCAAGTTCGAATTGATATGGATAGGTTTCACCCCTAACACTTCACTGATGAGGTTCTCCCACTTCTTTGACATCAATACATTCTCCAATAAGAAGTACTTCGTCTTTGATTCCTTAACCACACGGACGAACTCCCAAAACAAATATGATTGTCCCTCGAATTCAAACCCCTCCTTCTTTAACTTCAAATACTGCTTCAATGTGGTAATCTCAATGTTGGTTGTTGTAACCATACCTTTACGTTTTCCCGCGAATGAGAATGATTGACATGGTGAACCACCTGTAACCAAGAATACTTCTTCGATGTGTCTAACCTTGAAGTTACGAACGTCTCCCACCTGAATCGTATTTGGGAAATTGTGTTGGGTTACCTTGATTGGTCCTTTCTCGATTTCACTGGCCATGTATTCATAATCCTTAACTCCTAATCGGTTAAGTGCAATTTGACAACATGACATCCCGTCGAATAATGATATTACTTTTCTCATGATTATAGTGTATTTTTTAATTGATTTACGTTTTCTTTAATTTCTGTCTCCATTGCTGTTAACAACTTTTGTTTTGCCAACTCCATAACTTCGGGAGTATTGGACAGTACATGTAGGTCCGACCCTAAGAATTCAGTTTTACCCACGATGACACGAATGTCTTTGGTACCCTTACCTTCTCTATAGAATAAGGTTCTTGCGTACACATATTCATTTCTCACCAAAGATAACTTAATTTCTTCAGTTATCATCTCTTTCGAACGAAGTTGCATAATAACTTCCTCTAACTTCGCCAAGGTTTCAAAATTTGACTTCATCATACGTATGAAATCTTTGTATCTGTCACAGTACTTAAGTAACTCATCTGTGTGAGGAATATTTAAATCCACATTCACATTTAAGAACCTGTCATACGCACTGATTCTATCTTGTGTCCCGACGATGTCGGTGAACACTCCACCTGTTAAACGATTCTCTCTTGCCATTCTATTTTATTTTAATATTAATTAATCCCAGTAAATAAATCCCCATCCTGAGATGGGGACTTACCTTCCATCTATTCTTGTTCTTCTTTCGCTGTGTTGAATTGTTCAGTTAGATTATCCTTGTCCTCATCGGATACAAAGGTAAACTCACTTAGGAACTCCTCAAGGTCTTGGTCTTCCAAATCTTCCAATCGGGAATCAACCTCATACCAAAATTGTTCATTGTCCAATTCGTATAATCCCTCAAGGTAATCGTCATATGATTCACTATCGGTTTGTTCACCATTGTCATACGTTTCCTTACCAACGAATCCAACTCCACCCTCTTCATAAAAGATGTCCACTACTACGTTGAACTTCTTTGATAGTCTTTGACAAAACTCACTCGGTGGTGCCCACGCTGTGGATGGTGTAAATGAGATATACTCCTCACTGATATCCTGTACGTTTGCTTCAGAGAAATCGAAGTCCCACTTAGTTCCGTAGAATTTTGTTTGTGGATTCAATAGGAAATCACCTGACTCCTCAATTTGTTTGTACTCCTCATCGTGTGGGATAAGAGTGTTCATTACTAAAATCTCTGGTCTCTCGAGTCCCTCAATTGGTGAACCATAAGTTAAACCAGCATCAGGATTATCTTTACGATACTCTGCGTGTTTCGTGTAATACTCGTTGATGATTATATCTGACTCCGTAAAGAAGTCAAAGATTGGTTTCATATTCTCTTTAGAACCTGAAATTTCAATGTGATTGTTACACCAGTTTGGCATGATTTCTATGTTTTAAGGTTTAAGATATGACAGGTATTACACCATTGTCCTCAGTTTCGTTTTGATAGAACATTACTCCACCATCGTTACCCTCATCATCTTGAGATAGGAAACAGGTCGTTCCATCATTTAATGTAAACGCTATTGGTCTCTTGTACCAACCCATCATTTCCATTTCCTCGTTCGTTAAGTAACGAACACCTACAATTGTTTTGTTTAGAAGAACTTCTTTTGCTTTCCCCTCCCAATGTTTGATAGTTTCTTTTGACATCTCTATTTATTTTAGTGTTACAAAGATAATAAGAGGATATCATTATACCAAATAATATCCTCATTATTTTATTATACTACCAAGAAGCCTGATAATAGTAGTCTCCTGACCATTCTGGGTCTTCAACTTTCAAGTCTTCCAAGAATTTGATGGTTCTTTCAACCTCATCTTTGTAATACTCATCGTATTCAGTTCCACCGAAAAAGAAACCTGATGTCGTTGGAAGTAGTTCATCTAATATCTTCTCATCTTCGACAACTTCGATTTCCTCAAACACATCTTTCCCATTGGAATAACCAACTTTAACACTAACCTTTTTCTTCGGTGCAGTTTCCAACACTTCTTTAACTTTCAATAGGGTTTGTAATAGTTCTTCCATTTTTTCACCATTAACATAACTCTCTTGACAATTATCTTCTCCGTCCTGTGTGTTAGCAACAAACCAGTTGTGAAGTGCGTTGAACTTTCTCCAATACCCAATCTCTTCAACTATGTATGACACACGTTCAGGTTTGATTGCTGTGAACTTCTTTGTTCCTCTCTTTACACTTACAGTGAATTGGTCTTCAGGTTGATTGTGTGACCATTGTTTAACGTATGTCTTTTTTGACATGTACATATCTAATCCCATAATAATGATTTTTTTGTGTTAATGATTTATAATGATACAAAGGTAATAGTTTTATACTAATCTACCAAATTTATTTTAAAAATAATTTACTATCTACTGAAAATAATTCTTTCACGTTCTCACCATCCATATTCTTGCCATCCATATTCCAATATGGTAACTCACGTGGATTGTATTTGATTCGTGTATTACTTTCAGTTTGAAAGTCTTCGGTGATGATTGTAACCTCATCACAAAGAACCCAAGCACATACCACTTTGGTAGTAATCCCAGTAAAGATTTTCTGTGCTGAGGTCCTACTGTTCTTCAGGGTACAACCTTTCATAACAATCTGTACTTCGGCAGGGTTGTAATACTCAACCCTACCATCTGTGTACATTACTTTCCATTTCATGTAGTTCTCACCACGTGAAAGGTTAAACCTTACTTTATTCCGCATCTGCCTCTACTTCTGAAAATTTCTCAATAAAATCTTCGGGTGAACCTTGAAACAATTTTTTAAATCTTACCGACTTACCACCATAACCTCCACCCACTTCATAACAAATGTATTCAATACTTCCGTCTTCCTTAACAATAATGTCGTAGGTGTAGTTTTCCCAACAATGACCTCTATGATTCATTGGGTGTAAATAATAACCTCCTGCACTGTCTTTGTATTTTGCCACAAGTTGTGCGGCGAGACAACCGGCTCCGTTAAACATCAAACCTTTTTCATCCAAACGTAATCCATTGACAACCCTTCCACTCGCCAACCATTTAGCCGTATCCATTGGATGACCTTCTGGATATCCGTCAAATTGTGCGTACAATAGGACTAATTTGTTTTGACCTTTTTTGACTTTCGCTTCTTCTCTGTCGTCCGTCCATTCTTCGATAACTCGATAAGTGCTTCTTGTTCCCATGATAATAATTTTTGTGTTAGTGATTAATTCTTGTACAAAGATATAACAAGTTTTTTATTATACCAAATTTAATTGTGTTAATTTTTGTAATTCATACAAAGAAAACCAAATGTGGTCGTCCAAGTCGTAATCATTCTCTTTACAGAATGAATATAAATCATCATCGGTTAAATCTGAAACGTCCTTGTCTAAGTCCGTTGCAATTGATTCCTCCAAATGGTCTCTCTCATCGTCAATAGAATATTCAACAACTTTTTCTATTGCTCTTAACTGTACCTGTGTAATTCTAATTTCTTTGCTCATGATAGTTTCATTTTGATAGTACAAAGATATAACACTATTTCCATTCCACCAAATTTTATTTAAGTTTTTTTTAAATTATTTTTCTGCCCTGATCCAGTCATCACCTTCAGGGTAAGTTTACTGGGACGTATTACAGGTGGGGAAATCCCAGTAAAGTTTTACCCCTTCGACAGTGTGACAGTAATCCGAACATAAAAAAACCCCGACTTTCGCCGAGGTTCATTATTAACATCTGTATACTATAGTTGTATGACAAACTTATTGGTGGTCTCTAATTTGTTTCGAACACGTTTGAACTTCAAACCTATTATACTTTGTTTGTCGTCCTTATATCTCATGTCGTAGTCATCCCCAAAGATAACAGGGTAATTCATATAAGTTTCGGGTACTTTGTTAAACACCATTGCAACCCTCACATTATTTTTCAACATCGTAATACAATCATCCATATTGTGACCGCTGTAAGAAAATGTCAAATCATAGTTAGGGTACTTCTTAACAATCTCTAATCGATTCGGTACTTTTGTATAGTCATAGAATTGAACATCGGGAAACATCTCTAAAATGTTTTTCTTAGTTCCGTTGTCATCAAGATAAAATTGTAAAGGGGATAAGTCGGACGTATTATTTAAACGTACACTAAAACGAGCTCCCTCACGTTCAGCTTTGATTCGTGCATCCTTAATCTCATCAACCATCCATCTTACAAAAAATTCTCTATCTTCAAAGAATAGTTTCGTTTTGGTGATTCGTGAATTGTTAATCGTGTTTTTCTTGGTGTCCATCTTATTGCGACCCGATTCGTTTAAACACATAAGTGTACACTCTTGTGTTCTCATAGGACAAACCTCATACCCCGAAGACTTTGCAGGTGCAAGATAAATCGTGTACGTGTGTTCGTTGTACTTATACGCCTTCTCGTGTTTGGTCGAGTTGTTAACCATGCCCAGGTAACTTAATCCTGTAGTTTTTTTCGCTTGAGCTTTTGACTTGTAAATCATAATGTTGTTTTTGTGTTAATGATGGTACAAAGATATAACAATATTTCTATTATACAAAATTATTTTTAATTATTTTCTTGAGTCAAGATTCCCATCTCAGGTCCACGGGATTACAATACATTACTGGTATTTCACTGAAGGGTGATCATGCCGATCCTGAGATGTTAAATATTACTGGTATATCCCAGTAAAGTTACCTGATGGGGATCAGGGCAGATCAGGTTCTGAGATGGTAATAATCCCAGTAAATAAACAGAAGACTTTTCCCGGCGTCTTCCTGAGTTAAGCGCACAAAAAAGGGTCATCTTTCGACAACCCCCTTTTCACATTAACACTATTCACTATATTTTCGTTATCGTATCTAAATAAATCATCTCGTAATTTATAAGGATATATTCTCGATTCCCGTTCTCCTCGTCAGTCCACACTTCACATTCCCCAATTAATACTCCATCAACCATTAGGACAATTTCCTCTCCGCCAAAATCCTGATAAGATAGTTGGTCGTAACTATTAAAGATTACTTCATCTTCTTCTGTGATTTCTCTCATAACTATTCGTGTTCTAATCTATCTAATTCAATCTCGAAACAATCTCCGTCCATGTCCTCAACAACGGCAAGGTCACCACTAATTGCTTTAATCACTCCCAAAAATTCGTGGTTGTGAATATCACTATCGTTCGGTTCGGGTACTAACACAAAGTCATTCACTTGGAATTCATCTACTCGTCTGTGTCCTTCCATATCTCCAAAGATTCCAATTGATAACCAAATCTGTTCCATTGTTGCTTCATTGGTTAAAGACTTCTCTAATACTTCTTGAGCTTCCTCATCTGTAACATTGAACTTTGACTTAACGTCCTCAACACTCCATAAGTTATCTGTGAAAAATCCACGTCTTGATAACTCCTCTTTTAATTGTTGGTCTGTAAATTTTTCCATTAGTTTGATATTCTTTTTTCGGTTTGTAATTGTTCAGCTTCCCAAATATCTGCTAACATTAATATCTCCTGTAATACGTCCTCACTCAAATCTTCGTAACTGATATAATCTTCATCTGTTTCCGTATCATTAACATATAACACGGCAGTTACTTTATGTTCTCCAAATTGTTCTGCCAATAAGTGTGTATTACCTAACGATTGAATAACGGGACTACTGTTAGCTTCAACATCTGCGGTTGTGAATTCTCCAAACTTTACTATAATCTTTTGAATGTGATTAATAATTTCTGTCTTTTCCATAACTTATTTTGATATTGTGTTATTCCAAATTACATTTCCTTCTTCATCGTATATTTCTTCCGTTGGTTCTCCACCATTATCTTCGGGAGCCAAAGGTTCTTGTACATCCATTGATTCTTCCCAACCGATATTCTCTGTATGACGTTCATTATGGAATTGAATTGCTTTCTTTTTAGCTTCTTCCAAAGTTTCAGCTTCGATTTCATAATCAGTTTGCATCCACGTTGTTACTTTTTGTTGTAACGAAAAATTAAATGTTCCCATATCTATAATACTTTAAAATCACAATATTGTTCCAAATCTTTTAACTCTAATACTCCGAACCTTGTCGAACTATAATAACCTTGTTGAACATAACGTTGTTTCCACCTCTCAAAAGCTTCGATTGCTTTCTTCTTACTTCTGTAATACGGGTGTTCAAACTCAATAGTAAATCCATCGGGTGAAATTACTTGATACTTTTTGGTTGGATATTTCTTTTCCATTTGATGATGTGTTTAAATTCTGTACAAAGATATAACTTTTATTCTATTATACAAATTTATTTTAAAAAAAGATTTCAAGGGTCGGTGTAATACCTGAACACTAATTTAGTTATCTCCCGACCCTATCGTCTTATGAATGAAATATGTTTACTAAGGTTATAATAATTGCTGAGAATAATAACCCACCAATAAACCCCAACCATATATAAGTTTCTTTTTTACTCATCTTTGTAAATTTTATGATAAGGTTCATCAATCACAAAGTCACGTCCGTTTTCTTCTCCCCAGCCTTGGTCAGGGTCACCCTCACTTTGTGTCGTTGGTATTGTACCGTTGAAGTGACATTCTAATACTGCTGCAATTCCGTCCCCGTCCTTACCATTGAACATTGAATCAACAATCTCACCCCAATCTTTCTTCCACTCAAAAGAACCACCTTTCCCGTCAAACACTCTACCATAAGAATCGTAATGACCTTTCATCTCCTCAATAACTTTCCCATTCTCCAATAGGTAC
>JACCDH010362797.1_pt1 | contig 10607 bp, 12 predicted proteins | sample 7442481 | NCBI WGS metagenome assembly JACCDH01 (sample SAMN15323433, study PRJNA562643) | freshwater metagenome | isolation source: river surface water | place: USA:Blue River Watershed | collected 2017-08-15
ACCAGATTGCGTTCCGACACCCAGCTCATCGCCCCGCACAGGATCGCATGCTCGGTCCCCAGGAAAGCGCGGCCGCGCTGCATCAGGGCATGGGTCTTGTCGTACACTTGGAAATCCCCCGTGGTCGTAGCGTCGCGCGCCTATAGGCAAAGCAATTGCAACGCGCCAGTCCTGCGCAAATATTCCAGGTCAGTCTTGCCGCCGGGTGGGGCGCCGTCCTAAGGCGGGGATCAAGCGGCAGCCATGCAAGTGATCTGCGCCCGCTTTGTCGAGGTCCTTTGATCCACTTCGTTCGCATCCGCATTGCTGAAACCTTCGCAGACTGGCGCACGCGCGGTTCCGAACGGACCGTGGGGTTTGTTCTGGCGCTGGTGGCCGAGGGCCTGCTGGTCCTGACGGTGCTGTCGCTCGGTTGGATCGAGCAGGACGATAAGCCGCGCGACCGCAATCTGGTGAGTGTCTCGCTTGAAGCATCGGATACGAAGAAGGCGGCGAAGGAACCACCCGCTCCGGCTGAGCAAAAGCAGGCAGCGGCTGCGGTCCAGACCGCGCCTCAGGCGCAGCAAGTAACGCCCAGTGTCCAACCTGTGCCTTCCAGCCCCACTAGCCCCGCAATTGTTCCGCTCTCGCGCGAGCAGATGGCGACTTTCGATCTTTCGCGGCTGCCTCGGCAGAACGCGGCACCCGCTGCGCCGGCCAGGATGATGGGGCCGGCCAATTTCGGGGTTCCAGGCGACAGCAAGCGGGTTGGCACGGCGCCCAACGGCCAGCCGATGTATGCCGCTGCATGGTACCGCGAACCCTATGACGACGAACTCAAAGGCTATCTTTCGACTGCGCAGGGACCGGGCTGGGCACTGATCACCTGCCGCACCGTCGCCGACTTCCGCGTCGATAGCTGTGTCGGGCTCGACGAATATCCGGACGGGTCGCAGATCCAGCGCGCCGTCTTGGCGGCAGCATGGCAATTCCGCGTCCGCCCGCCGCGCGTTAACGGGGTCAGCCAGGTCGGCAGCTGGGTGCGGATCCGGATCGACTACGGCCAGCGGCGGAATTGATGCCCGCGATGGCCGCCGATTATTCGGCGTCGAGTTCGTAGGCGGTATGCAGGACGCGGACGGCCAGTTCGGTTTCGTCCTCGTCGATCAGCACCGACACCTTGATCTCCGACGTGCTGATCGCCTGGATATTGATCCCGCGGTCAGCCATGGCCCGGAACATCGTCGCGGCAACGCCCGCGTGGCTCTTCATGCCGACGCCGACAACGCTGATCTTGGCGACCTTGGCATCGGTGATGATGCGGTTAAAGCCGATCGCTTCCTTCTGCGCTTCCAGCAGGGTCTGTGCACGCAGCAGGTCGGCGCTGGGTACGGTGAAGGTCACGTCGGTCTCACCCTTGTCGCGGCCGACGTTCTGGATGATCATGTCGACGTTGATGTTGGCTGCGGCCAGCGGACCAAAGATCGTGGCCACCGCGCCCGGACGGTCGGGAACGCGGGTCAGGATGACCTTGGCCTCGTTCTTGTCTGCGGCGATGCCGGTGATGAGCTGGCTTTCCATGTCCAATCCTTCAAGTTCTTCGTCGCTGACAATCATTGTGCCGGGGATTTCATCGGCAGGGGTGGCGTCGTCGTCGATGAAGCTGGAGAGCACCTGAACGCGCACCCCTTCCTTCATCGCGAGGCTGACCGAGCGGGTCTGGAGGACTTTCGAGCCGACCGAGGCCAGTTCGAGCATTTCCTCGTAGGTCACGTACTTCAGCTTGCGGGCCTTGGCGACGATGCGCGGGTCGGTGGTATAGACCCCGTCGACGTCGGTGTAGATGTCGCAGCGGTCCGCACCAATCGCGGCAGCGACAGCCACGGCCGAGGTATCCGAACCGCCACGACCCAGCGTGGTCACCCGGCCGCCATCGGTCACACCCTGGAAACCCGGGATCACCGCGATCTCGCCTGCGGCCATTGAGGCGAGCAGGCCTTCGCTGTCGATCGTGCCGATGCGCGCCTTGGCATGGGCATCGTCGGTGTGGATCGGCAACTGCCAGCCCAGCCACGAACGCGCCTTGCAGCCCAGCGCCTGTAGGGTCAGTGCCAACAGACCCGACGTGACCTGTTCGCCGCTGGCCACGACGACATCGTATTCAGCCGGGTCGTAAAGCGGGTTAGCCTCGCGGCAGAAGTTCACAAGGCGATCGGTTTCGCCGGCCATGGCCGATACGACCACGGCAACCTCGTGCCCGGCCGCCTGCTGGCGGCGCACGATATTGGCCACCCGGCGGATCCGTTCCGACCCGGCCATCGAGGTGCCGCCGAATTTCATCACGATGCGGGCCACGCGTTCCCACCCTTTACGTAACAATCTTGCCCGCAGAACCCCTCGCCCTGCGGCGGGCGCCCTGTTAGGGAGGGTCTATGGGTAATGCAAGTTCCGGAACGACCATCAGGGCCGAAGAAGCCGCGCATTTTGGCAAGCTGGCGGCAGATTGGTGGGATCCTAAGGGTTCTTCCGCCATGCTGCATCGTCTCAACCCGGTGCGGCTGGCCTTTTTGCGCGCGGCCATCGATGCGCACTGGCAGGGTGATTCGCGCTCGGTCCGTCCGCTTGCGGGCAAGCTTGCGCTTGACGTCGGCTGCGGTGCCGGGCTGCTGTGCGAACCCCTTGCCCGCCTCGGTGCGCAGGTGACTGGAATCGATGCGGCCGCAGAAAACATAGCGGCAGCTGCGGACCATGCCCGCGGCGCAGGTTTGGCCATCGACTATCGCTGTGGCGATGTGGCGGAACTTGGCCTGTCCGGCTTTGATCTGGTGACTTCGATGGAAGTTGTCGAACACGTAGCTGACAAACAGGCCTTCCTTGGCGCATTGGCCGGGGCCCTGAAGCCGGGTGGATTGATGGTGCTTTCGACGCCCAACCGGACTGCAAAAAGCCGTTTGCTGATGGTGGAAGCGGCCGAGTGGATCGGCATGGTCCCGCGCGGAACCCATCACTGGGAGGATTTCGTCACCCCGGAAGAGCTGTCCTCGTTGCTGCAGACGGTGGGCCTGAAAATGGGTCAACCGCAAGGCATTGCCTGGTCTCCGGCCAAGGGCCTCCACCTGTCTGACGATCTTGCCCTGAATTACATCGTGACCGTTGCCAGGGCTTAGACCACCCCGGTCGCGAGCTAGGCGGCTTATCCCAAGTTAAGCACACTTCATGGCGGCAGGGCTCCTCGTCAGGGATCACTTGTCGGGTTGGCGACTTGTTGACTGTGCCCCGCAACGCGCGGTTCGGCTTGGAGCGCGCATGGCGATCCGGGCGCCCCGCACCGTGGGAACAGTAACCAACGGTCGCACATGGAGTACAGAATTATGAAGAAGAGCACAGCATTGCTGGCGGCAGCGGCGATGGTCGGGGCCATCCCGGTGATCGCCGTGGCGCAGGATACGACGTCGCCCGCACCGGCACCCGCACCGGTGCCGACGCCAACGTCGACGACTACGACGATTACTGAATCGGCCGAGCCGACTGCCAATGGCAAGGGCGCGACAGTCCTGCGGACCAAGGACACCACGACAACCACGACGACCAATCCGGACGGCACCACTTCGACCACGACAGATGGGACGCGCATGGTCCAGACGGTGACGACGCCGAGCGGAAACGTGAATACGATCACCAGAACCACTGATGCGAACGGTGACACGGTCACTACTGTGGAACACGAGCGCGCAGATCGTCCTACTGCAAGTGATCGTCCTGACCGCAGCGAGCGCGCCGAGCGGCCGGATCGTCCAGATAAGCCGGAACGGGCGGAACGGCCGGATCGCCCGGATCGTCCCGAACGTCCAGAGCGGCCGGATCGTCCCGACAAGCCGGGCCGCGGGAGCTAAACGCCCAGTCTGAATCCAGGGCCGGCTCAGGGAAACCTGCGGCCGGCCTTGTTACGTCTCAATCCAATTCGTTCGTAAAACAGGGAGCAACGCATGAACCGCACAACCCGCCACGGCCTTGTCCTGGCCGCGCTTGCCTCGACCGTTATGGCAGTTCCGGCCCAGGCTGAAGGCGACAACTATCTGCAGTTCAGCACTGGCGCTGACTATTCCAGCGGTGACTATGGCACCACACCCGACACCGAAATTCTGGCCATCCCGGTCGGCTTCAAACTGAAGCAGGGCGACTTTGTCGTTCGCGCTTCGCTCCCGTGGCTGCACGTCGAGGGCCCGGCGGTTCCAGGTGATGGCGGGGCCATTCCGGGTACAGGCCCAATCACCTCGCGCAGCGGCATCGGCGATTTGACCTTGGCTGCGGGCTATTCCCTGCCAATTGGCGACACGACCTATTTTGACATGACCGGCAAAGTGAAGTTGCCGACCGCCTCGGAAGCCAAGGGGCTTGGAACCGGCACCACCGATTTTACCGCCGAAGGCGAACTGACCCAGGTTTTCGGGATGACTTCGGTCAGTCTGCGCGGCGGGCGCCGTTTCAATGGATCAACCGCAGCCTTTCCGCTCAAGGATGTGTGGCAGGCCGGGGCGAGCATTTACCACACTGCGGGGGATGTGACGCTGGGACTGGATTATGATTGGCGCGAAGGGGCCTTGCCGACCGCGCCGGATCGTAGCGAACTGACAGGGTCGATCGGTTTCAAGCTCAATCAGGCATTTCGCTTGCAGGGCTATGCCTACACCGGATTCAGCAAGGGCAGCCCGGATTTGGGGGGTGGATTGCAGCTCGTTTACCGCATCGGGACCTGAAGCCCGGCCAGTACTTCGCGGACCTGGGCTTCACGCTGGGCCCAGGTGCCGCTGATCCGCTGGAACGGCACATCGGCCTGGATCAGCATGCGTTCGGCCAAGGCGGCAAAGCGCGCGCGGTCGGTAAGGCTGCCGAAGAACCGCGTGCCATCATCGATCCACGGCACGTCTGGTTCGAACAGCAGATATAGGTCTGCTTTTGGGTAAGCGAACAATTCCGGCGCTGCGGTGTCGAACAGCATTTCGGTCCAGGCGGCGGTCATCAACGGATCGGTGTCGAGGATCGCCACCGGCACGCCCTTGGTCTCAAGCCGCTGGACCCGCTGTTCGTGCCCCTCTGCAATGGCCAGCAGGTCGGGCAGCGTGAACAGGGTGCCAAACGTCTCGGCATATTCGCGGCCATATTCCGGGACCCACGGCAGGCCGAGCTCGGTCGCAAGCTTTTCCGCCAGCACCGATTTTCCGGTGCTTTCCGCGCCATGAAAACAGATACGCTTCATGCCAGGGCCAAAACTGCCGCCCGGCGTTGGCGTCGCTCCGCTTCGATCCATTCCTTGAGTCCGAACAGGCTCATCACCAACATCCCGGCATAAAGCCCGGCCGTAGGATAGAGACCGCGATAAATGTAAAGCGAAACCGCAGCCAGATCGATGATGATCCACAAGATCCAATTCTCAATCCGGCGATAGCCGAGCAGGATTTGCGCCGATACGCTCGCTCCGGCAATTGCGCTGTCGGCGAAGGGCATCACCGCATTGGTATAGCGGTGCATCAGCCAGCCCAGATTGAGGCTCAGTACTGTGGTACCTGCCAGCCAGGCAAGGCGATTGCGCCAGCTGAGCCAGCCCACCTGCACGCGGCTGTGATCCGTCCCGGTTTCCGTCGCGCGGTGCCACACGATCCAGCCCCAGATATTGGCCAGGATGAAGAACACTTGCAGACCGCTTTCCGCATAGAGCCTGCTTTCGAAAAAAATCAGCACGTAAAGCGAGACCGAGGCTATCGCGAAGGCGAAGTTCCATTCCGAACGAAAGATCAGCAGCGCGATGTTGATCACGCCCAGCAGCGCTGCGACCCATTCGAGGACGCCCAGCATGGCCGCGTCGAAGATCATGCGAAGGCTTCCGCCCATTCCGCCGGCTTGAAGCCGACCAGAAGACCCCCGGGATGCTCGACGATCGGGCGCTTGATACACGATGGATTGGCAGCCATGAGCGCCACCGCTTTGTCCTGGTCAAGGTTCGCCTTGTCGGAATCGGGCAGTTTGCGAAAGGTCGTGCCGGCACGGTTGAGGACCTTGTCCCATCCCGCCGCCTCGCACCATGCGGCGATCTTGCCAGCATCGGCTCCGGCCTTTTTATAGTCAGGAAAGATGCAGTCGATCCCCTGCACGGCGAGCCAGTCCCGCGCTTTCTTCACGGTGTCGCAGTTGGGAATGCCATAGAGGGTGATGGTCACTGCCTGTCCTTCTGTCTTGTGAGCAGTCGTTTTGCACCGGAACTGGTAGCAGGCAAGGTCAAGCCGCTGGTTCTGCCTGCATTCTTTCCAGATTTGCTGCTGCGCCCTGTTCCAGATCATCAATGGCAATAAGGGCGTCGTTCATTGCCTGGAACGCGGCCATATGGGCAGCGGCATTGCCAGATGCAGCGGCTCGTTCGTTGGCTTCCATCAGGCCGGGCAGGTGCCTGGCAAGGTCGGTAAGGCGCGAGATTTCCGCGCGTTGCTTCGCCGTGCAGCCTTTCAGGTCCAGCGCGGAATAGCCCTGTGCGTGGAACGGATCGGCCTTTATTCCGGGCGCATTCGCTTCGCTGTCCGATTGGCCCCGAACCGCGACCATGCGTTTCTGGCAGGCCAGTTCCGGGTGTTCGGACGGGGTGCAGGCGGCGACCAGCAGGGCGGCCAGGCAGACAGGGCGGATCATGGCAGGGTTCCCCGCTATTTCGCCAAGCCTGGGCGTTCATAGCTGCGCACGCGCACATCGACGCAGGAATAGAGCGTGTAGCGGTCGTAGTAGTCGCTGCGTCCCCGCGCCTGGACCTTGGCATGCTCAGGATGGCCGCCCCAGGCGCGTGCGGCTTCCTCGCTGTCCCATTCGGAAATGGCAACCACTTCTCCATCGTCGGCAACGAAGCCTTTGATCGAGATAAAGCCCGGTTGGCTGCGCGCCAGGTCGTCCATGCGCGCATTGTCCGCCTGATAGGCGGCGAGGTCCATGCCGGGCCTTTTTCGGTTGCGAAATACGGTCAGGTACATGGGGGCTTCCTAAACCGGATATGGACAGCGGCGCAATCACGCGCCAAAGCCTAAGCCATGTCGATCAACACCTTTGGCCGTCTGCTGCGTTTCACCACCTGGGGCGAAAGCCACGGCCCGGCGCTTGGTGCCGTGGTTGACGGTTGCCCGCCCGGACTGGAAATCAGCGAAGCGACGATCCAGCCGTTTCTTGACGCACGCCGTCCGGGCCAGTCGAAATTCACCACGCAGCGGCAGGAACCCGACGCGGTCCGCATTCTTTCCGGTGTGTTCGAGGGCAAGACTACTGGCACGCCGATCAGCCTGATGATCGAGAATGTCGACCAGCGGTCGAAGGACTATTCCGACGTGGCCAAGGCCTATCGCCCGGGCCATGCCGACTATGCCTATGACGCGAAGTATGGCTTCCGCGATTATCGCGGCGGCGGACGCAGCTCGGCCCGCGAAACCGCAGCGCGCGTTGCCGCCGGGGCCGTGGCGCGGCTGGTGATCCCGGAAGTCTCGATCCTGGCCTATGTCTCCGAAATCGGGGGCGACGCGATCGACCATGCCAATTTCGATGCGACCGAAGTGCGCAAGAATCCGTTCTTCTGCCCTGATGCCAAGGCTGCGGCGCGTTGGGAAAAGATCGTCGACGATGCGCGCTTGTCAGGTTCCTCGGTCGGTGCGGTGGTTGAATGCGTTGCGACCAGCGTTCCAGCCGGATGGGGCGCACCGCTTTATGGCAAGCTGGACGCCGACCTTGCCGCTGCGATGATGGGGATCAACGCGGTCAAGGGCGTGGAAATCGGCGATGGCTTTGCTGCTGCGCGGTTGTCGGGTGAAGGCAATGCCGATCCGATGCGGCCCGGCGCGGAAGGCCCGGAATTCCTGGCCAACCATGCTGGTGGAATTGCCGGCGGCATCAGCACCGGGCAGCCGGTTGTGGTCCGCGTGGCCTTCAAGCCGACCAGTTCGATCCTGACCCCCCAGCCCACCATCACCCGCGACGGCGAGGCGACCGAAATGTTCACCAAGGGTCGCCATGACCCCTGTGTCGGCATTCGTGGTGTTCCAGTGGTCGAGGCAATGATGGCGCTGGTCCTGGCCGATCACAAGCTGCTCCATCGCGGGCAGTGCGGGTGACATGGCGGTCTACTTCGCTCTGATTCTGGTATTCGTCGGCCTGCTCTGGTGGTTCAACGGAGTCCGGCAAAAACGGCTTGATGCCGACCCCGCGCAGCAGCATCTGGCGGAACTGCTGGCCAAGGCCGCGACTGGTCGCGGCGTGGCGCCGCAACAGGTGGTGGATCACCTCAATGCCATTTCCAAAGGCAGTGCCGACCGCAGGGTCCGTCTGACCCATGCCGTGATGCTGGTGCGTAGCGAAGCCGCACCGGATCTTTACGAGAAGGTCCTGGAGCTTTCGCGCGGGATCTGATCCCAAGATCACCCGATCCACACCCGCTTGCCCTGAGATTGTCGAAGGGCCGCACTTGCCCTTCCGCGCGAGCGCGTGACGCAAGACAGGACAGTCCTTCGACAAGCTCAGGACGAGTGGGGTTTTGGCCCTGTGGCTCAGCCCCGCAAAACCGCGCCCAGCTTGGCCGCCGCAGCGGTGACCCGCTCGGCGATCGCTTTCAGTTCAGCTTCGTCGTAGCTCTTCTCGCCCGGTTGCAGGGTTACTTCGACCGCCAGGCTCTTCTTGCCTTCTGGCACGCCGGTCCCGCGGAAGTCGTCAAACAGCCGGACCGCGACGATGTTGGTCTTGTCCGCACCCTTGACCGTGCGGACCAGATCACCAGCCGCCAGGTCAGCATCGACCAGGAAGGCAAAGTCGCGCGTGACCGCCTGCAGCGCGGGAGGGGCATAGGCGGGCCGGGCAAAACCGCTGTTCTTCTTGGCAGGAATGGCATCGAGGAACAGTTCGACCGCCGCCACCGGAACGGCAATGTCGAATTGCTTGAGCAGGGCCGGATGCAGCATGCCGAACCGGGCCAGCACAGTCTTGGGGCCAAGGCGCAGCGTGGCCGACTGGCCAGGGTGGAACTGCGTCCCGGCCTCGCCCATGACTTGCAGGTTCTCAACCGGCGCACCGGCCTCGGTCAGCAGAGCAATAGCCTCGGCCTTGGCATCGAAGGCGTCAAAGTTTTGCGCCTTTCCGGTGGCCCAGCCGCGTGGGGTCTTTTCACCAGCCAGGACCATGCCAAGCGTCAGGCGCTCGTCGCTGTGACCAGCATTTCCGCGCAGATAACGGCGGCCCAGTTCGAACAGACGCAAGCCGGGGGCGCCGCGATCGACATTGCGGCGCACGGCGGACAGCAGCCCTGGCAGCAGTGAAGGGCGCATGGCCTTCATGTCTTCGCTGATCGGGTTGGCCAGGGTCCAGACGGAGTCATTGCCTTCGCTGAAAGCTGCGGCCTCGGCTTCGGGGAGGAACGACCAGGTCACTGCCTCATGTGCTCCGCGCGAAGCGGCCGCGCGGCGGACCTTACGTTCCAGTTGCTGCACTGGGGTGGCCGTCGGGCGGGCAACGCCATCGGTGCGCGGCAGCGGGGTGCTTGCGATATTGTCAAGCCCGTGGATGCGGACCACTTCCTCGACAATGTCCGGCGCGCCGTCGACATCCGGGCGCCACGATGGGACGATGACGTTCCAGCGTGCGTCGCTAGCAAAGCCCAGTTCGCGCAAGGTGGCGCGCTGTTGATCCTCGGCAATCGCCACGCCGCCCAGCCGTTCGGCCAGGGCCGGATCATAGGCAATGACCTTGGTGCCCTGCGGAGCTTCGCCGGCGCGGACGATCTCGCTTGGTTCGCCGCCGCAAATCTCGGTGATCAGCTGCGTCAGCAAGTGCAGGCCGGTATCGAGGAACGCCGGGTCAACCCCCCGCTCAAAGCGCTGGCGGGCGTCGGAGGTGAGGTTGAGCTTGCGTCCGGTGTCGCCAATCCGGGTCGGATCGAAGTAGGCAACTTCCAGCAGGACGTCGGTCGTGTCCTCGGTGCAGCCGGAGTGTTCACCACCCATGATCCCGGCGATGTCATGTACGCCCTTGTCATCGGCGATAACGGTCATCGATGCGGCAAGCGCGTATTCCTTGCCGTTGAGGGCCAGTACAGTCTCGCCATCTTGTGCGCGGCGGGCGAAGATAGCCCCATTGAGCTTGGCGAGGTCATAGGCGTGTGACGGACGGCCATAGGCCAGCATCACATAGTTGGTGATGTCAACGAGTGCGGAGATCGGGCGCTGGCCCGCGCTCTTCAAGCGGTCCTGCAGCCACTGCGGGCTGGTGCCGTTCTTGACCCCACGGATGACGCGGCCGTGGAAGGCCGGGCAGCCTTCCGCATCGTCGGTTCGGATTGGCAGCGGACAGGCGAATGATCCTGCCACGGCCGGGGCGGTGATCGGCTTCAACTTACCCAGGCCCGCCGCAGCGAGATCGCGGGCAATTCCGTAAACGCCCATGCAGTCCGGACGGTTGGGGGTGATCGCCACGTCGAACACCGGATCGGCGCCGGTGTAGTCGGCAAACGGTGTGCCAATCGGGGCGTCCGCCGGCAGTTCGATGATCCCGCTGTGATCATCGCCCAGCTCTAGCTCGCGCGACGAGCACATCATGCCGTTGGATTCGACGCCGCGGAT
>JACCDH010790861.1_pt1 | contig 10607 bp, 13 predicted proteins | sample 7442481 | NCBI WGS metagenome assembly JACCDH01 (sample SAMN15323433, study PRJNA562643) | freshwater metagenome | isolation source: river surface water | place: USA:Blue River Watershed | collected 2017-08-15
CATTTTTTTAACCATGGCTTTGAATTGGTTGATAATTTCATTTCTGAGGAATGGCGGCGACAAATCCTCAACGACATTGAAATGTCTAAATTATCAACCGATGTGAGTGGCATAAGACATGTTGATGCCAAGTTAAAGTCAGTAAAAGCATACCTTTGCTCTGCTGACTTTTTACAAGCCGCAAGTAAATTTTTGCCAACAGGGGCGCAATTGGTTCGCGCTATATTATTCAACAAATCTGCCGAATCGAATTGGTTTGTCACTTGGCATCAAGATAAAACAGTGGCAGTTTCAGCCAAATTTGATGCAGAAGGTTGGGGGGCGTGGAGCTGCAAAGAAGGTGTTCAGCATGTTCAACCACCGCTTGCGTTGCTCAACGAAATGGTCACCGTCAGGATCCATCTAGACCCAACGCCAAAAGAAAATGGTTGTTTAAAGGTCATCCCAAATAGTCACAAACTGGGTATTCTAAATCCATCGCAAATTGCGGCGGTGATCTCATCAGAAAATCACTTTCTCTGTGAAGCTGCCAAATACTCAGCATTGATTATGCGTCCGCATTTGCTGCATGCTTCGAGTAAAAGTGTGTTACCTACGGATCGACGGATATTGCATGTTGAATTTAGTAATTGGCAATTGCCAGATGATGTCGAATGGGGATAGCAGTTGCATCTCTCTAACTGCGAGTGCTAACAGCAGAGTTCTGCGCTATTAAAATTAGTCACGGCCTTAGCCATATTGTAAGTGGAAATAATATGAAAATTGATTTTCTAGGTAATTGGCCTGAATTTATCCCTGAATTAGCTGCGCTCTTGCATAACGAGTGGGCAGATCTATATGCCGCCGCTGGTATTGCTGAAGACGACTTGCGCAATATTCTGCTGCAGCGAAAGTCCACGGATCAGTTGCCCATTACGCTTATCGCTGTCGATAACGGGCTGTTGGTTGGTGCCGGCAGTCTTAAACTTGATGAGCCAGGCTCCAAAGAGGGTGTTTCGCCATGGATAGGTGGCTTGTACGTCAAATCTACTTTCCGAGGTCGGGGATTGGGCCGAGATCTAGTATTGGCTCTTGAATCCAAAGCCAAAGAATTCGGGGTGACGGCTTTATATCTATCTGCGGACACTGCAGTCGATTTCTACTTAAAGTTAGGCTGGCAAGTGCTTGAGCGAGTTGAATCTTTTGGCGTTAGAGACGTTGCGGTGATGACCAAACGCTTGAGTTGAGTTTCTTGTTAACTGTAGCGCTTCTAGCGATAATCTTTGGCTTTTTGCACTATTTCATAAATGGCCGTTGCCCTCAGCTCGTTGCGCTAGCGAATGATTACTTCACTTGGTTAACCCTTTTTCCAAAAGGCGAACACAGTCGCAGGGAAGCTGAGGTTGCTTTACCAATAGAATTCGGCACTAAATTTATTGTTCTGCATGCAGGAGAGGCATCCAGAAGATAATTACAAAAGTTGCCAAAGCTGCCAAACCGCGAAAAAATGGTGCAAAGTGGATTTACCTGAGCTAGCTTCAGTGCCGCAGCACGACGACGTCATGTTGTGACAGTTCCAAAGTTGTAACGCAGGTTTAGAGTAATTCGAACCGTTTATTCGACCAACAAATATTCTGCTGAAAGCCCACTTAGCCAACGCATTGCGCTCCAGCTTCAAAGCAAATTCCTATTTTTAGCCTAGAATCAAATCTATAGCCTAAATAGGAGTGTAGTTATGCTTCGTCAAATTAAGATCGGAAAGCGCTTAAGTGTTGGTTTTGCTGCATTAGTGCTGATAAGCATTGTTGTTGGACTCAGCGCTTTTTATCGTTTAAGTGAAATCCAAGGTAATTTAAACAATATCGCTGAACGTCGGCTCCCGGCGGCGTTATTAGTCGGAGAAATGAACAGAGAGTTTCTAGTCAGTCGGATTGAGACCGTTAACTGGCTGTCTGATGCAAACAGCAGCAATTCAACAAGCTATCAAACGAGAATTAGCCAAGCTCAAAGCGCATACGATGAGGCGCAGAAACTCGCTGAAAACTTCCATAAGACTCCAGCTGGTCGAGCAACTTTTGAAAAAGTATTGACCGCAAAAAAGCAGTATGACCAACTGCACAAAACGCTGATTGCAGAGCTGAGTGCAGGTAAATCCGAAGCGGCGATTGCACTGCGCGATGACAACTTTACCAAGGCTTCTGATGATGTGACTCAGTCATTATTAGCGCTCGCAGAATACCAACGTGAAACCGGCAAGAAACAGGCAGCGCAAGCTGCAGAAAGTATGCGGGCTGCAGAAGTGAGCATCGTGATCAGTATTTTGGTTGCGACGATTTTGGGAACTGGTTTCGCTATTTTTATTACCAGAAGTCTCGTTGGCCCAATGAATCATGCGGTTTATGTCAGTGAAACCATTGCCAAAGGCAATTTAGCCGAACACTTCAAAGACGAGTCTCCAGATGAGGCTGGCGCACTTATCCGTGCGATGTCGACAATGCAGGGGCAATTGCGCGAGACAATTACTGATATTAATCAGTCGGCAAATCAATTGGGGGTTACTTCGGAAGAGCTACACGCTGTGACCGATCAGTCCGCCAGAATTATGCAACAACAAAGCCTGGAAGTGGATTTGGCAGTTACGGCTGTTACTGAATTAACCAGTGCTATTGAAGAAGTGGCACAAAGTGCGGCATCTACTTCAAATAACTCTGCTAACGCTGATGCGACTGCGCGAGATGGCCAGCAACAAGTGCAGCAAACTATTGCGGCAATTCAAACTTTGGAGCAAGAACTCAAAGTATCGCGCAGTGGTATCGAACAACTATCAACGCGAGTGAATGAAATTGGTTCGGTGTTAGATGTTATTCGTGGCATAGCTGAACAGACTAATTTACTTGCTCTTAATGCCGCAATTGAAGCGGCGCGGGCTGGTGATAGCGGCCGTGGCTTTGCGGTGGTGGCGGATGAAGTGCGCGCTCTTGCGCATCGCACTCAGGAATCCACCAAAGTTATTGAGCAAACCATTCGTACTCTATCGGCAGAAACCGCACAAACTGTCGCCGCCATGGGACAAAGTAGCGAGCGTGCGACTGTAACCTTAGAACTCGCGCGTAAAGCCGGTGGCGCTTTGGCGCAAATAACCAGTGCCATCAGTCAAATAAGCGACCAAAACATGACTATTGCGAGTGCTGCGGAAGAGCAGGCAACGGTTGCCCGTGAAGTCGATAGAAATCTAGTCAACATTCGCGATTTGTCCGCGCAAACCGCCACCGGCGCTGACGAAACCAGGATATCCAGTGAGTCGTTAGCTGAGCTCGCTGAGCATCTAAATATGCGGGTACGGCAGTTTAAGGTCAGCTAAAGTCGTCTTTGTATCAATGTCGACCGGTTCGGAAAATCTTTGTCTTAGTGGCTGCAGCAAGCTGATGCAGCCACAATAGTTACTGTATTGTTTGCTAAGTTGTTAATTGATCTGTCAATGCTAATTCTGCAAAATTAACAACTCTCAGTCTTTTTGAGCAAGGTAACGGCGGCGCCAATGCTTTGTTCACCAAAACATCCCTTTGAAGTAGCGGAAGTAACTCAATCGACTTGAGTTAGTGTTTGGCTAAAACCGGAACGAGAAAAAATTTATTAAATGTAAAATTAATGGATGCGAATGCGTCGTGCTGTGTAAAACTCCCGATTATTTCTACTAATTACTGATGGTGCTGGAACCTAAAAAGGACTGTGTTGAATAACTTTAAAAATATCGTTTTAGTTGTTTTAGTGCTGCTAGTCGGCGTATTGATTTATCCCAAAACTCCATGTGCTTGTCTGACGTCCAAAATGGCCGGTGACAGACTTTTTGGAATTGATGTAACAAATGCTAGGTCTGAAGAATTAACTAACGCACTTGCTTCACGCCTGACGAATTTTACTGATAAAGATGGGGTAAATAAGTTGTCGTTAGTAAGTTATAAGTTCTGTGACTTCGAGAAACACGATAGTTGTAAGTTGGTCATCAAAAAATCGCTGATTTTTGAGGACGTCATAATTGTGACGATTAGAAAAAATGATGACAGAAAAATCGTTGAATATTCAGTAGTTAGGTCATGACCAGAATTAATAGCCCAAAGAGTTAATGTTTAATTTGCCTCCCTCGGTGTCAGTTAATTTTACATTAATTTTTTCTTTGAGTTGGGTTTAAAAATTATCTAATAGAAACAATGAGATATGTTGATTGCTTGATATTTGCTAATTTTTCATTAATCAACAATAAAAACGGAAATAATTATGAAAAAAATAGTCCCATATTTGTTAGCAAGTCTATTTGCGGGTGTCGCGTCTGCCACACCAATAACAACTAGTAGCGTATTTACTTCAGGCGATAAGGTTTTAAACTTCGATGAAGTCGTTTTAGCTTCTGGTACTCTAATCAGCAATCAATATGCAGCTTATGGCGTTGTATTCACGGGTGGAATATATCGATCTAGCGGTGGTTACAGCTCGGCTAATCATGTTTCTGGTTCATATCTAGATTCTTTTTCCGGTGGTGGTCATACCAATTTTTGGAGCATTGATTTCTCAAGTATTCAAACTTCTGCCGGTGCCTACTTCGAAATAGATTCTGATAACAGTTTGGTTTTGACCGCGATGCTTGGAGGAAATGTTGTAGAAAGCTTCAGTTTTAGCGACGGTATATGCTGTACAACGATGGCATTTGCGGGCTTCACTGGAATTAATTTTGATTCACTTCGATTTACGACGTCGCTTTCTAATGGAAGAAACTTCTATATGGATGAGTTACATTATACCTCTGCATCAACATCGTCTGTTCCTGCACCTACCAGTATTATGTTACTTGGTCTTGGCCTAGCTGGTGTTGGCTTATCAAGAAAACGCAAAGCGTCATAACTGAAAACTTTTATACCGTTTAATAAAAGCCTAGATGATTAACTAGGCTTGTTTGCATTTAGACACAGATGCTTTTGGGAACATAGCTCTTTGGTTGTAGGTGAAAATGATGCAGCTATTGCAAATTCTGTTTATTGTTTTGATTGCATTCTCCGCTTCAGCAGGGGACTTCGCCACTGGGCCTATCGCTTATCAAGTGGACCTTGGACAAGAGTATATGGCTTATCAAGTCACCACGAAGGACCGGGCTTGGGGAACTAGATTGGCGAAGAAGTTTAAGTACCAGGGCGATATAGTCTATTTCACGCGGACCTCAATCCAATTGTCGGTTGATGGTGAAAAAGTTGAAGGGCAGGTCTACCAAGGTATTGAGCAACCAAGCTATTTTTATGTTATCCAAAGTGACACGATGTTGCAGGTTGGCGCGAGCCGTGCGGTAAGTCCCGGCTCCGGTGGTTTTTTCATGAGCGCGCCGCAATCAAAAAACTTTATTGTCTGTTTTAATTGTATGACTGGTGGCGTCCCATATCTTTTTAGCACTCAAGTAAGCGAAGCCACAACTAGCTGGCGCGGGGATAACAATCAGCGTTTATAGATTTGATCTTTAGGATTGACGGGTATACTCTTTTGGGGTTGTTAACAATTAAGTGACAAGTGTGTAAGGCCTGGTGAATGAGTTGGCACTGTGGTTTTGCCAAAGTGGTTATTCCAAAGTGGCTTTGCCTGAGTGAATTTAGAAAAGGAATTCTGTGATGAAATTGCTATATCTTGCATTGCTATTGCCACTGTCGGTTTCAGCGGAACAGTTGCAGCCTTTGGCTAAACCAGAGCTTGCGACTGTTCTGGGTCTATTAGAAGAGTTAACGCCAGCGACTCAACACTCCGAGCAACCGTTCATCGTTCGGATATATGCTGCGCCGGAACAAATCTCCGAGTGCGATGGCAGTGTTGCTTCATGTCCGGACGTTCGTTTGTTTTTTACCGTCTCAAGCGGGGACATACTAGAGGTCCCCACGCTTTATCAACTTCCTGCGCAAAAGGGCTGGCAGTTCAAAGCATGGTCAAGTACTACTGGAAATAAAACAGCAGTCAGTTTTACGTTACAAACGCGTCTCCCTGAGTCAAATATTGAGGTAGAAGCGCGACAAGCATGGCAGGCGCAAGAGTTCATTATTACCGCAAGTCCGGAGTCTGCATCTTATGTTTCTCGCTAAGTGAACACCATTTTGAGGTTGAAAAGATGGCAGACGAACTAAAAGTGAAAGGACCTGCGTCCTATTTTCCGTCCATTGAGAAAACCTATGGACATCCCGTGACGCATTGGTTCGATATCTTAAACAAGGCTGGCCCACTCAAACATATGGAGCTAGTTAATCTGCTAAAGACCGAACATAAACTAGGTCATGGCCATGCCAATGCCTTAGTCGCTTATCATCTAAAAAATCAGTAGTTTTGCAACTTGAAATGAGAAATCTTGAAGATGGAAATTGCTGATCTGAAAAGTCTTGGGCCAAAATCGCAGCAGCTCTTAGCGGACGCAGGAATTACTACTGTGGATGAGCTGTATGCAATTGGTGCTGTGGCTGCTTACCTTAAAGTGAAAGCCTACAGGCCAAGAACCAGCCTTAACATGCTTTGGGCTCTTGAATCTGCTGTTACTGGCATTCCATGGCAAGAAGTTGCGAGGTTACACCGCACAAATTTGTTGTCGGCGGTAGAGGCTGCTCAGCGCGAATAAAGAGCATTTTTATTTTGCCAAACCAGCTTGGTTAGTGATTAGTATCATTGAAATTGCTTATGCAGCTAAGCAATGGCGTCGATTTAATGGTTTTTCTTAATGGTCAAGCAAAACTCAGTTATTGCCGAGAAAACCTCAGTGGAACATTCTGAATTGTAGCCTAGGCCAATCAATGCAAGTTTTAAGTCAGTATGTCTTATAGTAGTTCGCTAAAACCAAGCAATTGAGATCCGGTTAAGGATGATTCAAACTGCACAGCCTAACAGTCAAACAAAGAATTAGTCATGAACGATATTCAACGAAAAGAATTAATAAGTACTAGTTGGGAGCTTCATAGCATTATTGAACAAAGCTATTTAGGCCTAAATGCGGCAAAAGGGGATGCCGGTTGGTTGGAAAAACAGCGGATTTTGCTTGCAGATATGGCGCTCCATCTACTTCAGACTTCGTTAGCGCCGGGTGACATTGAGTTGGAAAAACTAAAGAATAACCTGCATGCCATTTTAACCATTTCCGATCAGTTTTTGCCGCATGCCGGTCTTAAGCAAGCAACCGCAAAGCTTTATGAAGGCAATTGATAGCCATTTACCCTTGCCGTGCTCGATATTGCTGATGTTATGGATTTCCAAAGAGGTTTTGATGAAAGTTATTTATTTGTTGCTAACTTGCCTTAGCTTTAACGCATTCGCGATCTTATGTGGCGATCCTGAGTACCTAGACAAAGTTCCCGCTAATTCAGTCGTGTTTATCGGCAAATATACATCGGTAAAATTTAAGAACGATTTAACTCTAAATGAGGTTGTCACTAAAGATAAGTTAGCTGCGGCAAAAAAGGTCGCAGTCTTATTATTTACCGAAGTGACCATGCTAAAAGGTGAAGCAAGAAATTCTGCTCATGTAAAATTTCTAACCGATGGTGGGATGAATAATTGGTTTCCGAAACCGCCGACCAAACTAGGTACTTATTACATGTTTTCTTTTAAGGCAACGGGTGAAGATGGTACGGAAGAAAAACCATTTTTTGTTGGTCCGTGTAATCTGTTTAAGCGGGTTTGACCGTCTTGTTTGAGTTGTTTTTGTGAGATGTGTTTACATTGGTCACCTGTGCTTCAGTGATGGCGGTCAGATAATATTTAGAATTCGCAGTAAACCGGTCTTTTAACGCTTTTCGGAGTAAAAATGCCACATAAGCCGATAGTTGGAAGTGTCACCTTTCTGTTAATCGCATTCGCAATGCCTTGGACAGGATGGTTTTTATTTAACGATGATTTATTGAGCCTTTGGCTGTATCCCATGTTCGTCAGTTTAGCGGGTTTTGGCGCTGCGTTTGCTGAGGGCGGCAAATCGGGGCTGTTCGAATTCTCGCGCCGGGTATTTGCTGTTGTTCCTGCTGTGCCTTTTGCTCTTTTAGGTTTAGTGCTGCCGCTCATGCTTGGGCTTAGTTACTTGGCAGGGAATGGTATAGCAATACATCAAATGCTTGGGTCGCCAAGCGCTATATTGACACTTTCCCTGGCCAGCGCATTGGTGACCGGCCCTATTGCAGAAGAGTTTGGTTGGCGCGGGTATCTGCAATATCGACTATTAGTTAATTTTTCTCCATTTTGGACTGCACTAATTGTTGGGATAGTTTGGTGGTTGTGGCATTTTGCGTTGTATCGCACTTCAGTGTTTGCATCCCTTCCTGGCGCGTTAAATTTCTTAACCTATCTGTTGACCTGGTCGATTTTTATGGTCTTTCTTGTCAGTAAGGCTGGCGGATCTGTCTGGCCTGCTGTTGTATTGCATTGGGCCGCAAATACGCATCCGAATGTTATGCAGGCGCTTTTACCCAGTGTTGACTCAGGTCTACTTCCGGGCGGTTCAAAAGGGGCGATCTTTTATTTAGCCGTCGCTTGTTTGTTTGTAGTAGTTAATTTTCGTTTTTATTTTGGATTAACTAAGAAACGAAATTGAATTTTGTTGAGCTTATAAATTTGTTCGGTATGTAAGCAAATACTCCTAAGAGGAAATTTGAATTTAGTCTTCGTTAATTGATGGGGCGGTGAATTGCCTTGCGCTCACAGTCGTTTAATACGCTGAAGGCAACCAATATTAAGGTCTTCCAATGAATGTACTTTTTGTCCATGGTATGGGGCGCTCGCCGCTGTCCGGATGGCCATTATTGCGAGAGCTTAGGCGCAATGGCTTGAACACCTATAGCTTCAGTTATTTTGTCTGTGCAGAAACTTTTGCTGAGATCCAAACTCGTTTAGAGCTGCAAATTGTCGAATTGGCCAAGCAGGGTGACTACGTGTTGATTGGGCACTCACTAGGCGGCGTGTTACTGCGCGCAGCGTTAAATGCAATTGAGAAAGACATGGCACAACCGAAGCATTTATTTTTATTGGGATCGCCAATTTCGCCTTCGATCTTGGCGCAAAGGTTATCGAACAATCTTCTATATAAATTGATCACTAGCGATTGCGGTCAATTGCTGTGCTCATTTGAACGGATGAATGCGATTGGTGCTGTTGGTATTCCAACGACCTGCATCGGTGGCACTAAATCTATTTTTATCACTAAGCCATTTTTCAGCGGTCAAATTAATGATGGTTTTGTCTCGTTGCCCGAAATTTCTGCAGACTGGTTTACCGAAGATATCCAATTGCCACTTATCCATAGTGTATTGCCGTCAAGTCGGAGGATCGCCAAGCTTATTGTTGATGCAGTTCGCGGGTAGCAAACACAGCAAAGATTGCTTGGGATAGCTTTTCGACCGGTGATGGCAGCTTAGTGATTTGAATCTTTACTCGTATTTATCCTCAAATTTTGCGAAAATTCAGTTTTTTAACAAACGCAGCACAATTAATTCATTTGAGCTGTTATTTCAAGGATAGATAGATGATATTTCGCGTTTTAGTCGCCGCCATTTTTTTGCTCTCGATGCCGGCATGGTCTTCGAGCATTGATGAACAAATCGAATCACTTAGACCTGTGATTGGCGGGTATCCGCCAGCCATCGAATCGAAAGAACAACTTGCAACCGTGGTTGCCTCTTACGAAAAAGTAAAGTCTGAATTAGATAGCTTAATTGCCAAGAATCCAAATGACTTGGCACTGCTGTTTAAGCGTGGGTCTCTGCAGCAGATGGGACACAATATGGACTACAAAAAAGCTTGGAACGGTGCGGAAAATGATTTCGTCGCCATTCTAAACAAGGACCCTGCACAAGTTCAGGCGATTTTGGCCTTGGCTACTTTGTACATTAACTCAAATATTGAACTTGCACCCAAGGCCGAGTTACTTTTTCGTGCTGCTCAGTGTTATTCCGATCCAACGCCAAACGAGAGTGCCCAGAGTGGGCTGTTCTTCGCTTATTACTATCAAGGCAACATTGCACTTGCCTATCGTCAAGCTGCGTTATTGAAAAAGCTCTGGCCAAACAACGGGTACGAGGAGTTATTTAATATGTCTGGCGATGTGTTAAATCGCAGAAATGAATCACTGCCGGATACGTCAACGCTTGTTGCCGCATCTTGTGATAAATCTGCCGATAGCTTAGCGCTTTAGTTTGTTGTTCTTTTAGCGAGTTATCGTTGGATGAGGCCATGGCGTTTGGGCCTTATTTTGTGGCCTAGACACAGTTTCGCCACTACTTAAATTGGCTGGGTAATTAGCGTAATAATTCTGTAGGAGATCCAGATGAAAAATATATTAAGTGCAATTTTGGTTTGCCTGTTACTTGGTGGTTGTAGTTCAGTCGGCCCATCGGTAAGGGATGTTCCTCGGGTGGATGCTACTTCAGAAGCCACTTTTCAGAGCAGCCTGCGGCGCATCATGTCTGGTCTTCGGGACGATGAAAAGCAGAAACTGCAACTGGCAATTCTTGCCATTATGTTGTCAGATCTGACTTCGGCGCAGCAGCTTGTTGATAATGTGAAGTATCAGAAAATGTCGCCTGCGTCGTTTCGCGACCGGTTTGCAGGTCTGTCCTATGAAGAAATTCTAAGTA
>JACCDH011288764.1_pt1 | contig 10607 bp, 6 predicted proteins | sample 7442481 | NCBI WGS metagenome assembly JACCDH01 (sample SAMN15323433, study PRJNA562643) | freshwater metagenome | isolation source: river surface water | place: USA:Blue River Watershed | collected 2017-08-15
CCACCGAAGTGTTCTTCGACAACCTTTGGGTGCCCGCCGAAAATCTGATCGGCGAAGAGGGCAAGGGGTTTCGCTATATCCTCACTGGCATGAACGCCGAGCGCATCCTGATTGCCGCTGAATGTGTGGGCGACGCCAAGTGGGTTCTTGACCGCGCCACCGCCTATGCCCGCGAGCGAGTGGTGTTTGGCCGCCCGATCGGCCAAAATCAGGGCATACAATTCCCCATCGCCAAGGCCTATGCCAACATGCGCGCCGCCGAGTTGATGGTGCGCGAGGCGCTTCAACTTTACGACAATGGGACCAACCCCGGGCCCGAGGCGAACATGGCCAAGATGCTGGCGGCGGATGCCAGTTTTGAGGCAGCGAATGTCTGTATCCAGACCCATGGCGGCTTTGGCTTTGCCGAGGAATACGACATCGAACGCAAGTTCCGGGAAACGCGGCTTTATCAGGTCGCGCCGATTTCGACCAATCTGATCCTGTCCTATTTGGCCGAGCATGTGCTGGGCCTGCCCCGGTCTTACTGACATGGCCGGGGCGCTGGACGGGCTGTTGGTGGTGTCGCTGGAACAGGCGGTGGCGGCTCCGTTTTGCACGCAAAGGCTGGCCGATGCCGGGGCGCGGGTCATCAAGATTGAACGCGACGGCGGCGAAACAGCCCGGCATTACGATGCCGCCGTGCAGGGCGCATCAGCCTATTTCGTCTGGCTCAACCGCGGCAAGGAAAGCGCGGTTCTGGATCTGAAATCGCCGCAGGATTTGGCGCTGTTTTTGTCCATACTCGGCCGCGCCGATGTGCTGGTGCAAAACCTGATCCCCGGCGCACTGGCGAGGATGGGGCTGGACAGCGCCACATTGACGACGCGCTTTCCCCGGCTGATCGTGGCCAATATTGGCGGCTACGGACAAGACACCCCTTATGCCGGCAACCGCGCCTATGACATGCTGGTGCAGGCCGAAAGCGGCATTGCAGGGCTGACCGGGACTGCCGAGGAGGCTTGCAAGATCGGCGTCTCGGCGGCCGATATTGCCACCGGCATGACCGCATATTCCGCCGTGCTCGAAGCGTTGCTGGCACGTGGCATCACAGGGCGGGGGCGTCACATCGACATCGCCATGTTCGATGTCATGGCCGACTGGATGGCGGTGCCGCTGTTGCATTTGGAACAGGCCGGGCGCGAGACCCAGCGCCATGGGCTGAACCATGCCGTGATCTGTCCTTATGGACCGATGATCTGCGCCGATGGCACCTTGGTGGTGGCGGTGCAGACCAATGCCGAATGGGAACGCTTTTGTGCGGCGGTCTTGCTCAAGCCAGAACTCGCCCAAGATGATCGGTTCACAACCAACCCCCAGCGTGTGGCAAACAGGGAAGCTTTGGACCGCGAGATCGCGCCAATCGTTGCGCGGCTTAACGTGGCTCAGATGATCGCCCGGCTTGAGGCTGGGCAGATTGCCTGGGGGCGGCTTTCGACCGTGCAAGACCTGTCGAACCATCCCGCCCTTCGCCGGATGTCAGTGGCGCTGCCGGACGGCACAAGCGTCTCTTTGCCCCGTCCACCGTCCCGCGATTCAAGCTTTGCCAGCGGCGCGGTGCCCGATCTTGGCACCGCGACCGCCCGGCTTAGGGCCGAATTTACCGGCTGACCCTTACGGCAGCGGCCATTTCGGGTCTTGCAACCCCGTCGGATAGGCATAGCCAAAGTCCAAGGGCGGCTGGATGACGTATTTGCGGTCAAACGCCATCCACGGATACTCCGCGCCGCTGCGCACCAGATACGCCCAATCGGGATGGGCAAAAATCGGCCGGCCAACGGCCACCATATCTGCAGCCCCACTGGTCAGCGCAGCTTCGGCACCCGGACCATCGGCAATACCACCGTTGGTGATGACGGGCAGTCCAGAAGCACGGCGCAGCACCGTGGCCATCGGGGTAGGGTCATTCGGGTCGCGGTTGTCGAGGTAGTTGAAGCTCGACCAATGCAGCGCATCAAAAGCCGAACCCTGAAGCGCCTTGCCCACGGCCTCGGCATAGGTGACACCGCCCGGCCAAGCGCCCACAAAATCATCCACCCCATCTTGCGACAGGCGCAGCGTGATCAGCTTGTTCGGACCAATCGCGGCGCGGATCTTGTCACCGACAAGCCGGGCAAAGCGGACGTTGTTCTCGGGCGAGCCCCCGAACTCATCCGTGCGCAGGTTGATTTTCGGCGTGATGAACTGCCACAGCAGATAGCCATTCGCCCCGTGCACTTCGACCCCGTCCGCCCCGGCATCAACCGCCCGTTTGGCCCCAGCGGCAAAGCCGTCTGCGATGGCATGCAATTCCTCGACCGTCAGCGCACGGGCGGGCGGAAAGGTGACCTTGGGCCAGTCGCCCGAAATATTCCGGATCTGCTTTTCGTCGTCGCTGTCGGTGTAAAGCACCCACCCGCCGCTTTGCGTGGCCGAGGCACTGACCGGCGGCTGGCCGTTTAGCGTGCGCGGATCGCAGACCCGCCCGCCGTGCATCAGCTGCACGATGATCTTGGCCCCATGGGCATGCACCGCATCGCATACCTTGGCCCAACCCGCCTGATGACGGTCATTGGTGATCCCCGGTTGCGACAGGTAAGCGCGCGACTGGAACGCGTCTTGTTCATAGGTGCCTTCGGTGATGATCAGCCCAAGCCCGCCGCGCGCACGCCGCGCGTAATAGGCCACCATCTCATCGGTGGGGGTACCGTCAGGCTCGGCCATCTGGCGCGTCAGCGGTGCCATCGCGATTCGGTTGCGCAGGGTCAGCGGGCCCAACTTAATGGGGCTGAACAGGGTCGGGAAAGCCTCGGTCATGGAGTGTCTCCGGTTAAGTTGGTCGCCTAGATTCGTCCGACCCAAAGGCCAGATTGGACAAGGCGGTTGATGTGACTGCGGATCAGGCGAACGACGGCCTTTGTGACAGGAGCCGCGGCACGGTGCGGGGCATGGGCCAGGATCAGCTCACGGCTGATGATGGGATCGGTGATCTTTTGGGCAATGATGCGGCCAGCGGCAAGATCAGCCTGAACCGCCGTCAGCGGCAAAATGGTGCGAATGGTGCCGGCAGCGACGAGATCACAGATTGTCGGCAAGGTATCGAGTTCCATCGCCACGTTTAGCGCCACTTGGCCGCGGGCACAGGCCTCATCCACCAAAAGCCGCAAGCCATGGGGCTGGCTGGGAAGCGCAAGTTCGGCGCCGACAATCTCGGCCAGCGCAATACCATCTGGCCTGCCAAGCAAAGGCAGCGAGGGCGATGAGATCAGATACATATCCTCGAACAGCAAATGCTCGCTGTCCAACAATGCGCTGGAGCGGGTCTTGTAAAGCACGGCAAGATCCACCTTGCCGTTCGCCAGCCAGTCGGCCACATGACCGCTGAACGCTTCCAGAACACGCATGCGGATGCCCGGATAATCCGCACGCACCTGCGACAGCAAGGGGGCCAGCAAGATCAATCCAACCGAAGGTGGCACGCCCAAGGTCACCGTGCCCTCCAGCACGCCTGCGCTTCGCACCACTTCCTGCCGCAGGCTTTCCATATCGGCCAGAATCCCACGCGCTCGGGCCAAAAAGGTTTCGCCCACTTCGGTCAGCAGAACGCCCCGGCCATTGCGGTAAAACAACTGCACCCCAAGATCTGCCTCAAGATCGCGCACCCGGCGGCTGAGCGCCGATTGCGCGATGTTGTTTTGAAGGGCCGATTTCGTGAAGCTGCCGGTCTCGGCAATGCTCACGAAATAGCGCAGGTCCACGAGTTCCACGTCTGCCCTTCCCTTCAGGCCAAAGCCTGTGCCGTCAGGCATGCTGGCCCGACCTCACTTTGGCCCGCAGCGCTTCGGTTGCGGGCATGTCCAGCCCCCAGTCGTAACCATTGCTGACCGGCTTGAACACCACGGCGTAAACCTCGCGGGCATGTTCCACCGTGATGTAGCCATCCAGCAGATCGTCCAGCACCTTGGCGGGGTCGCGGTTCAAGGGGTTGCCATACCCGCCGCCGCAGGGCGAAAGATAGGTCACAACATCCCCAAGCTCGGCCTGCAGGCCCGAGAATTTGGCCGCGACATCGCGCGGAGGGGCATCACTTTTGTGGTTGTGGATACGAACCGCCGCAGTCGCCCCCTCATGGCCGCCGAAGATGCCCCATGGCACATCTTCGTTGCGGTCGGATTCGTGGGTCATATAGCCCGGCGTCAGGAATCGCTGCGATTTGACCACTCCCATGCCGCCGCGATACTCGCCCGCGCCGGGGAACACATCGTCACGGATCTCATAGCGGTCGCAGATCATGGGCAATTGCATGCCAAGATCTTCAAGTGGGTTGTTGCGGGTGTTGCGCATCAGCTCTTCGATGGTGTCCGGCCCGTCTGACTTCGGACGCCCGCCCATCGCGGCCTCGTTCACCTCGATCAGCACCCAGTAATCGCCCGAAGGTTTCACCCCGGAATAGGCGGCAAACGACAGACACGCAGCGTTTCCGGCGGTGCATTTGTCGGGCAGAACCGGGGCCAGCGCCTTGATGATCAGGTCAACGACCCGCTGGATCTGGTTGAACCGCGCCTCGCAAGCCGCCGGGGCGATGGGGTTGAAGATCGACCCCAAGGGTGCGGTCACCTTGACGGGACGGAACGACCCTTCGTTTTGCGGGATGTATTCGCTGTTGGTATAGGTATCCAACAACAGCGCGCGGAAGGCGAAATAGCACGCCACCTTGGTAGAGCCTTCGAACGGCACGTTGAAGGCGGTTGGCACTTGCGGGGATGAGCCTGTTAGATCCACCTCGACATCATCACCCCGCACCCGAACCGTCACACAGATCGGCAGATGCTTGCCCCGCGTGCGCCCGTCATCATCCATGAAACCTTCGGCGTAATAGTCGCCATCCGGGATCTTGGCGATTTCGCGCCGCAGCATGGCTTCGGAGTAATCCATCAACTGCTTGGCGGCCTGTTCAACCGTGCTGCGGCCATAGGTATCCATCAATTCGCAATAGCGTTTGACGCCCAGTTCGGCGGCGGCAATCTGCGCCTCAAGGTCGCGCATCACCAGCCCCGGCACCCGGGTGTTGCCCGAGATATAGCGCCACAGCGTGTCATTGCGCTTGCCCGCCTCGACCAGCTTTAGCCCGTTCAAAAGCATGCCTTCGGCAAACACATCCGGCACGTCGATGATCAGGCCCGGCGTGGCCGCGCCGATATCGAGGTGGTGCGCCGTGTTGGCAGAAAAGCCCACAAGATCACCCCGGTAAAAGATCGGCATGACGATGCCGATATCGGGCGAATGGCTGGCACCGTAATAGGGATGGTTGTGGATCACCACATCCCCCTCGCGCCAGTCTGACAGCGGGATGCTTTTCTCGATGCCGCGCATATAGCCCGGGATCGACCCGATGTGCATCGGCGTCGAATCGCTTTCGCACAGCGTGTTGTAGTCCAGATCAAACAGCCCAGCGCCAAGGTCTTGGCTTTCGCGGATGATGGATGAATAGGACATGCGATAGAGGACATTGCCCATCTGTTCGGCAATGGCGTGCAACGCGCCACCGATGACTTGCAGTGTGATCGGATCAATTGTCATGACTCATGCCTCCTGAGTATCGCGGCTGATGACAAGATCGCCCAACCGCATCACTTGCGAGACAAAACCGGGCGGAACGATGGTGGTGGAGTTTTGCTGCACGATGACCGCAGGTCCGGTGACAGTATCGCCGGCCTTCAGCTTCATGCGGTCAAAGCGCGGGGTCTGGATGGTCTGGCCATCGTCAAAGGTCGTGGGGCGCGCATAAAGCGCCGCCTCGGACGGGTTGTTGCGACCGCCCTTCTCGAGTGGCGGCAGCCTCAACGTGTCAGAGGAAGATGTCCCGATCACCCGCAGCGTCACCACCTGCACCGGCTGATCCTCAAACGCATGACCATATTCGGTTCGGTGGGTGGCAAAGAATCTTCGCGCCACCTCAGTCGCTGTCGCGGCGGTGAAAGGACCATCCGGCACATCAACGCGCAATTCAAACCCTTGGCCCAGATAGCGGCATTCGGCAATGCGGGTGAACTTCTGATCCGCTGCCGCGATGCCATCGGAATTCAGCTGCGCCACGGCCTCGGCGCGCAGCCGGTCAAAGGTGGCGCTGATGTTGGCCAACACTGCCGCATCCGCGCCTTGCAGAATGGTCAGCGCCGATTGGGTGAATTCATAGCGCGGTTCGGTGACCAAAAGCCCCATCGCCGCCGTGATACCGGGATGCAAAGGCGCAATCACATTCTTGGCCGAAATCAACTGACCCAAGGCCACCCCATGCAGGGGTCCTGCCCCGCCAAAGGCCATCAGGCTATAGCCGCGCGGGTCAATCCCGCGTGCCACCGAGTTGGAGGCGATGGTCAAGGCCATGGAATTGTTGATGATCTTCAGCACCCCCAAGGCGGCGTCCTTAACGCTCATGCCAAGGGGCGCGGCCAACTTGTCGCGGATCGCGGCCTCGGACAGGGCGGGGTCAATCTTTAGCCCACCACCAAGGAAGTGTTCGGGGTCCAACCGGCCCAACACGACTTGGGCGTCGGTCACCGTCGGGTTCTCGCCGCCCCGCCCGTAGCAGGCAGGTCCCGGCTCTGCACCAGCAGACCGGGGTCCCACACGGAAGGCTCCGCCACTGTCGACATAGGCGATCGACCCGCCACCCGCGCCGATGGCGTCAATGTCGATCATGGGCGCCAGCACCGGCATATGGGCCACTTCAGTGTCACGCGGGTTCTTGATCGTCAGCTCACCCCCCCGGATCACGCTGATATCGGCCGAGGTGCCTCCGATGTCGATGGTGATGATCTCGCGCTGATCGCAGGCCTCGCCGGTCCAGCGCCCGCCGATCACACCACCCGCCGGGCCTGACAACAGCAACCCGACAGGGCTGCGGCTGGCCTGTTCGATGGTGGTGACCCCGCCATTGGATTGCATGATCCGCACAAAAGCCGTCACACCGGCCTCACGCAGACGGCGCTTCAAATTGTCCAGATAGCGCGCGGTGCGTGGCCCGATATAGGCGTTCATCGCGGCCGTCGAGAACCGCTCATATTCGCGAATGGTGTTCACCACCTCGGAGGAGGCGCAGATGAACGCATCGGGCATCACCCGGCGCACGATCTCTTTGGCACGCATCTCATGGTCGTTGTTGAGGAAGGAATAGAGAAAGCCGATCACCACCGCCTCAAGCCCGCGCTTGGCGAAAAGCTCGGCGGCGCGTTCAACCTCATCCTCATCCAGCGGAGTTTCCACCACGCCGGTTGGCGGCATCAACCGTTCCGTCACCGCAATCCGGTTGCGCCGCTTGATAAGCGGGGCGCTTTGCCATGGCACATCGAACTGCAGGGAAAAGTTGTGTGGGCGTTTGTGACGACCCATGTGCAGGATGTCGCGAAAGCCCTTGGTGGTGATCATGCCCACCTCAGCCCCGTCGCGCTCGATCACGATGTTGGTGGCAACGGTGGTGCCGTGGAACAGCGCGTCGATCTGGCCTGGGGCAACTCCAGCAATGGCGCAAAGCTCCACCACACCCTGCACCACACCGATCGACTGATCTGCGACCGTGCTGGGCACCTTGTGGGTGAACACTCTTTGCCCACCCTGCCCGCCCGCAACCTCCAGCACGAGGTCTGTGAAGGTTCCGCCAACATCAACACCGACCCTGATCATCGCTGTCTCCCTGATCCGGCACGACAGAAATACCAGACTTGGCGACCCATAAATGCCGCCGCGCAGGGTTCGTTCTGTCTGCTTGCGTGAAAATGAATATGGACCAGTTGATCCAACTCCTTCTCGTCTGCCAACAACGAAATTCTGGCAAAGGGTTGGTGCACGCCCCGCAGGCAGCACCAGATCAAGGTCAGTCAAAGCCTCTGAATGGCATACTAGCCACTGATATAACTTAGAAAAGCGGCAAGAGCGTGCTCCCATCGGCACAGCTTGAACGCAAGCCATACCCCAAGGCGATAGCTGGTATCTCGTCAATCGGTGCGGTGCTTTGGGGCTGAAGTGCCTGCCCCCCTAATGCAACTGGGGTGTAAAGATCGCCTTGGTCACGCGGACCACGATTCCCTTGCGAGTGCCTTGAAAAGCATAGCTCGGACCACAGAAACCATGTCGAAATCATCTTCGGCCGATGCAAAACTACCCGGGTTTCCCAGAGGCCAAGACCGATGGGTCAATGCACTCTTTGCAACGGTCTGCGCGCCTTTTCTCGCTTTGACTATAGATGTGTCTGGTGTCTAGCATGTTGAATGAAACCTGCCCAAAAAGGACGAAGCAATGCCCGCGACCGCCACACCCGTCGTTCATATCGATGATGACCGCTTCCGTGTCACCGAATGGCAGTTCGCACCAGGCGCCGAGACCGGTTGGCACCGGCACGGGCATGATTACGTGATCGTGCCCTTGTGCGATGGGACCCTTTCGCTGGACCTGCCCGAGGGGCAAAAAGCCGAGGCAAAGTTGACCCAAGGCGTGCCCTACTCGCGCCGCGTCGGGGTGGAGCATAACGTCATCAACGGATCAAACAGTCAGCCTTTGGCCTTTCTCGAGGTCGAGGTGGTGGATGATGCCACAGCCCATCGGCGCCGTGACACGATGGTGGCGATGATGGCCGCCTTCAACGCCCGCGATGTTGACGGGGTGATGGCCTGCATGGCGCAAGAATGTGCGTTCCACGCCTCTGCAGGGGCCGAAGCCGAGGGACAACGCCACATCGGCCGCGATGCGGTGCGACGGGCGACCGAGGCGGTTTTCTCGGCCTTCCCTCAGGCGGCCTGGACTGAAGGGCAGCATGTGGTCGCGGGCGACACGGGCCTATCCAGCTGGCGCTTTGTCGGGCAAAGGGCGGATGGCAGTGCAGTAGATGTGCGTGGGTGCGATGTGTTCGCCTTTTCCGGCGATCTGATTGCGGTGAAAGACAGCTATCGCAAGGCAAGAGTCTAAGTAAAACGGCCCCCGCGCAAACGGGGGCCGTTGATGCAATCAGGCGCTCGTTACTTTGCCTTTTTCTTCTTGTCGCGGGTGATCAGATAGGATCCGCTTTCCTCGAGAACTGCTGTCCAGCCCGGCTCGACCACGATGGTGGTGGTCACCTCTTCAATCACCGCCGGGCCCTTGATCTTGGCCCCGACACCCAGAGGCGTGCCGTCATAGATCGGGGTTTTCACCCGGCGGCCATCGGCGCTGAACACGGCGTTGCGGTGGCCCTTCAGCGCGGCTTCGGGTTTGGTCCCCTTGCCAATGCGCATACGCTCAGGCTTGTCGACCACGCCGTAAACCGTGCTTTCGATGTTCACCACCTCAACCACCGAATGGGGTTCGGAATAGGTGTAAAGCTGTTCATGCCGCTTGTGGAAAGCGGCGATGATCTTGCCGATCGACTTGGCGTCCACCTTGAAGTTGTCGATTTCCACCGTGCATTCATGCACCTGTCCGACATAGCGCATGTCAAGGCTGCGCTTGACCTTGATGTCCTTGCCCTTGAACCCGTCATCCTTCAGATGCGCAATGCCTTGCGCCTCGATCTGGTTGAACAGCTCGTCAATCCGCGCATAGGCCGCATCGGTTTCCAGCCGCAGCGGCGAGGTGGCCATGTAGTTGTATTTGACGTCCGAAATGATCTGCCCAAAGGCACAAAGCCCCGAGGCGAGTTTCGGCAGCACGATGGTGTCGATCCCGATGGAATCGGCCAGCGCGGTGATGTGGGCCGCCGTCGCGCCCCCAGCCCCGACCAGCACGAAATCGCGCGGATCATAACCACGTTCCACCGTCACGCGGCGGATGCCGTTGACCATGTTCGCGTTGACGATGGTGAACATACCATAGGCGGCACGCTCAACCGTCATTTTCAAGGGATCGGCAAGGTTGGCCTTAATGGCATCATAAGCCTTTTGGTAGTCAAGCGGCAGCCGCCCGCCGACCAGACCATCAGGATTGAGGTAGCCCAACACCAGATTGGCGTCCGACACCGTGGGCAGTTTGCCGCCCTGCCCATAGCAGGCCGGTCCGGGGTCAGACCCCGCCGATTGCGGGCCCATCTGCATCAGGCCCATCTCGTCGATCCAGCCAATCGAACCACCGCCCGCGCCCAGTGTTTCCACTTGGATCATCGGCACGCCAATGCGGTAGCGCAGAAAGTCGATATTCTTGTTGATGTTGGTCGACCCGTCCTTGGTCAGGGTAATGTCAAAGGACGTGCCGCCCATGTCGACCGTGATGACGTCTTTCTTACCAAAGGGTTCGCACACATACTGCCCCGCCGCAGGGGCCGAGGCGGGACCGGAATTGATGGCGTAGACCGAGCGATCCGTCATCGCTTGGCCAATCGCAAGCCCACCGTTCGACTGGTAATAGCGAACGGGCTGCTTGGCCCCAAGGCTGCGGAAATAGCTGTCCACTGCGGCGACATAGCGCTTCATGATCGGGGCCAGATAGGCGTTTACCACCGCAGTTGAGGTGCGGGTGTATTCGCGCACCTGCGGGTAAAGTTCTGACCCCAACGTCAGAATGACGCCCGGCATCATCTCGCGTACAATCTCGCCAGCGCGGCGTTCATGTTCAGGATGCAGGAC
>JACCDH010754037.1_pt1 | contig 10606 bp, 10 predicted proteins | sample 7442481 | NCBI WGS metagenome assembly JACCDH01 (sample SAMN15323433, study PRJNA562643) | freshwater metagenome | isolation source: river surface water | place: USA:Blue River Watershed | collected 2017-08-15
ATATAGGTCGTTTTGTATGGGAGGGAGGAAGTGCGAGACCCATTTCAAAAGTTGAATTCAATGACGGTAAAGTTTCCTTTCATATTCCTGCTCAATGGGAAAAAACCGATAAAGAACTCATATTTAATGGTGTATTAAAAGACGGGAAATTATCGGGTACGATTATAAACACAAACGAAAAGTCGTATAGTTTCGTAGGTGAAAAAGCGCCTAAATTATGGAGGGATAAAGCACCTAAATGGGGAGCGCCAATTAAAATATTTAATGGTAAGGATTTAACGGGTTGGCAAGCAATTGGTGGCGAAAATCAATGGGTGGTTGAAAACGGAGTTTTAAAAAGTCCAAGATCAGGTGCTAATATTAGAACCGACAAAACTTTTAATGATTTCAAATTACATATTGAATTTAAATATCCAAAAGGTAGTAACAGCGGTGTTTATTTAAGAGGACGTTATGAAGTTCAAATTGAGGACAATAAAGGGATGGAGCCAATGAGCTTATACCTTGGAGGAATTTATGGATTTATTGACCCTTGGTTAAATGTTGCTAAGGACGCAGGTGAATGGCAAACTTATGATATTGAACTGGTAGGTCGAATGGTTACTGTTGTTGCAAATGGAACTACCATTATTTATAAGCAAGAAATTCCAGGTGTAACAGGTGGTGCTTTAGATAGTAAGGAAGGTGCACCGGGACCAATCATGATGCAAGGTGATCATGGGCCTATTGAATTTAGAAATATTATTCTTACCCCTGCTTTGAATTAATTTCATCAATTGCAAATACATTAACGAATAAAGCCTCGATGCTCGAGGCTTTATTCGTTTTAAAAAATTTGGAAAAAAAATTCTACAAATCTTTCTACACATCAGTCGCTGCGCGACTTCTTATTTTATAAATACAACTTCCTCATAAGGAACACGATTTCTTGGCCCCCAAGTTCCTTCAGGTGTTCCTTTACCTACCGCTACAATCATATTAATTTCGGCACCTCTTGGAAGGTTCAAAGCTTTTTTTACAAGTTTTGAATCAAAGACTTCCATAGCGAAGGATTTAAAGCCTTCAGCAGCAATGGATAACATAAATGTCTGAGCAGCTAAACCACATGATTTGTGCACAGTCACACGTTGATCGGCTTTACCACCCATTCTATAAAACGGTTTGGTAAGACCACCAAAAAAGCTAATACATCTTCTAACAAATGCCCAAAAACCAAATATATCCGAACGATATGCAAGTGGCATTAATTTACCATAATATTCTAGTCCGCGAATTTGTAATCTGTTGGGCTCACCTTGTATGCCTTCTTTAACGCGGTCTAAATTCCACTTGGCACGTTTTTTCCATAAATCAGCACGCGTTACAAATACCACTAATTGTTTTGCAGTTTTTGCCGCCGATTGTCCTAAACACAGGTCAATATATTTTTCTTTTTCGGCAGGGGATTGAATCCAATAAAATTCCCATAATTGCATATTACTGCTATTGGGAGACAAAATTGCTCGCTCCAGACTTTTTTGGATGACTTCATTAGGCACTTCTACATTTGGATCAAAACGTCGGTTTGACCTTCTTTTTTCGATGATCTCATCAAAGTAATTATTGCTCATGCTTTTATATTCATTAAAATTGTAAATTTAGTTTTGCTTTTCTATTCCTAATAATCTATTTGATTATTGGCTTTATAGAGAGTGTAATTTAAACTAAACAACGTTTGCATGCTTAAAAAAATTATTATTGGCTTTTTAGCGATTATTTTAATTGGTATTGGCTTGTCATTTACTCCCAATTTTTCTCATTTACGCAATTTTGCGAAGTGGGGAAAGCATACTATTCATGATTATAAAACGCACCCCTATAATATAGTTGAAAAAGCGCCTCAGCCACAATATTGGCCATTGGATTCATCCTACAATAAAAAGGCTATCCCGGATTCATTAATGACCATTATAGACTCCAATAATACGCATGCTTTTTTAGTATTTCAGGACGGTAAATTATTATATGAAAAATATTTTGATGGGTATACACCCAATACTTTAAGTGGTTCATTTTCCGCTGCAAAAAGCATTATTTCCTTATTAATTGGTATTGCGATTGACGAAGGAAAAATTAAATCAGTCAATGATTTAGTGGGCGATTATATCCCAAGATTTAAAAAGGATGGGTGGGAAAAGCTTCGCATCAAGGATTTATTAACCATGAGCTCTGGTTCCAATTATAAAGAGTCCGATGGGGGCTACTTTAGTTTGAACGCTTCGGCTTATTATGGCGATAACGAGGAATTTTTAATTGAAAAATTAATGCCTAAAGAACCAGCGGGCGTGAATTGGGAATATCGAAGTGCCGATACGCAAGTACTGGGTATGATTGCTGAAAAAGTTTTTGGACAGTCCATTGCTAAAACAGTTTCTGAAAAATTCATGATACCCATGGGTGCCGAAGCAGATGCCAAATGGTTGACCGATGGGGATAAAAAACATGAAAAAGCTTTTTGTTGTTTTAATGGTGTAGCAAGAGACTATGCAAGGTTTGGCCAATTGGTTTTACAGGATGGTAAATGGGGTAATCAACAAATAGTATCTCAACAGTATATTCAAGAAGCAACAAGTCCTGCATTGTATTTGAAAGACCCTTATGAAAATGGTAACCCAGTTGACTTTTATGGTTATCAATATTGGATTTTCAATGAGCAAGGACATAAAGTGGTTGCTCAAAATGGTTTATTTGGACAGTATGTTTATATCATAAAAGACAAAAATGCGGTAGTGGTTCGATTAGGAGAGTCTAAAGTAACTAAGGCGATACATCATGCACAACCTGAAAACTTTAGTTATGTAGCAGCTGCTTTAACCATTTTAAAATAAGCGAAAATATTAAGCATAAAAAAAGGGAGCTTCTTTCGAGGCTCCCTTTTTACGTAGCTTTAAACTACTAAAATATGTCCATCGCTTTTGCGAAATAGGTAACTGCACCAGGAAGCGCTAACCAGAAAAATTCTCTGTAAACAACTAATAATGTTACCATGATTGCTAACCATGCAAAACAGTAAATCCAGTATTTTTTTGTGTTTTTTTGTGCTTCCATTTTATTGTTATTTTTTTAAAGTATTATTAGACTGCGCAAATATACAATTTTTATCATTTTGACCTATAATTTAGGCCCATAACTGTATTTTAAATCTACTTTCCAACCATCGGGGGTAAGTATTACTTTTATCCATCTTTGAATTTTATCATTTGAATTCGTATAAATGATGGCTGTTGTTTTCGGATCAATTGTTTTTACTTCATTTATTTGGATGGACGACTGTCTTAATTGTTGTCTACTTTCCTTGTCAAGTTCAAAAAAAGCTTTCGACATTTCATCAAAATAGGCTTGGTTTTTTGGATCGTCCACTAAATAGGAATGTGCCATTTTCATATCGCCTTGATGATAATATTCAATAAAATAACGACCACCATCCAATGCATTTTCGGCTTTTTCTGAAATATTACTTGTTTGGCATGAACTTCCAAAAACAAGTATAAAAATGAAAAGATTTAGTTTTTTTAGCATACCCAAAGTTAAGCCAATTTTTAATGTTAAATTTGGGTCATTAAAGATTCTAAATATGAAAAAAATATTCATTGCAATAGCAATTTTGGCTTTCGGACATAGTCAAGCACAGCAAAAGCATCCGGCCTTTATGGAGCAAGGGAATATATATGAAGTAAACATCCGTCAATATACCAAGGAGGGGACATTAAATGCCTTTGCAAAGCATTTACCTCGTTTACAAAAAATGGGGGTAAAAACAATCTGGTTTATGCCATTGCAACCCATTTCAATGGAAGGTCGTAAAGGAACATTAGGGTCTTATTATTCAGTTGCACATTACACGCAAGTAAATCCAGAATTCGGTACGCTTGATGATTTCAATAACATTGTAACATCGGCACATAAATTAGGTATGAAGGTTTTAATTGATTGGGTGCCTAATCATAGTGGTGCCGATCATTATTGGTTAAAAACACAACCTAATTTTTATGAAAGAGACAGTACTGGAAAAGCTATATATACGGCCGATTGGTCAGATACCCGTGAGTTAAACTTTGATAATTTAGTGATGCAGGATAGTATGATTAATGCTATGAAATATTGGGTTAAAAACACTGCTATTGATGGTTTCAGGGTCGATGTCGCTTGGGGTGTGCCATACAGTTTTTGGAATAAATGTATCCCTGCATTAAAAAAAGAAAGAAACTTATTTTTCTTAGCCGAAGCCGATGATCCAAAACTTCATGAAACAGGATTTGATGCAACTTATCCTTGGACTGAGTTTCATGTGATGAACGATATTGCTGCTGGAAAGAAAAATGTATTATCCTTAGACACTGTTTTAAATAAAGTGGATAAGGACTATATGAAGGGTGCATGGAGATTATATTTTACCAGTAACCACGATGAAAATTCATGGAACAAAGCTGACTACGAAACCATGCCAGGTATTAAACATGCTCCATTCGCAGTATTTACTCAAACATATGACCGAGCTATGCCTTTAGTGTATAGTGGACAGGAAGAACCAGTATTAAGAGCGGTTTCTTTTTTCGAAAAAGACTCCATGGGTTTTAAAAAATATGAACGAGCTAATTTTTATAAATCATTACTGAACTTAAGAACATCGAATGCAGCATTTAAGGAAAATGCAAAATTTGAACGTATTAAAGTAAATGTTCCAAATCAAGTAATGGCTTATTCCAGAAAAAATGGGGACGACTTTGTAGTAGTGGTTTTAAATTTATCAAATACGGCAACTAATGTTTCCTTGGATGCATGGTTTCCGAATGGGAGAAAATATGTTGAATTGTTCACTAAGCAAACATTGAATGACATTCAAAAACTATCATTGCCAGCATGGGGATATAAAGTTTTTGTAGCCAGCGCTAACTAAAATCCTGAATAAAATTATCGCACTAATTGTAATATAATCCGCATATGACAAAGCAAAAATTGGTTGAACAAATCACAGCAAAGCAATCATATTTATGTGTAGGCCTGGATACTGATATTGAAAAATTGCCAGCGCATTTGCCTAAAACCAAGGAAGGTGTCATTGCTTTTAATAAAGCCATTATTGATGCTACAGCGCCATATTGTGTTAGCTATAAAATTAATACTGCATTTTATGAGTCACAAGGTGTAAGGGGGTGGGAAGCAATGGAGGCAACCTTAGCGCATATTCCGTCTACTCATTTTACCATTGCAGATGCAAAACGCGGTGATATTGGAAATACATCGGCACAATACGCAAAAACATTTTTTGAGGTTTTACCATTTGATGCCATTACGGTGGCTCCTTATATGGGTAAGGATAGTATTGATCCTTTTTTAGCCTATGCTGATAAATGCACTATTGTTTTAGGTTTAACTTCCAACGAAGGAAGTAAAAACTTTGAGCAACAAAAATTAGCGAATGGACAATTTTTATATGAATCAGTATTAGAGCAGGTTGCAAGCTGGGGCAGCATTGATCAACTTATGTTTGTAGTAGGTGCAACCAAGGCTGAGGATTTTACTGGAATTAGAAAAATAATCCCTAATCATTTTTTATTAGTGCCTGGTGTTGGCGCACAAGGAGGAAGTTTAAGTGAAGTTACCAAGTATGGAAAAAACAATGAAGTAGGGTTGTTAGTAAATGCAAGTAGAGCCATCATTTTTGCTAGCAAAGGCACTGACTTTGCTGAAAAAGCAACTATTATGGCTAGCGAATATGCGAGTGAAATGAAGTCATTATTATCGACTTCAAAATAAGAAAGCGTTTATTGTAAATGCGAAATTTCTTCGCCTTCCATTTTGGCAATCACAACAGTTGCTACACTATTGCCAATGATATTTGTAATGGCTCTGGCTTCGCTCATAAATTTATCTACACCCAATAAAAAAGCTAATCCTTCAATTGGAATTTTTTGAAGTGATGCTAATGTGGAAGCAAGCACAATAAATCCACTTCCGGTGACACCTGCTGCTCCCTTTGAAGTAAGCATTAAAATTAAAATCATGGTTACAATTTCAGGCATGCTTAATTGCACATTGTATAATTGAGCAATGAATATAACCGACATTGATAAATAAATGGAAGTGCCGTCTAAATTAAAAGAATAGCCCGTTGGTACAACTAAACCTACCACGGATTTTGAACAACCTATTTTTTCTAACTTATTCATGAGCGAAGGCATGGCTGGTTCCGATGAGGATGTCCCAAATACAATTAATAATTCTTCCTTAATATGGCCTAATAATTTAAAAATGGAGAGCTTATAATATTTTAAAATCAGTCCAAGAATAATAAATATAAAAACCGCCATGGTTAAATACATGGTGCCCATTAATTTACCCAATGGAATTAATGTTTTAAGGCCATATTTGCCAATGGCAAATGACATACCGCCAAATGCAGCTATCGGTGCTAAGTACATCACATATTTTAAGCCTATAAAAACATAATGCGTTAACCTTCCTAAGTTGTGAATATATTTTTCGCGATTGGGAAAATAATTTAAAACAAATCCTAAAACAATGGCTGCTAATAATACTTGCAGATTGGTGTTTTGTGCAATTATGCCAATTAAATCAAAATGACTTTCCTTCGTATATTTTGAGGGGTCTTGAATTTGTAATCCGTTTTTATTAATATTTCCTGGTTTTAGCCATAAGGCAACCACCACACCAATGGCTAAGGAAAGGGTACTCACAACTTCAAAATAAATAAGAGATCTCAAGCCAATTCGGCCCACTTTTTTCAAATTTCCCATACTCGCAATACCTAAACTCACCGTTAAAAAAATAATGGGGTAGGTAAACAGTTTAATAATATTAATAAACCACTTTGCTAATGGTTCAAATTGAACAGCAAGCGAGGGGGATTCAATACCAATAATTACACCCGCAATAATGGCAATTAATACATAAAAACTTAAATGGGTGACAACTTTTCTCATGAATTGGATTTACATGTAAATATACTTTTTTTAGGTAGTTTAGTTTACCTTTGCTAACAGTTGTTTAATTTAAAATTTAATGCTATGGCAGTAAGAACAGATTTATTCGAATCACCCGATTATTATCAACTTGATGATTTATTAAGTGAAGAGCAATTAATGGTACGATCTGCTGTCAGAGATTATGTAAAATCGTCCATTTCACCCATTATTGAGGACTATGCGCAACGCGCTGAATTTCCACAACAAATTGTTAAGCAGTTAGGTGATCTTGGCTGTTTTGGTCCAACCGTTCCAGTTGAATATGGAGGCGGTGGTTTGGATTATATCAGCTATGGTATTATGATGCAAGAATTAGAGCGAGGTGATAGTGGAGTTCGAAGTACTGCAAGTGTACAAGGTTCACTAGTGATGTACCCAATTCATGCATATGGTAGTGAAGCGCAAAAAAAGAAATATTTACCAAAATTGGCTTCAGGTGAGTGGTTAGGATGTTTTGGATTGACTGAACCGAATCATGGTTCTGATCCAGGTGGCATGCTTACTAATATTAAAGATGCTGGTGATCATGTAATTTTAAATGGTGCTAAAATGTGGATTAGTAATTCACCTTTTGCACAAGTAGCTGTAGTATGGGCGAAAAATGAGGAAGGAAAAATTGTAGGGCTTATTGTTGAAAGAGGAATGGAGGGTTTTAGCACACCGACAACACACAATAAATGGAGTCTTAGGGCAAGTGCAACTGGTGAATTGGTTTTTGATAATGTAAAAGTGCCAAAGGAAAATATACTTCCAAATGTAATTGGACTAAAAGGGCCACTTGGTTGTTTAAGCAAAGCAAGATACGGTATTGCATGGGGCGCATTAGGTGCTGCTATGGATTGTTATGATACTGCATTAAGATATAGTAAAGAGCGTATTCAATTTGGCAAGCCTATTGCTGGATTTCAATTGCAACAAAAAAAGTTAGCTGAAATGCTTACTGAAATTACAAAAGGTCAATTATTAGTTTGGCGTTTAGGGGTGCTCATGAATCAAGGAAAAGCAACACCTGCTCAAATTAGTATGGCTAAGCGAAACAGCTGTGAAATAGCAACTCAAATTACAAGAGATGCACGCCAAATGCTGGGTGGCATGGGAATTACAGGCGAGTATTCCATTATGCGTCATATGATGAATTTAGAAAGTGTAATTACTTATGAAGGTACTCATGACATTCATTTATTAATTACAGGAATGGATATTACAGGATTGAATGCGTTTAAATAATTAATTTTTAAAGGATTGAAATGTCTGCTGAGAAAATATTTTTAATAGGGATGATGGGTTCTGGAAAATCATATTGGACTGGTAAAATTGCAAAATGGATTAAATCGGGGGCATATGATTTAGACGATTTGATTGAGATGAATGAAGAAAAAACCATTGTAGAAATTTTTGAGGAAGATGGGGAAGATTATTTTAGAAAGCTAGAATCCAAAATATTAAAGTGGTTTAAAGAGAAAAAAAAATTCGTACTTGCTACAGGAGGTGGAACACCTTGTATTCAAAATAATATGGATTGGATGAAAAAGGAAGGGGTGGTTATTTGGCTGGATGAATCCATTGAAGTTTTATTAACGAGACTTAAGCCTGAGCAGGCCCATAGACCGCTCATTGCGGGTATGGATGAAAAAACGCTATCTGAGTTTTTGCAAAATAAAATTTTAGAACGCACACCATTTTATCAACAAGCCCATTATAGGTTAAAGCATGGTGAAATAACGGATGCTGCTATCAAAAAAATAATTCAACAACATGCATCGTAAAATAATATTATGGGGCTTGGTGTTAGCGTTATTATCGGTATTATTTGGTGCTTTTGGCGCGCATGCATTAAAAAGTTTAGTGGAGCCTGATAAAGTAGCTATTTTTGAAACAGGAGTGAGGTATCAATTTATGCATGGGTTGGCTTTAATATTATTGTCAATTTTCAGTCAGCAAAATATTTCTAATCAGCCCTATGAAAAAAAGATTAATGGCGTAGCTCAATTTTTTCTATTTGGGTGCTTGTTTTTTTGCGGCTCCTTATATTTATTAACGTTGCAGCCATTAGTTGGCTTTAATTACAGTCGAATAGTTGGTCCCATTACGCCATTGGGAGGGCTGTTTTTTATGTTAGGATGGGCAAGTTGGATCAGGCTTATTTGGATTCATAAAGTGGATAAGTAGTCCCAATACATTTCAATTTTACACATTAGCTAAAAATCCTTTTTCATACTATTTGGAACGCTTATATTTGTTACTATGGCAAATACGCTTAAAAGTAAATCAGCACCAAAAGTGAGCGAGGAAGCACTCAACCCCGATAAAGAGACTTCCCTTGACGTAACCGAAGTAGTTAAGGATGAACGTACTTCCAAAATAATTGGATTAACCTTAATACTCATAACGCTATTTTTATTTGTTGCATTTACTTCTTATTTATTTACTTGGCAAGAGGACCAAGATAAGGTTCAGCTTTGGCGTACTAGTTTATTTTCAACAAAGGATGTAAAAGTAAATAATCAATTAGGTTTTATTGGTGCATTTATTGCATATCAAATAATTAATAACGGATTTGGATTAGCGTCTTATTTGTTTTGCACTTTTACTTTTGTGATGGGTATTAATTTATTTTTCACAAAACAAATTTTTAGTGTTTGGAGAAATGTTCGATATGTATTAGTCGGTTTATTAGTGTTAAGTACCTGTTTTGCATTTGTTACAAAAGGCAGTGCATTTTCTTGGGGTGGGGCAGTTGGTGAATACAGTAATAATTGGTTAATCAAATGGGTTGGCACTTTTGGTACTGGCGCTTTATTATTCGTGGCTGGATTTAGTTATTTTATTTGGAGATTTAATCCAAAATTTACTGTACCCAATTTCGATTCTTTAATTCCTCAAAAAAAGAATATTGCCGATGAGCAACCTATAGCATTTGAACCTGATGCTGAAGCGATCAGAAAAGAATGGGATTTAAACAATCCTGCACCCGTGGTGGAGGAAGCCCCTACTGGAAATCGATTGGTCAATATGGCCGAAGGAACTGGGATATCGGTTATTATGCCTGAGGACGATGAAGAAGGTGGTAAATTGTTTATTGATGAGCTTTCTTTAAATGAGGAGTTAGCACCTAAATTAGTTTTGGATGAAACTGCACAAGCAGTGGTGCATGTGGAACAGGAAAGTTTACTCGAAACAAATGAGCCTGAAGTTCCGGCTGATTTTACCGATTTAGACGATGAATTATTGGAGGATTTAGATTTGGAAATAAATGAAGGTGCAGAGGAAGAAATTGTATCCATTGCATCCATTGGAAGTTTAGCAACAAAATACGATGCGACACTTGATTTAAAAAATTACAAGTACCCATCCATTAATTTATTAGAAACACATGGTTCTGAAAAAATTGTGCAGGATCCAGAGGAATTAGAAATGCACAAAAATCAAATTATTGCTACGTTAAAAAACTATGATATAGCCATTCAACGAATTGCAGCAACGGTAGGTCCAACAGTAACCTTATATGAAATTGTACCAGCACCCGGAGTGCGTATTAGTCGTATTAAAAACTTAGAGGACGACATTGCATTAAGTTTAGC
>JACCDH010924265.1_pt1 | contig 10603 bp, 7 predicted proteins | sample 7442481 | NCBI WGS metagenome assembly JACCDH01 (sample SAMN15323433, study PRJNA562643) | freshwater metagenome | isolation source: river surface water | place: USA:Blue River Watershed | collected 2017-08-15
CAATCGAATTTCTGGAACTCTAATACGATCATTAATACGATGTTCTGGTTCCTGTTGTCTTTGAAACCTTGGGTTAAATCTTGGTCCTCTGTTCGGTAATGCCATTAATTTTTAAAACGTTGTTTTGAAATGTAAAGATAGTCAATGTTACGCATCAGGTGCTTTTCTTTCTACTATTTCTTGATGAATCTGTGAAATAAAGGCTGCTTTGTCTACCATACCCAGATCTCCTTTACCCTGTCTTCTGATTGACAATTGACCTTCATTTGCTTCTTTCTCACCTATCACCAACATATAAGGGACTTTCATCATTTCGGTGTCACGGATCTTTTTACCAATTTTTTCGTTGCGATCATCAATCTCGGCTCTTACACCTGCTTTGCGCAATTCAGCCAAAACCTCCTGTGCATATGGCATGAATTTGTCACTTATTGGCAAAATCTTTGCTTGCAAAGGTGCCAACCAAACAGGGAATTTACCTGCATAATGCTCCAACAAAAATCCAATAAATCGCTCATGCGTTCCCAATGGTGCACGGTGAATGATCAATGGTGTTTCAGGTTCATTTTCTTTGTTTGTAAAACTCAGATTGAATCTTTTACCTTGTGCAAAATCTACTTGATTGGTTGCTAATGTGAATTCACGACCAATGATACTCCAAATTTGTACATCAATTTTAGGTCCGTAAAATGCGCCTTCATCTTGCACTTCCACAAAAGGCGTGCCTGTCTCTATCAATACTTGACGTACCATTTCCTCGGTTTCTCTCCACAATTCAGGTTCATTGATATATTTCTGCCCCAGTTTAGCTGGATCATGTAAGCTTAGGCGCATGACATATTTATCAATTCCAAAAATATTAAAATACTTAAGGTACATATCGTTGACTGCTCTAAACTCTTGTGCAAATTGTTCTTTTGTACAATAGATATGCGCATCATTCATGTGCAAACAACGTACACGCATTAAACCAAATAACTCTCCAGATTGCTCATAACGATAACAAGTACCATACTCAGCCAATCTTAAAGGCATGTCTTTATAACTCTTAGGCTCTGCATCAAAAATTTTATGGTGATGCGGACAATTCATTGCTTTCAAGTAATATTTTGTACCATCCAATTCCATTGGCGGGAACATACTATCTTGGTAATAAGGCAAGTGACCACTTGTGATGTACATGCTCTCCTTTGCAATATGCGGTGTTACAACGCGCTTGTATCCAGCAGCCTCTTCGGTTTCTTTTGCTAATCTTTCTAATTCTTCTATAATGATAGTGCCATTGGGCATCCACAAAGGCAAACCTGGTCCAACATCATCATCCATGGTATAAATACCTAATTCTTTACCAAGTTTTCTATGATCTCTTTTCTTTGCCTCTTCGAGTAAAAGCAAATATTCATCTAGTTCTTTTTGATTCGGAAATGTAACGCCGTATACACGTGTTAACATCTTATTTTTTTCATCCCCTTTCCAAAAAGCGCCTGCAATATTGGTGATTTTGATTGCTTTGATGGCTCCTGTGTTGGGTATATGTGGTCCACGACATAAATCCGTGAACCCTCCTTGTGTGTAAAATGTAATAGTTCCATCTTCTAGTCCTGACAAGAGGTCTAATTTATATTCATCTCCTTTTTCAGTAAAATAAGCCACAGCTTCTGCTTTGGACATTTCCTTGCGTATATAAGCATTGGCTTGTTTAGCCAACTCATTCATTTTCTTTTCCAATAAAGCCACATCTTCTTCCTTAATGCTTTTACCTCCTAAATCGATATCGTAATAAAAGCCTTTATCCAATGCAGGTCCAACCCAAAATTTAGCACCTGGAAACTGCATCTCCACCGCTTCTGCAAGCAAGTGCGCAGATGAATGCCAAAAAGTTGATTTACCATCTTGGTCTTCCCATGTTAATAATTTTAATGCTGCATCGGTTTGGATAGGACGCGTCGCATCCCATACTTCACCGTTTACAGAAGCTGCTAAAACTTTTTTTGCTAACCCCTCACTAATGGATTTAGCGATCTCTAATGCGGTGATCCCTTTTTCGTAGGATCTGACTGCGCCGTCTGGAAATTGAATTTGAACCATGTTTGTAATCATAAATATATAGCCACAAAGATAACAAAAAAAAGGATGCTTGTTTATACTTAGATTAATACTTAAATTTAAAGTTCTAACATGGCCATGGCAAGAACAACCCTACTTTTATTGATATGTATTATTTCACAGCAATTAATTGCCCAGAACTTGACTGGCAGATGGGTGGGTAGTTTTATTGCAAATGACGATGCTTTAATCAATAGCTTTAATTACCAGATTGACATCAGGGAAAATGGAAGCCATCAAATTACAGCTCAAACAATCACCCAAAAAACAGACCAATTCTATGTGAGTGCCTTTGCAAGAGGCAGTCATAGTGTTAAAACCAATTTGTTACAAATTACAGAAACTAGTTTTGATCAGATTAAAATTGCAAGCACACTTGAAGCATGTTTGATGACCAATTTCCTAACTTACAAAAATATAGACGGACATGAAATTTTAGAAGGCACTTATATGTCCAATGCTATGAATGGTAAAAGAAATTGTGGTAGTGGAAAAGTCTTTTTGGAGAAGGCGGAAAATCTATTAAGTATCCAGAAAAATAAAAATAATTCAAAACAAAATGTTTTATTCAGTCCTTCTACTGTAGAGGCAAAAAAACCAATTGCCAAATTAAGTGCACCGACTGTACAGAGTACTAGACAAATGGCCAAAGTTCAATCTAACCCCGTTGCAGAAACAGATTCAGACGAGGTTATTCTTGAAAATACGGTAGAAACTTTAAAACAACCATCACAAAATACAATTCAAAATCAACCCATCAATCTTCCTTGGGTTTTGGTTGGAAGAGAGAATAAATTAGTTAAAAAAATCATCACCAACAGTAAAAAAATCAGTCTAGATTTATTTGATAACGGAACCATTGACAATGATACAATCATCGTTTATGACAACAAACAATTACTTGTTAATAAACAAAGATTAAGTTACAAATCCATCCATCTTGAATTCAATTTTACTGAAAACATGAAGGAGCATGAAGTCATAATTGTTGCACATAATATGGGCACAGTGCCCCCCAATACTGCCCTATTATTATTTAAAGATGGGAAAAATAGACAAGAATATTTCATCACATCAACCAATAAAATCAATGCCAAGCTTTTGATTGTATATGAACCTCCTTCAACTGATTAAGCATCATTATTTTAACTCCTGAAGCATTTGATTAGCTTCATATTGCCTAGGATCGTCGTAACGATAGGGGTTTTTTGATTTTTTATTGTATCCTAGCCATTGTTGGCCATCATTGTCTAAAAATATATACAACTTTTGCTTCTGGTAGCCAATCGTTGCAAGCAATTCTATCCAATGCAAGCTCAACATAGCAGCGCCCAATCGCTTTTCATTCGGATCTGATTCCATTAAAACAGCTTGCATTTCTGACTGAATATTCATTAATCCCTGTATTGCATTTTTTTGTGTAAGTGTATCACTAGACAATGTTTGTTGTGACAAACTATCTGCCAACTGGATCATTTTAGAACCATAAAATTGCAACTCAACTGAATCTTGCGTTTTCAAATGATCCAGCACCAAAAAATATTGATTCAAAATGTGCTGAAGCTTTTGATCAAGCATAGCATCATGTCTGTTTTCATTGAAACTAGTTAAGATTGGATCTGAAGATTCATATGCATTGGTTCCACAAGCAAACAAGGCCAATGATAAGTATACAGATAGTATGCGTTTCATAAACAATTTTTTCAAAATTATGTATAAATAGCCACTACAACACAGTAACTTTGCGCTCTGAATTAAAATAATATGTTAATAGGATTACAAAATGTGACTTTTGAATTTGGCGCAAGAGCAATCGTAACAGATGCCACTTGGCATATTCAACCAGGTGAAAGAATTGGTTTGATTGGCTACAATGGAACTGGGAAGTCCACCCTATTAAAATTACTAGTTGGACAATACCTACCTTCCAAAGGCACTGTTGAAAAAGGAAAAGACACCACAATTGGTTATCTACACCAAGATCTTTTGAGTTTTGATACCAGTGAAACTATTACTGAAGTCGCATTAGGGGCATTTGAAAGAGTGCGTGCATTGGAAAAAGAAATTGAAGCTCTGGGTATTGAATTAGAAGCAAATCCCGATGACAATGATCTACTAATAAAATACACTGATGCCTTACATGAAATCGATGTATTGGATGGATATAATATCGAACACAAAGCTGAAGAAGTGCTACATGGACTTGGCTTCACCAATAAAGATTTAATTCGTCCCTATAAAGAATTTAGTGGAGGTTGGAGGATGCGTGTGTTACTTGCTAAAATGATCCTTCAAGCCCCAGATGTTTTATTATTGGACGAGCCTACTAACCACTTGGATTTACCTAGTATTGAATGGTTAGAGAAATACTTATTACACTACAAAGGAAGTGTAGTCATAGTTAGTCATGATAAATTCTTCTTGAATAAAATGGTAAATAAAATTGTAGAAGTTTACCAACAACAACTGCATTTTTATACTGGTGACTATGCTTACTATGAGGTAGAGAAACTACAAAGAATAGAAATTCAACAAAGAGCATTTGAAAACCAACAAGACTATATCAGACAACAGGAAAGATTTATTGAAAGATTTAAAGCTAAAGCATCCAAAGCAGCTCAAGCTCAATCCATTCAAAAAAGATTAGACAAATTAGACGTCATTGAAGATGTTCAAATTGAAAGACCAAATATCCGTATCAACTTTGCTGTGGACAAAACACCTGGCAAAGTGCTGGTTGACCTTAAAGGTATTAGCAAGTCATATCCTACCCTTACCATATTAGACAATGCATTTGCTGAGATTGAAAGAGGTGACAAGATTGCTTTAATTGGTGCAAATGGAAAAGGGAAATCTACATTGTTAAGGATTGTTGCTGGCATGGAGTCTTTTGAAGGGGAAAGAATTTGGGGACATAATGTAGATGAAAGCTTTTATGCACAACATCAACTAGAATCATTGAATTTAAACAATACCATTTTACAAGAAGTACAAGAATGTGGTACTAAGAAAACTGATTTAGAACTTCGTGCACTTTTAGGTTGCTTTTTATTTGGCGGCGATGATGTGGACAAGAAAATTAAAGTCTTAAGTGGAGGTGAAAAAGCCAGGGTCGCCTTAACGAAAACAATCATCAGCAAGGCTAATTTTTTGATGTTGGATGAACCTACCAACCACTTGGACATGGCGACTGTTGAATTATTGGCGGAGGCTTTAACTAAATATGATGGCTCTATTATTTTAGTAAGCCATGATCGATACTTCATCTCTAAAACTGCTAATAAAATTTGGGAAATCGAAGATGAAAAAATTATTGAATTCAAAGGCGACTATAATGAATGGGTTGAATGGAAAGAACGTATGGCAAAACAAAAAGCAGCCAACCCTGCATCAATAAAACAAGTTGTAAAACCTATCGAAAAAAAAGTTGAACCAGTTGTAAATGAAGTAAAGACTGGTCCAATAGACAAAGAATTACAGAAACAAATTCAAAAATTGCAAAAAGCCATTGCTCAATTAGAGCAAAATATCAATACGCTCAATGCAGAAAAAGTGGCAATTGAATTACAAATGGCAGATCCTGCAATTTATGCAGATCCTGCAGCGCTTAAATTGATAGAAAAAACTTATCATGACAAGCAGGCGCTCATTAGATCTTTGAATAAAGAATATGAGTTAGCCTTTAATGATTTAGTGCTCTTAGAAAGTAAATAAGCATCAGAAAACTAACGTTTGATTGCATTATTTTATAAAAATACCCACATAACAATAGTTGACATTGAATATTGGTTTCAATTGTTTAAATTTGGGGCTCCGTTCTTTCGGTAACCTATTGATTTATTCTTGTAAATCAATTCATTAAATGACAAATTGAATCAACATGTCTACTAAAAAAGTAAACAAAATTGCTGTTTTAACATCTGGTGGAGACGCCCCCGGTATGAATGCCGCCATTAGAGCTGTCGTTAGAACAGGAATCTATCACGGACTGGAAGTTTTTGGGGTTACTAGAGGTTATAATGGAATGATTGAAGATGATATCTTTCAAATGGATTCAAAGTCAGTTGCCAATATCATTCAAAGAGGTGGCACCATTTTAAAAACTGCAAGAAGCAAAGATTTCTTTGAACCTGCTGGTCGAAAAATCGCCTATGAAAATCTTAAAAAAAGAGGCATTGATGGTATCGTTGTAATTGGTGGTGATGGTAGTTTTAAAGGTGCACAAAAATTCAGTAACGAATTTGATATTCCTTGTATTGGTTTGCCAGGAACCATCGATAAAGATATTGCAGGATCTGATTTTACCATTGGTTTTGATACAGCAGTGAATACCGCTGTTGAAGCAATCGATAAAATTAGAGATACGGCTGATGCACACGACAGACTATTTGTAGTGGAAGTAATGGGACGTGATGCTGGTTATATCGCATTACATAGTGGTATTGCAACAGGTGCAGAAAATATATTGATTCCTGAATCTAAAACAGACATGGAAGCATTGGTTGCGAATCTAACCGAAAAAGAAAAACGTAAAAAATTAGTGAACCTTATTGTAGTTGCCGAAGGAGATGAGTTTGGTGGCGGCAATCAAGTGGGTGACTATTTAAAATCTAAACTACCCAATGCAGACATCCGTGTTTGTATTCTTGGACATATCCAAAGAGGTGGTGCACCTACTTGTTTGGATCGATTGATTGCAAGCAGAATGGGATACCATGCTGTTGAATGTTTAATAAATGGCAAGCACAATGTTATGGTAGGTATTGAAGACAATAAAATGAAATACACACCATTAGATAATGCTGTAAAAGCAAAACAGAAAATTTCAGAAGAATGGTTAAAGATTGTAAAAATCTTAGCCAGCTAATCCAACCTATAAAACGTATTTAAAACAACCCCAATTATTAGAATGAGTCAGTCTACTTACAAACAGAAACACCATAAAACAAAAATTGTTGCAACAGTTGGTCCAGCTTGCGAAACATATGATCAATTAAAAGCTTTAGTGATTGCGGGTGTGAATGTGTTTCGATTAAATTTCTCTCATGGAAGTCATGAAGACAAAAAGAAAATCATTGACAATATTAGAGGCATCAATAAAGAATTAAATTGTTCAGTTGCAATTTTAGGTGATTTACAAGGTCCAAAATTAAGAGTGGGCGAAATTGAAAATAATAAGCTTGAAGTAAAAGAAGGCGATATCCTTACTTTCACCAATACTAAATGTGTTGGCACCATCGAAAAAATATATGTATCCTACCCTAACCTTGCTGGTGACGTGGTAGTTGGCAATACCATCATGATAGACGATGGAAAGATTGAAGTTATGGTGCACAGTATTGAAGCCAATGGTGATGTCAAAGTAAAAGTCACTTTAGGTGGTATCATCTCTTCAAAAAAAGGCGTGAATTTACCAGATACAAAAATATCTTTACCCGCATTGACTGAAAAAGATTTAGAAGATGCCGCATTTATCATCAAAGAAGAATTAGACTGGGTTGCATTGAGCTTTGTGAAGCGTGTTGCGGATATAGAAATGTTAAGAGCACTCTTGAATGAAAAGAAAAGCAAATCAAAAATTGTTGCTAAAATTGAAATGCCCGAAGCATTAACCAATATCCGTGACATTATTATTGCTAGTGATGCAATCATGATTGCACGTGGCGACTTAGGTGTTGAATTACCAGTTGAGAAAATACCTTTGATCCAAAAAGAATTGATCAGAAAATGTATTCATAGAGCGAAACCTGTCATTGTTGCAACACAAATGATGGAATCAATGATTGACAGAGTAAAACCAAATCGTTCAGAAATTACTGACGTTGCCAACGCAGTGATTGAAGGCGCAGACGCAGTAATGTTGAGTGGCGAAACTGCAACAGGCCAATTCCCAGTATTGGTCATTGAAACAATGCGTAAAATTATTTCTGAGGTGGAAGAAAATGGTTATAAATACAACCGTTCTGAAGATTTAAAGCCACAACCTCACTCTCCTTCTTTTTTAAGTGATGCAGTTTGTTACAATGCTTCTAAATTATCAGAAGACAGTAATGCGCACGCATTAGTGGGCATGACTCAAAGTGGTTACACTGCATTTATGTTAAGTAGTTTCCGTCCAAAGTCCCCATTGTTTATTTTTACGAAGGAACAAAGCTTAGTGAATCAATTGTCTTTAAGCTGGGGGGTAAAAGCGTTCTACTATGATAAAGAAGAAAGTTTAGATGCCATTATTACAGATCAAATTCAAATCTTAAAAGACAAAGGTTTTGTAAATAAAGGTGATATTGTTGTGAATACCGGCAGTACCCCTATCAAATTACACTTGCCAACTAATATGATTAAAATCAATAAAGTTGATTAAATGAAAGGCCTCATAATTGAGGCCTTTTTTATAACTTTAAATTCAAATTAAACGTCCACTATGCTTGAATCATTTGAGAAAATACCAGTAAAAATATACAAAGATGTGGCTACAGGTTCCAATGCTGTGGCAGCACAAATTGCCACATTAATTAAAGAAAAACAAGCACAAGGAGTACCCTGTGTATTGGGTATGGCAACAGGTGCTACTCCTATCTTATTGTACAAAGAATTAGTGCGATTACATAAAGAAGAAGGATTAAGTTTTAAAAACGTCATCACTGTAAATTTAGATGAGTATTATCCTATTCCAAGAGCTGCTTACCAAAGTTATTGGAGTTTTATGCATCGTCACCTATTTGATCATGTTGATATTGACCCCAACAATATTCATCTTCCAAATTCAGAATGGAGCAAAGAGGAATTAAAAGAAAAATGTGTTGCATACGAGCAAACCATTGAAAAATTAGGAGGTATAGATTTACAAATATTAGGTATTGGTAAGAATGGACATATTGGCTTCAATGAACCTGGTTCTAGTTTTCATTCTAAAACAAGGGTGATCCATTTAGATCAATTAACAAGAATGGCCAATGTCTATGAATGGCATGATTTAAACAAAGTGCCTAAACTAGCTATTACAGTTGGTATCAGCAGCATTATGAAAGCAAAAAAAATTGTACTGCTTGCTTGGGGTAACAAAGCAGAAATTGTTGCAAAGGCTGTTGAAGGCGATGTGACTGAACAATTACCTGCAAGTGTATTACAAAATCATGATGACTGTACATTTGTAATTGACGAATTAGCGGCTACTGAATTAACAAGAAATAAAGCACCTTGGTTAACTGGTGCCAATGATTGGACACCACAGATGATTAAAAAAGCGGTGATTGGCTTGGCATTAAAATTAAATAAGACAGTTCTAAGCTTAACAGCCGATGATTATAAGGAGAATAGTTTATCAGACTTACTCGTGATCAAAGATTCTGTATATGATATCAACCTGCAAGTATTTTATATGTTGCGTGATTCAATTACTGGATGGCCAGGAGGCAAACCCAATGCTGTGATTCCAGCACACCCAGAAAGAAGTGAACCACATAGTAAAAAAGTATTGATATTTTCTCCTCATCCAGACGACGACATCATCAGCATGGGAGGTACTTTCATGCGTTTACACGATCAAGGACATGATGTTCATGTAGCTTACCAGACAAGCGGTAATATTGCAGTAACAGATGAATTTGTAACAAGATTTATTGATTTTGCTGTAGGATTTGAAGACTTATTCGGTATTGATAATAAAAAGAGCCAGGAAGTCCTTGCCAATGCAAGCGCATACCTTGCTAATAAAGCAACCAACCATTTAGATAGTCCTGAAATTAGAGCAATTAAAGGTTTAATTAGAAGATGTGAAGCAAAAGCAACCTGTCGCTATGTGGGTATTGCTGAGGATAACTATCACTTCATGAACCTACCCTTTTATGAAACAGGCATGATTGATAAAAAACCAATGAGTGAAGCAGATATTGAAATCACCATGGCATTATTACGTAAGATTCAACCACATCAGGTGTATTGTGCTGGTGACCTAGCCGATCCACATGGTACACATAAAGTTTGCTTGGAAGTGGTTTTTGAAAGTATGCGTCGTTTAAAAGCTGCTGGAGATACTTGGGTGAAAGATTGTTGGGTTTGGTTGTACAAAGGAGCATGGCAAGAATGGGATATCTCTGAAATTGAGATGGCCGTTCCTATGAGCCCTGACCAAGTAATGAAAAAACGCTTTGGTATCTTTATTCATCAATCTCAAAAAGATAGTGTGCCATTCCAAGGTACTGATTCAAGAGAATTCTGGCAAAGAGCTGAAATTAGAAACGCGAATACCGCTAATTTGTATGCGAACCTTGGATTAACAAAATATGCTGCGATGGAGGCCTTTGTTCGCTGGCATTATTAATTAAAATGATGGTTTTTAAAGTATTATTTGCCCTTTTCCTTTGGTAAAATAGTATTTTGAGGTATATTTGCACCCCTTATTGACCTGGGTTAGTAAGTGGAATGGCCCCGTAGCTCAACTGAATAGAGTATTTGACTACGGATCAAAAGGTTTCAGGTTTGAATCCTGACGGGGTCA
>JACCDH011622752.1_pt1 | contig 10603 bp, 9 predicted proteins | sample 7442481 | NCBI WGS metagenome assembly JACCDH01 (sample SAMN15323433, study PRJNA562643) | freshwater metagenome | isolation source: river surface water | place: USA:Blue River Watershed | collected 2017-08-15
GAGCACAGGATTCATAACCCTGAGGTCCCGGGTTCAAATCCCGGTCTCGCTACAAAGCCTGTCACGTAAGTGACAGGCTTTTTTAATGCGAAGTTGCGAATCAAGCTTGCTTGTGTAAGCTGACGAGAATGAAAAAAGGCTAAACATTTGCGAAGCGAATGGTTTGAAAGGCTTTGGGTAAGGCGAACTGCGAGGATGTCGACGTAGTCGACAAATCCGAGATTATTTAAAATTTACGAAAGATGACAGCGAACGAAGTGAGCTAGCAGTCTTGTAAATAAAGAAATAATTGAGATGTAATTTTACAGATGACTTATAATCAGGGCTCATAGAATCATCCCTTGATGGGCCCACTCCATAATAATAAAGTAGTTACAAGTAAGTTTTAATTACTTTTTTTATTTGCTGAAATGTGCAGAAAAATTTGGAGTATAATATTTGACGATAACAATTTTGATGGAATAACAAAAAAGGTAGAATTAAATTAAACCATAATTACAAATATCCTCTAATACAAAGATTCTGTGAGTGCGTGTGATCCCCTTACAAAATTTTCTTTTATTAAAGCTTCAAAATGAAGATACTTAGTATTAGATGGCTTAATCAGAGTTAAGATATACTTATCGTTACCATTTCTTTCAAAAATGATAATATCATTTGGTCTAAAGAAAAAATCATCAGGGGCAACGTCTCTATTTAAATATATTCTATATTCATCTCTTGTACCCTCAGATCTTGAGTATTTGTCATTATGGAAAACAAGATTAACGAATATCGGCGATGTTCTATATTCTACTTTAACTTCGATATTAATTGAGTCATTATGAACTCTTGGGTTCAATTGGGGGAAGAATGAAACGGCCTGTTTAGAGATATAAAATATTTGTCCAGTAACAAGTCTATTATTGCGATATCCTAGTTCGTTACTAGTTAATTTTTTTAGATAGTATTTGAAGTCACTCATAAAAAGACATCTAAGTTAGTAGTATTAAAGTCCTCGCTATGCAATCCTTCCATATCTATAGTATATCTAATTTTACTGACTCTAGAATTTAAACTGGACTTTAATTGATCTTGAGTAAGTTTTGGAAATGATTCATTAACTTCAAAAAAACCTCCTTGAATAAATTCATAAGAATATTCAAAATATAAGTTCTCGTCTCTAATATCATATCCTCTATTATTTAAAATAGAATAAAATGCTCCTTTTTTGTCAGGGAATGATGATAGCTTATTTGAACATTCGTTTATAATTGCTGGTAAAGAAATACTATTGCTTGATGATGATTTGTTAAAAATTATTGATAGAATGAACTTGCGTTTTAATAGGTTAACAGCAAGTTGATCAATTCCATTAATAATGTGCTCATGTCTGTCTTTCTGAGTGGATTTAACCTCTATAATTGTAGAATTAAAAATAAAATCTTCTTCTCCGTTATTTGCTACCCAATAATTTATTGCATCTACATTGACTGTATCAATTAGCTTATTTAAGAGTATTAGTTCACCAATTAATCCAACAATTTCATCTTCTTTTAAAATATTAGATTTTGGTGCTGCAAGAAAATATCTCCACTTTGAAATTACAATATTGACTGTTTTATCAATATCAAAATTTGAATAATCATAAGTTTCGATAATTTCTTTTAAAATAAGAATAAAATTATTTAAATACCCTTCATTTTGACATTCAATTACTATGTAGCTTGAAAAATCATTTCCATTTTTTTTAAACAGTTGGTAGGATATTTTTAGCCCATTTATTTCAGGTAGTTTTTCTTGTGTATTGTTTGTTGCCAACAAACAGCTATACGTTGCATTTTCTTTTGAGACAAATACTTCTAAATTGTCTCTTATTTCTAATTCAATTTTGCTAGTTACAAATATGTCGCCAACGGAAATTATCTCAAAATCTGAAATTTTTAAATCTTTATATTTCATTGTGAATATTTTGAATATAAACACCTTTTGATAAGCCATCAGGTGGAAAAATAATTGAATATGAAATGGGACTTCTATGTTTATCTATATCTATTCCTGAGTACAATGGCTCTCTATGTGAGTTTTCATCATCTTTAACAGGTTTGCTATTTTTATCGATAAAGTATATTAGTAACAACGGATTTTTTCTATTTTCATACTCGTTTTTTGCATTTGGATCTAAATCTATTCTTCTATCACTTTTCGAAGAAATAGCTTTTATGTTGTATGCACCATTAATTGGAGAGGTCTTAAGCCTTGCTCTATTGACAGGTTTAATACTATAATGGTCGTTAAGCTTAATAGTATCAATATCATCATCAGTTCCAATACTAACTATTGCGATATTCCATTTTGAAAATAGTGAATCACCTTTTTTGGAAATATATCTAATTAGGTCTTCTCTATTAAATTCCAAATACGATCCGTCGGCATCTTTCGCTATTTGATAGTCAGTTATATATTTTATTATTGAATCAAAAGAAATATTTTCAAATAATATAGTTGAATGTTTATTCTTAGATTTTTTTACTGGGGATGGATTAATAGAGAATAGATTACATATCAATTTTAATGTTAGATCTATGTTGTAATCAATAATTTCAACTTTATCTAAAGTTAATTTCTTAACTGTTACTTGGCTACCGCCATAATTGCTTTGAAGTTCAGCGGCACCTAATCTATTTTTTGCAGTTGGTAGTAGCCCTAGTATTTGTGTAACACCAATAGCAAATTCTTTTGGAGTCTTATCATCTTCAATCATTTCTTGAATATTCTCTCTAAATTCTAATTCAACGATTGCTAAATCTTTAAATTGCTTCCACAAAGTTTTACTTGTATATATTCTAACTAAATCTTCATAACCCTTTCTATAACCGAACCATCTACCCATCTGTAAGAGAGTATCAAACTGCTTTGATTCACGAAGATAATATGTAATTGTAAGTCCATCCAATGTTAAACCTCTAGATAGCTTATTTCCACCAACCGCAATAACTTTCATACTAGGTTCTTTTGCATAATCTAGTTTATCATCATTTCCGCTGTTAAGTGTTTTAACAAATACAGTTTTGGATTTTATTAAAATCAAAACATCCTCGATAATTTTATTTTTATCGTAAAATTTATTGTTGGCATTTAGCTTTTTATTCAAAGCTTCAGAATCTGAAATATAATTGTCATAGATTTCAGATATATCATTAAATTTTATAGCTTTTGGCAGCTCCGAAGAAACATAATGATTCACCATTTCTCCAACACGATTCATTTTTTGAACTCTATGATCTATGTTTATCATCATACTCATTGGTGCGTTTTCAGCACCTCTAAATTTTCTGAGAACAATTGATATGAAAAAAGAGATAATAGCAGACCTTAAACTGTCGGTTATTATACCATTATCTGCTAGATACTTTCGATCATTTTTTGGGTCACTAATTTCTTTAACAAAATAGTCATCTAAGCTATCATGAAATATTCTTCTAGTTCCGAAATATCCATTTGGCTCAGGTAATGAATGAATAAAATTTCTTGGATATAAGTCGTCTCCTAGAGTATCATGTTCAGCATCGTGTTTAATAAATACGTTTGCAAAAGGGGTTGCAGTATAACCTACATACGATGATCTTGGAAATAAATTAATGATAGATCTTATTTTGGCATTTGTTTTAGCTGGATCGGTATCTTCTTTATTTGAGTTGCCATCAATAGATGCTTGATCTGCTTCATCGTCAATGATTAGAATTGGCACATTAATTCTATCTGACTCATCAGATTGATTAATCCATTTAATAATTCTATCGAGGATTTTGACATTTTTCTTAACAATAGCAATGACCGGTCTGTTTTTATTCAAAAAAACATCTTTGAATTTATTTATTCCTCTTCCGCTAAACTCTCCGGTTTCCATCCCTGAAATCCAACCCGCCGATGTTAAATTGAGCCATCTTTTAGATTCTTCTAACTCATTCCATTCTATAAAACTACCTTCTAATGATAAATTATTATGTCCTGTTAGTTCTTTATCAATTCTGATTTGAGTTTGTTGTCTTAATTCATCATGAATCCCAGCTAACACAATTACAAAACGATAACCTACATCAGCAGATTTTGAAATTAATGCAGTAAAATTTGCTGTTTTCCCACTTTGAACATACCCAACAACAAGTCCTTTTGAGTTAAAAGATTTTCTTGAAGGGTTTTCCATATTACTTAATATAGATTCAGTTTCAAAGTCTATTGAATTAATAATTTTGGATGCATCTTCTTGGCCATTTCTTTTTGACAAAGTGCTTATTAAAAACTCTCTTTGTTTTCTCCAATAAAACTTTTTAAACTCACTTGGATCCCATTTAGTATGAATTCTTGGATCGTGATCTACGATTGTCGAACCCCTTTCTAAAATGACTAAATCTGTATCATAGGTTAAATCAGCTACATAGTGACTAGTTAGCTCAACAATCAGTTCTTTCTTTTCATTTTCAGATAATTCTCGGTTATTTTCTGTCCATAACCTATAATTGTTGATTAAATTATTCAAATCATCTCTAGTTATTCTAGTAACATCAGTCGCTTTAATTTGAGCAACTAGTTGCGATTTTACAGTACTTATTACTTCGTTCATTTTAACTATATTATTTTTTCATCAACAAATTTTGCTAAAACACTTGATGCAACTTCTTTCATTTGATCAAATAAAAGCTCATTATTGTTAGTTATGCACTTTAATTCAATAAAAGACATAGTAAATAAAAAAGCATCCATAATTGCGGTAATTTTTTTGTCTTTATCAGAGTCACCATATACTTTTTCGTAAAAAGGATGATTAGTATTGACAAGAACTTGGAATTCATTAAAAGGATTAGGAACCATTTTCCAAAATAGTTTATCGTCTTCAGGAAATGGCATTGATATAATCTTTTGTCCTGCTTCGATAAGCTTATAGGTCATATCCTCTGTTACCTTGTCCCCAAATTTGTTTTTTATAATTAAACTTAAATCATCACTATTTCTTGTAACTGTAATTAAATCTTCTCTTACAAGCTGTTGTGCTAAATGACTAACCTTTTTACTTTTATCTCTTACTGCATTTACGACTTCAATTTTTGATCTTTCAGATCCATTGTATCTTTTTTTAGCTTCAGCTATGAATTTGCTATTTACATTATCTTTTAAATGATTCTTTAATTCTTCTGGAAATTGAATTCTTGTTTTTTTAACATCCAAAGTAAAAAGTTCATCATGCTCACTAGTCAAATCTATGCTTGCTCTAGCTAATTTATCATGTTCATCAATTGTTTTTGTTCTATACCATCCGCCCCAACTAATTAACCTATTGTTCCTATATACATAATAACCCTGAGCTTCATTCCAGGACTTTGTTCCTTTTGCTTCTTCCCAAGCTTCAACGGTTGAAAAAGTAAAATCTCCTGGTTTTATTGGATTAGTTGGCAATAAGTATCTATGAATTTTTATTGGAGGGAGACCTTCATTGATTTTGAAGTTCCCATTTGAATCAGTTAATGTTAATTCAACAGTGTGCTCTTCTTTTCGACAAAATGGATCTAATGAGCTTAACTTTTCTTTATTTAAGTAGAAATTGGTTTTTTTTGCACCATTTTCGCCATCAATAAACCTACTAAATACTAATCTAAGATAAGTCTTGATAGATTCTACTGTCTTAAAATAAAAACTAAGTCCGGAATTCCTAGAAGGGTATGATTCAAAGTTTTTCTGAAATTCTAATAGATCATTCCATAGTACTAAAGTCCAACTTTTAGATTCAAATATGTCTTTATTTGTTTCTTTTGAGTTCTCGATTATATTTTCTTGAATATTTTTAATTTCCTCAGATGTATGCTTTAGAATCTCCCATTTATTTGTATCATTTATATGATGTAAATCCCAAGAATAAGCTGAAACTTGGGCTCCATGAAATTTTGATAAAACAGTAAGCTTCATTGCTTGGCTCATTGAGGCTGTTTTAAGTCCCATTCCATACTTACTTAAGTCGTTCTTTTCATATTCGTCATTATTACTACCAATTCGCATTGATTCTTCAAGAGTACTTGAGCTCATCCCATTACCGTCATCAAATATGTACAGAAAGAATTTATAGTCTTTTGAATATTCAAAATTTATAAAAACATTACTAGCCTTACCCCTTGAAAGTGAATTATCTACTATATCTGCAATAGCAGAATTAATATCATATCCAATATCTCGAAGAGCATTTAATGTCCTTTTCGCTGCCGGTAAAGATGTTATTTTATGAGCCATGACTTTAATTTATTTTGTCCATTGTTTTGCCATTTCTTTTGCAAGTCCGGGGAAGGTTTTGGATCGCAATGTTCTTCTTTCTTCCGCTGATTTCGCTTTAACAAATGCGTCTGAATACCATTTTGGCTGACTTTTACCACTTGCGAATTCAATTCTTTCCCCTTTTCCAACAATTTTTGTAGGCTTTAGGGGAGGTAGCCCATATAACCAAAGGCAAGTAGTTTTTGTCGCTTCATCACCAAACATATATGGTTGAACTATTTGGTCAGGCTTTCTATATCTAGAACTTACAATTCCAATCGGGTTTTCAATCGCAATCTTCTCTATGGTTACTTTAGTCAATTTTATGAAAAATTTCAAGGCTTCTTCTCTATGTTTTACTCTGTCCTTATAATTTGGATGTGGTCTTCTTTGGCTCATAGGTAGATCTTTATCCTCGGGATGATAAAACCACCTAGCCCCACTCACTGCTAGGTAGGTACATGGTGGGTGAGCTATCATTAAATCCCATTTTTTAACTTTAACAGACTTCCCACTTTGTAACTTTCCTCCAAGATCTTTTATCACTTTAAAAACATCGCAATTAAAATGCCATTCTGGATGATTACCACTACAAGGTAATAAGTCACAACTATATGCCTCATGTCCTAGTTTTCTTAATTCCTTAGTTACAGCTTGACTTTCTTCACACGCCACCAAAACACGCAGTATTTTCCTATTCATATTCTATTTTATAATTTTTAATATGGCTTTTCCAATTTTTTCTGCCATCAATGGAGGAACAGCATTGCCTATCATTTTATATTTGTATCCCATACTCCCAACAAAATCATAATCATCCGGAAAAGACATTAAACGCGCAGCCTCTTTAACAGTAATTGACCTTGCTTGAGTTGAGTCGGGATGAATAAACATTAAACCATCTTTACATAGATGAGATACAATAGTTGGGGAAGGTTTATCCCATTCAATATTTCTATACTTAGCATGATTAGAAATCTTTCCAACTGCTTCTTTATAAAAAACTATCTTTTCAGCAGTTGTTTTATTATTTAAACCGTTTTTCACCCATTCTTTAAAGATAATTATATCTCTCTGGTTGTGAAATCTAGGAATATGATTATTAATTGTGCTATTTGATTCGTATTTATGTGAAAGACTTTTCCCATTAACTTTTGTTGGTTTAGACATCGGAATTAATCTAGGTAAATTTGATATAGCATCTTTTACATTTTTGACATTCTCTTTATCTATAAATTTATTCAAGGTTGAGTATAACTCTTCTAAATTTATTTTCGAATTTAATCTAGTTCCAAAAATAATCACTCGTTTTCTATCCTGAGGAACACCAAAATATTTCGAATTATATATTGACTTTTTCATGTCATCTGGCTTCCTGATTTCGTATCCTATTTTCTTAAATGCCTCATAAATTCTTTCGGTAACAAATTTGCCACCTGGTTTAGAACTTAATAGTCCCGGAACATTTTCAAAAACAAAAACTTTAGGTTTATAGTAATCTACTACCTTAACAAAACTTTCAAAAAGAAAATTTCTATAATCATTCTCAGAATTTAGTTTATTCTTTGCTCTACCTGCAATTGAGTATGAAGTACAAGGGGGGCCACCAATAATTAAATCAACTTTACTTTTGCCAATTATTCCATCAATTCCAGATTTAATTACTAGTTCATGATTGGTTTTTTGATACAATTTTTTTGTTTCATTATCCCAATTACCCTTGATTAGCTCATCTGTTTTTTGGACATCGAAATGAATAACTCTTTTTTGAGCTTCAGATTTAGAATATCCCCATTTCTCATTGAGCCTTTTACGAGCTGTCTCTACCATTGGCATTTCCCACTCAACATGAGCTAATCCTTCATAGCCTTTAGATAATTTGAAGCCTTCACTAAGGCCATTACAACCTGAGAATAATTCTATGTATGTTAGTTTATTACTTTTCATAAATTAATTCTGAAACTCTTACCTCTAATACCTTAGCAATATTCAGTAATGTGTTTATACTTGGATTAGTTTGATTGTTACACCAATATGACACACTCACTTTACTTACTCCTAACCTTTCAGCTAAGTCTTTCTGTTGAATATGTTTTTCTTTTAAAACCTCGTCTAATCTGAGTAATTTTCTCATATAATTTCTATTTCTAGAATAAATTACAAGTTAAGCAATCTTTGAATCCATTCATTATATTAATATTTAATTTGTTTGACATTTAGGGTCTAAAGCATATTCTAGCTCATCATACAAAACCTATACCTCGTTTCTTTTATTGTTTCTATGGCGCAAATACATGCTGCTGCTAAGTATTTTGCTGCTGCTGGCATTATTGGGCCTGATAAACCAGGCCGCCTCATTATTGATGATTGTGATAGTATGAGAACAAAGCACATGCGCGTTTTTACCACTAATGAGGGGGATGGTTATTACGCACTGCTGTTTAAGGAGCTAACGAGGCAAAATTATAATGACGTTATGGAGGCGTTTTTAGGAAAAGTGATTAATTCATAAGTTATTAATTATCAATACATTATAATTTTATCAATCATATAAAACCACTTTATCGCTCATATTATCCTTTTTATGAGCGATAAATCATAGTTTTATGATTGATAAATAACCATGCCAAAAAAATCTGAAAATAGAACGCACGAAATAATTGACTTTATTATGAGTCATCCCAAATGTACTTCTCTGGAAATACTAGAAGGGTTGAATTTGGATATGAGTGTAGCAACTTTAAGAAGAAAGCTTCAAACGTTAGTGGCAGCTGATTTAATTAATGCCATTGGTGAACTAAAAAGTAGAAAATACGAAATAAGTAATGGGTTTGAAATTATTAGACCCATCGACATGAATCAGTATTTTGAAAAGGAAATTGATGATAGGGTTATTCAAGATAAATTTAATAGTGGGTTAATTAATGATACACTTCAAAACATTTCGATCTTTACAAATACTGAATTAGATCATTTAAAAAAATTGCAAGAAACATTTACTTCAAATTTATCTAAGTTAACGCGGAGCGAGTACAAAAAAGAGTTGGAGCGTCTTGCTATTGATTTAAGTTGGAAATCTTCTCAGATAGAGGGTAATACGTATTCATTACTTGAAACAGAAAGATTACTAAAGGATAAGGAAACAGCTGCCGGTAAAACCAAGGATGAAGCTACCATGTTATTAAATCACAAAGATGCTTTGGATTTCATTATTGGTAATCCTACCTATATAAACCCTTTAACTGTTTCTTGTATCGAGGATATTCATAGTATTTTAGTTCAGGACTTAGATATTTCTAGAAATATTCGAAGTAGAAGAGTTGGTATCTCTGGCACAAATTATAAGCCACTAGACAATGCGTTTCAAATTAAGGAAGCACTTGAATCGATGTGTTCATTAATTAATTCAAAGAAAAATGTATTTGAAAAGGCTTTGTTATCACTTGTATTAATATCATACATCCAGCCTTTTTCAGATGGAAACAAAAGAACTGCCAGAATAATAAGTAATGCAATATTAATGAATCATCATTTTTGTCCAATTTCATTTAGAACCATTGATTCTATTGAATATAAAAAAGCGATGATTGTGTTTTATGAACAAACAAATATCAACCCATTCAAAAATGTTTTCATTGGCCAATTTGAATTTGCAGTGAATACTTATTTTTGAGAAAAAAGCTGGCCCACTTTTGCAACCAAACAAACCCATAAAATAGTATATAATACGTTAGGTGGAATCCCGCAAAGCAAACTGTAATGCGGTAATCATAAGCACTCATATCATAATGAAATACAATGGGCATGGCTATTGTAAGCGCAATAGACACTTTTCGTAATTTGTGATTAAATGCAAAACTAATAAATGCAAATAGGTAATAGTAAAGGGTGAGGGTGATAAAATAAAACGTAACCCACATACCTAGTTTAAACCCAGAATCACCTTTTAGGTATTCTTCTCCCCAGTAATATTTACACGAATAGATAATACCAGTATCGGCTATTGCATATACAGCAATAGGTAGTACTATGCCGTATATAACTGTGTTTAATAGACAGGTTAATAAGGGTTTCAATACCTAGTTTTTAATATTAAATACGCGGCTTAATGCAGGAAATAAAAAGGGGAGATTTTTTGGGTGGGAATTAGGCTTTTGTAATAGGTAAAGCGCCTTTCGTGCCTTATAGGAGAGTATAAATAGGTAGAGGGTATGTAACGGCCAAATCAGGCAAAATACAATAACGTTAATCTCGTTATACGTAAGCCCAGTAAGGTCTCCCAAAATAGACATGATGTCTACACAAATGTAAAATAGTTCATCCC
>JACCDH010681456.1_pt1 | contig 10598 bp, 9 predicted proteins | sample 7442481 | NCBI WGS metagenome assembly JACCDH01 (sample SAMN15323433, study PRJNA562643) | freshwater metagenome | isolation source: river surface water | place: USA:Blue River Watershed | collected 2017-08-15
GAGCCTTGTAAACCGGCATGAGATCCTCGTTTGGATTGGTCGATCAGCCGCGGGGGGCGCGATCGATGTTTTCGACAAGCGTGATGAAGTCAGTCAGTTCCTTGATCGCCGCATCAATGTCCGCACGCTGCTGTTGCATGCGTTCAACCTGCTGCTTGCAGCGGGCCACGGTTACACGGCGCTGCTCAACCCGGCCATCGCCCAGGTCGTAAAGGTCGATCATTTCCTTGATCTCGGTCAGGCTGAACCCGACATTCTTGGCGCGCATGATCCAGGCCAGGCGGGCCCGATCGCGCTTTGAATAGATCCGGCTGAGCCCCTGCCGTGCGGGCGCAATCAGCCCTTCATCTTCGTAGAACCGCAGCGCGCGCGCGGTCAGCCCGAATTCCGCCGTCAGGTCAGAGATGGTAAAGCTTTCCCGCGCAAGCGCATCGGGACGCTCAAGGTGGGCACCATCATGGGCGGGAGCTGTGGAAACCGGCGAGTCCATCGCGGCCTCCTCTAGGTTCCCTTTACGTAAGCGTCAATTGCCGATCCGGACCAGGCGATCCCCATCCAGCTTGCGATAAAAGCAGCTGGTCGCACCGGTATGGCAAGCCGGGCCTGCCGGGCGAACCAGTATGACCAGCGCATCCTGATCGCAATCGACGCGGATCTCCTCAACCCGCAGCACATGGCCAGAGCTTTCACCCTTCATCCACAACCGCCCGCGCGACCGCGAGTGGAAATGCGCCAGGCCGGTTTCTCGGGTTTTCGCCAAGGCCTCGGCATCCATATGCGCCAGCATCAGGATCTCGCGGCTTGCTGCATCCACTGCGACAGCAGTCAGCAGGCCAGTTGCATCGAAGCGAGGCTGGAACGTTGTGCCCTGTTCGCGGTCATCGGTCTCGGTCATGGTCGCTCCTTGTTGCACGATAACCACATGTGTCGACCAAAATCTGCATGGCGGTGGCTTGATGCTTCCCTGCACCCGCAACTTCGGGGAAACAGGCGCTGCGGTTAAGCAAGCGGCCAAGGTTCAGGGACCAGGCCGGCTCCCCACGATGGAGCCACCGCATGAGGGATTGGCGAGGCAGTCAAAGGGGGACTGCCTAATCGCGCAAGCGGCGCCAGACAGTTTCGTCACGAGGACGCCCGGGGCCATGCTCCGGGCGTTTTCGTTTCAGACCAGGTCCAGCGCCTCGTCGAGCACGCGCGCAAAGCAACCGACTACCACCTGCTTGGCTCCGGCTCTTTTGAGCGCTTTCACGCAGGCATCGCTGGTTGAGCCACTGGTGAGCACGTCATCCACCAGAAGGACCGACTTGCCATGTAGAGACCCGGCCTGCCTGGGATTGACCGTTATCGCGCCGCCCAGTGCGCGCATCCGTGCTGCGCGCCCCATGCCGCCCAGCATCGGCGTCGCCTTGCGCCGCACCAGTCCATCGACCAGCAGCGATGCCCCTGTTGCCTGTGCCAGCTCACGCCCCAGCAAGGCCGACTGGTTGAATCCGCGCCGCCAGAGCCGCCAGCGATGGAGCGGGACCGGAACGATCACCCAATCCGCCTTCACCATCGAAAGCTTCGGAGCAATCAGCCGGGCGAGCAGCGGCGCAAGCGCGATCTTGCGCCCGTGCTTGAACCCCAGCACCAGGCGCCGCGAACCGTCTGTATAGAGTGTTGCCGCGGCAATCCCGTCGTGCAGCGGCGGATTTGCCAGGCATGGCGCGCAAACCGCTCCGTCGGGCGTACCTTCGGCGAATGGGCGCTGGCAGCGGGCACAGCATGGCTCACCCGGGATGGCCAAGTCCGACCAACAATCACCGCAAAGCCCGCCCTGCCCCGCCAAGGCCGCGCCACACAGCGGACAGCGCGGCGGAAAGACCAGATCGACAAGCGGGGCAAGAGCGGTTGGAACCTGCATCAGCGAGAGACTATCGCTTGCACCTGCGCCGCGCGCAAGGCAGTGGCGAGACCGTGACCGGCCAGACCCCTCCCCAGATCTTTGCACCGCAGCGGCGATTGGCCGTCCGGCGGCGGGCCCTGGCGCTTCAGGCCAGGCCAGGTGCGGCCGATTACCTCATGGCCGATATGGCCGAGGACTTGATCGAACGGCTTGGTTTCCTGCGCCACGCACCCAAGCGCGCCCTGTTGATCGGCATGGTTCCAGATGATCTGGTGGCGCAGCTTCGTGCCCAAGGGGCAAATGTTACTCTGGCAGAACCCGCCGAGGGTTTTGCAGAAGAGGAACCCTTCCCCGAGACCGGGTTTGACCTGATCGCCAGCTTCGGCACGCTTGACACCGTAAACGATCTGCCGGGCGCCTTGATCCATATCCGCAATGCCCTGGCCCCCGGCGGGCTGGCGATTGCCAGCTTTGTCGGTGCCGGCAGCCTGCCGGTGCTGCGGGCCGCCATGCTGGAGGCAGATGGTGATCGCCCGGCCCCGCGGCTTCACCCGGTAGTGGACGTCCGGGCTGGCGGGCAACTGTTGCAACGCGCCGGTTGGGCCGATCCGGTGATCGATAGCCGTCCACTCGATGTCCGCTTCAGCAACCTTGCCAGCCTGCTTGCCGACCTGCGAGTCCAGGGCCTAACCAACGTTCTCGCCCAGTCTGGCCCCTCGCTTAGCCGTAATCAATATTCACTTGCAAACAAAGCATTTGGAATCGGAACCGTAGAGCGTTTCGAGATCCTGACGCTCAGCGGCTGGAAGCGTTAAGCGCTGCCTGGGCCGCCGCCAAACGCGCGATCGGCACCCGGTATGGCGATGCGCTGACATAGTCGAGGCCGACCGCCTCGCAGAAGGCGATCGAGGCGGGATCACCACCATGTTCCCCGCAGATGCCCAGCTTCAGGTCACCACGCGTCTTGCGGCCGCGTTCGGCGGCGAGTTCGACCAACTGGCCAACCCCTTCGACATCAAGGCTGACGAAGGGATCGCGGGGATAGATGCCCTGCTCAACGTAAGGCGTGAGGAACCGCGCGGCGTCATCGCGCGATACGCCCAGCGTGGTCTGCGTGAGGTCATTGGTGCCGAATGAGAAGAACCTGGCCTCTTCCGCGATTTCACCCGCCAACAGCGCCGCCCGCGGCAGCTCGATCATCGTGCCGACCAGGTAATCGACCCGGCGGCCCTGCTCGGTGAAGACAGCCTCGGCAGTACGCTCGACCAGCGCCTTGAGGATTGCGAGCTCCTTGCGGGTGGCGACCAGCGGGATCATCACCTCTGGGACCGGCGCTTCACCGCTTTCCGCAGCCACGGCACAGGCGGCCTCGAAGATCGCACGGGCCTGCATTTCGTAGATCTCGGGGAAAGTGATCCCCAGGCGACAGCCCCGGTGGCCCAGCATTGGGTTGAATTCGTGCAGCTCGCCCGCGCGGCGCTTGAGCGTGTCGACCCCGATGCCGATCGCTTCGGACAGCTCGCTGAAATCAGCCTCGCTATGCGGCAGGAATTCGTGCAACGGCGGGTCGAGCAGGCGGATCGTAACCGGCAGCCCGGCCATGACCGCGAAGATCGCCTGGAAATCGGCGCGCTGCTCGGGCAGCAGCTTGGCGAGCGCGGCGCGCCGGCCGGCCTCGTCCTCGGCCAGGATCATCTGGCGCACCGCCGAAATGCGGCCCGCATCAAAGAACATGTGCTCGGTCCGGCACAGGCCGATGCCCTCGGCCCCGAACTGGCGGGCCATGCGGCAATCCTCGGGCGTTTCGGCGTTGGTGCGGACCTTCATCCGCCGGTGTTGGTCGGCCCAGGCCATCAGCGTGCCAAAGTCGCCCACCAGCTCGGGCTCGATCGTCGCCACCTTGCCGGCCATGACTTCGCCATTGGCACCATCAAGGGTGATGACGTCGCCTTCCCTCAGTTCGCGCGCGCCGATCTTCAGCGTACGGCTGGCTAAGTCGATCGAAACGGCCGAGGCACCCGACACACAAGGACGGCCCATGCCACGCGCCACCACCGCCGCGTGTGACGTCATGCCGCCGCGCGCGGTCAGAATGCCCTTGGCGGCGTGCATGCCGTGGATGTCTTCGGGGCTGGTCTCAACGCGGACCAGGATCACCGCTTCGCCCATGCCGGCGCGCTTTTCGGCGGTGTCGGCATCCAGCACGATCGCGCCGGAAGCTGCACCCGGGCTGGCCGGCAGACCGCGCGCCAGCACATCGCGCGTGGCCGAAGGATCAAGCGTCGGGTGGAGCAACTGGTCCAGCGCCATCGGATCGACCCGCAGGATCGCCGCGCGCTCATCAATCAGGCCTTCGCCCACCATGTCGACCGCCATCTTGAGCGCAGCCTTGGCCGTGCGCTTGCCCGAACGGGTCTGGAGCATCCACAGCTTGCCGCGTTCAACGGTAAACTCGATGTCCTGCATGTCGCGATAATGCTTTTCGAGCAGCTCAAACACGGCGGCCAGTTCGGCATAGGCACCGGGCATCGCCTCTTCCATGCTGAGCGGCTTGGCCCCGGCACGTTCGCGCGCGGCCCTGGTCAGATACTGCGGCGTGCGGATCCCGGCGACAACATCCTCGCCCTGCGCATTGACCAGCCATTCGCCGTAATAGGCCTTCTCGCCCGTTGCCGGGTCGCGGGTAAAGGCCACCCCGGTGGCGCTGGTATCGCCCATGTTGCCAAAGACCATCGCCTGCACGTTAACCGCCGTGCCCCAATCCCCCGGGATGTCATTCAGGCGGCGATAGACCTTGGCCCGGTCCGAATCCCAGCTATCGAAGACTGCGCGGATCGCACCCCACAGCTGCTCGTGCGGGTCCTGCGGGAAGGATCGGCCAAGCTCACTTTCGACAATCGCCTTGTATTCGCTCACCAGTGCCTGCCAGTGCGAAGCTTCCATCTCAACATCGGCGTAAAAGCCGTTGTCTTCCTTCGCGATTTCGAGCGCGTCTTCGAACAGGTGGTGGTCAAGGCCCAGCACCACGTCCGAATACATCTGGATAAAGCGCCGATAGCTGTCCCAGGCAAAGCGCTGGTCGCCGGATGAAGCCGCCAGCCCTTCGACCGTGGCATCATTGAGGCCAAGGTTGAGTACGGTGTCCATCATGCCCGGCATGGAGACCCGCGCACCGGAGCGGACCGAAACGAGCAGCGGATCGGCAGTGTCACCGAACCGCTTGCCAACCGTATTTTCTATATGTTTCAGAGCATCTTGAACTTGTAACTTCAAACTATCCGAGAAGTCACTGCCCTCTGCCAGGTAACGGACGCATTCATCGGTCGTGATGGTGAATCCAGGCGGCACCGGCAGGCCGATCCCCGCCATTTCGGCCAGGTTTGCCCCCTTGCCGCCAACGATGGTCTTGTCGCGGCTGCGGGCGTCAATCGCCGCGTCCTGCGCCTGCCGAAGGGCACCGAAGGTGTAGACTTGCTTGTTCGCCATTCCAGTCACTTCCCTGAACCTGCCGGTTGCCGCAGCTAACGTTGCGGCCACTTCTTCCAACGACGCCTAACCCGCCAATGAGCGGGGTTTGCGTCGCATTCGGTGTTTCTGGGGAGCGAAACTGGGAAAAATCAGTCCGGTAACGCTACCCTTCAATTCGCGAAAAGTCAGCGACGCCGTGCACCGCATCACGGAACCGCGCCAAGAGCGAAAGTCGGTTTGCGCGCTTGGCGGTATCGGCATCGTTGACGGTCACCTGATCGAAAAAGGCGTCGATCGGCGCGCGCAGCGTTGCGAGGGCAGCCATCGCCGCGGCAAAGTCCTCTGCCACAACCGCTTGGGCCGCCGCCGGACCGGCCTGATCCAGCGCATCGATCAGCGCCTTTTCCGCCGGTTCGGGCGTGTAGGAAAGGTCTTTCTGCACAGCGATCCGTTCCCGCATGGCGTGGGCGATGTCGGGATCCTCGTCCATGGCAAAAGGATCTGCCTCGCCATCGCGCGGCACGCGGGCGCCGTTGCCGGCTTCGCCCCAGTTTTCCTTTTTCAGGATATTGGCGGCGCGCTTGTATCCGGCGAGGAGATTGGCGCCGTCCTCGGTCCCGACAAAGGCCTGAAGCGCATGGACGCGGTCTAGCAGGCGGACAAGATCGTCCTCACCGCCGAGCGCGAAGACCGCGTCGATCAGGTCATGGCGCACGCCGGCTTCACGCTGCTGGACTTTGAGGCGGTCAATAATGAAATCCACGATCGCATCGGTTGGGTCGGCATAATCGACACCTGTCACGTCATACATCCGCTCAAAATCAATGCCGGAGAACAGTCTTCGCAATGAAAGACGAAGGTTGTTCTCAACCACTAACCGGATGACGCCCAGCGCTGCTCGTCGAAGAGCAAATGGATCCTTTGAACCTGTTGGCTTTAAACCAATTGCAAAGAAGCCAAACAGTGCATCGGCTTTGTCGGCCAGCGCAAGCAGGGTACCAACTTGGCCACTCGGAAGATTATCATCCGGCCCAGACGGTTTGTAGTGGTCACGTATCGCTTCCGAGACATCCGACCCGAGACCAGATGCGTAATATCCGCCAATTACTCCCTGCAATTCAGGGAACTCACCGACCATTTCTGTAACAAGGTCAGCCTTAGCAATTTCAGCAGCCAGCCTAAGCTTCGGCTGCATTTCACGCGCCTTACTTTCTGGCCAGCCAACCAGCTCTGGCAGGCGATCAGCAGCAATTACTGCAATTCGCTCAACCCTCTTACCGACGGTGCCAAGCCGTTCATGGAAGGTAATACGTTCCAGCTTCTTCGCCTGATCCGACAGCGCAGTCTTGCGATCCTGCTGCCAGAAGAACCGCGCGTCCGAGAGGCGCGCGGCGAGGACCTTGCGGTTGCCGGCCACAATCGCCGCGCCGCCATCGGCAGCGGCAATGTTGGCGGTGCAGACGAAAGCATTGGCCAGCTTGCCCGCCCCATTCTCGCAAACGAAATACTTCTGGTTGGTCCGCGCGGTCAGCTGGATCACTTCGGGCGGCACTTCGAGGAACTGTTCGTCAAACCGGCCCAGCAGCGGCACGGGCCATTCGGTAAGCCCGGCATTCTCGATCACCAGGCCTTCGTCCTCGACCAGCTTAAGCCCCGCCGCAGCGGCAGCCTCGCTCGCCTTGGCGCGGATCGCATCCTGACGCTCAACATGGTCGACGATGACATGGGCAGCGCGCAGCTTGGCGGCGTAATCATCGACGCCATCAATGCTGATTTCGCCGCTCGAATGGAAGCGGTGGCCCTTGGTCAGGCGTCCGGCCTTGATCCCGCCGACTTCGCAATCGACCACCTGCCCATCGAACAGCGCGACAATGGCCGAGAGGGGCCGCACCCAGCGCAGGCTTTCAGTGCTGATCGAGGCTGCGCCCCAACGCTGGCTCTTGGGCCAGGGGAAGGCGCGAACGATTGCGGGGATCGCTTCGGCGAGAACCTCAGCCGTGGCGCGGCCGGGCTTTTCGGTGACCGCGAACAGCACGCCATCGCGCTCGGTCAGCTGGTCTTCGGTCAGGCCCGTCTTGCGCAGGAAGCCTTCGAGCGCCTGCGGCGGAGCACCGACGCGGGGGCCCTTCACCTCTTCCGAGACTGCGGCCGTAGCGGCGGGCAAGCCGCGCACGATCAGGGCAAGGCGGCGCGGGGTTGACCAGACGGTGACTTCGCCAACCGCAACGCCCGCCGCGTCCATTTCCTTGCGGAACAGCTTCTCCAGGTCAGCGCGCGCGCCGGCCTGCATCCGCGCGGGGATTTCTTCGGAGCGCAGCTCAAGCAGGAAGTCGCTCATACCGTCCACCCCGGATACTTGTCTTCCCATTCGGCCTTGTTCTTCTCAATCCAGGCCTGGCACGATCCCTTGGCGAGATCACGCACCCGGCCGATGTAGCTGGCGCGTTCCTGCACCGAGATCACGCCGCGCGCCTGGAGCAGGTTGAACAGGTGGCTGGCCTCGATCGCCTGGTCATAGGCGGCCAGCGGCACCTGCGCCGCGATGCAGCGCTGGCACTCAGCCTCGGCGTGCTGGAAGCCCTTGAACAGCTGCTCGGTGTCCGCCACTTCGAAGTTGTACTTTGAATGCTCCTGCTCGTTCTTCAGGAACACGTCGCCATAGGAGACGCCTTCAGCGTTGAAGGCCAGATCATAGACGTTGTCGACGCCCTGAATGTACATGGCGAGCCGCTCAAGCCCATAGGTCAGCTCACCGGCAACCGGCTTGCAGTCAAACCCGCCAACCTGCTGGAAATAGGTAAACTGAGTTACTTCCATCCCGTCGCACCAGACCTCCCAGCCCAGCCCCCAGGCGCCCAGCGTCGGGCTTTCCCAGTCATCCTCGACAAAGCGGATGTCGTGCGCCAGCGGATCGACGCCGATTTCGGCCAGCGATTGCAGATAGAGTTCCTGCAAGTTCTCAGGGTTCGGCTTCAGGATCACCTGATACTGGTAATAGTGCTGGAGCCGGTTCGGGTTTTCGCCATAGCGCCCGTCGGTCGGGCGGCGGCTTGGCTGCACATAGGCAGCTTTCCACGGCTCTGGCCCCAGTGCGCGCAGCGTGGTGGCAGGGTGGAAGGTGCCAGCACCCATGCGCATGTCATAGGGCTGCAGGATCAGGCAGCCCTGCGTGCTCCAGAACGCGTGGAGCCGCAGGATCATCTCCTGGAACGGGAGTCCCTTGTTTCTTGGGGAGCGAGCATTGTCCGTCATGGTCGAGGCCTTTGGCGGATGGGCCGTTTCTGGTCAACCGGAGAGCGGCAAGGTTGCGTCAACTGCGATCATTCATCGACGGGCATGAAAGCTGCGCTATAGCTGCGCCATGATCGCGCGCCTGTTTGCCCCTGTCGCCCTGTTGCTCGGCACTGCCGCCAGCGCCCAGCAATCGCTGCCCACGCCGCAGCCTGTGGTCGCAGAGCCACTGCCGGCCGATGCCCGCCCGGCGCTGTGGAAGGTCAGCGATGCCGATACCACGATCTACCTGTTTGGCACGATCCACCTGCTGCCCAAGGGGCTCGACTGGTTTCGCGGCCCCGTCGCGCAAGCTTTTGAGGGCGCGGATCAACTGGTAACCGAAATCCCCGAGGTGGACCCTGCCAGCAGCCAGGCCGTGCTGCTGAAGCGGGGCATTCTGCCGGCCGACCAGAGCCTGCGCGATCAGATGTCACCAGCAGAGCGCGCCAGGTTTGAGCAAACCCTTGCCGGGTTCGGCCTGCCACCCGCTGCCTTTGACCGGTTCAAGCCGTGGTATGCCGCCGTGGTGCTTGCCACCCTGCCACTGCAGCGCAACGGCTATTCGCTGGCCAACGGGGTGGAAACAGAGCTGGCCACCCGCAACGCAGCCCAGCGCCGCCCGCGGATCGGGCTGGAGACGCTGGATTACCAACTCGCGCTGTTCGATGGCTTCCCGGCGAAGGTCCAGCGTCGCTATCTTTTCGAGGTCATCGCCGCCCTTCCCGATATCGATAAGGACGTTGCCGAGATGGTCGAAGCCTGGCGGACCGGCGATGCCGCCAAGCTGGCCACGCTGATGAATGCCGAGGAAGACGATCCCGCCATGGTCGAGGCGCTGCTGACCAGGCGCAACAAGGCCTGGGCCCAATGGATCAAGGCGCGCCTTGATCAGCCCGGCACCGCATTCATCGCGGTGGGCGCAGGGCATCTTGGCGGCAAGGGGTCGGTGCAGGATCAACTCAAGGTATTGGGGGTCAAGTCGGCCCGTGTTCAATAAGTTTATAGCGGCGCTACTGGCGTTGCTGCTGGCGGCCTGCCAGCAAAGTGAAGATGCCCGCCCCGCCTTGTGGCAAGTCGATGGCCCGAACGGCGAGCGCGCCTGGCTCCTGGGAACGATCCATGCGCTGCCGATGCCGATCAGCCTGGATAGCCCTGCCTTTGACCGCGCCATAACCCAAGCCAGCGGCCTTGTGGTTGAAGTTGCTGCGCTTGAGGACGACAAACGCACCGCGCTGATCTTCCACAAATTGTCAGCAGTTGCCTCTGCCCCGCCCCTTGCGGACCGGGCCAGCGCGGCAGACCGGGCACCCCTGGCCAGATTGCTGGCCGAAGCCAAGATCCCGCCCGATCGGTTCAGCCAGATGGACACCTGGGCTGCAGCCTTAGCGCTGGGCCAGGCGATCTCTGCCCGCAGCGGCGATGACAGCGGCAATGGGGCCGATCGGCTCGTCCTGAAGGCAATGCGCGGCAAGCCCTTAACCGAATTCGAGGGCGCCGAGCGCCAGCTGGCGATTTTTGACGCCCTTCCCGAAGCGGAACAGCGCGACCTGCTGTCCGCGGTCATCCGCTCTGCACCGGATGCCCGCGCAGATAACCAGCACTTGCAACAGGCCTGGCTCAGCGGCGATGTTGCCGCGCTTGAGGCACTCGATCGCCAAGGACTGCTGGCCGATCCTGAACTGCGCGAAACGCTGTTGGTACGCCGCAATTCGGCGTGGATCGCGCAACTCTTGCCGATGCTTCAGCGCGGCGAGCAGCCGCTCGTCGCCGTCGGCGCGCTGCATCTTGTTGGCAAGGATGGCCTGGTGGCCCTGCTTCAGGCGAAGGGATTCAAGGTTTCCCGCCTGCAATAGCCTTGCATTTCCTGCCCATTGCCGCTAACGGCCCGCGCTTCCCGTCATGGTCATCCCTGGAGGCGTGACGGAGAAGAACTGTAATCCAGAGTTTTGAAAGGCAATGCAATGAGCGATAC
>JACCDH010170486.1_pt1 | contig 10597 bp, 9 predicted proteins | sample 7442481 | NCBI WGS metagenome assembly JACCDH01 (sample SAMN15323433, study PRJNA562643) | freshwater metagenome | isolation source: river surface water | place: USA:Blue River Watershed | collected 2017-08-15
CCACCGAGACTGGCGCCGGCCAGTGGGGTACCTCGCTGTCGTTCGCAGGCTCGCTGTTCGACATTGATGTCACCGTGTTCCAGGTGCGCGTGTCGTATGACCAGAAGCCGTATCGCCGCGCGGTGATGGAGACTTACGGCGCACGCTGCGTCGCCTCGCCGTCCGACCAGACCAATTATGGCCGCTCGGTGCTGGCCAGCCGTCCCGATCATCCGGGCAGCCTGGGTATCGCGATCTCGGAAGCGGTGGAAATTGCGGCCACCAATGACGACACCAAATACGCGCTCGGCTCGGTGCTCAACCATGTGCTGATGCACCAGACCATTGTCGGCATCGAATCGATGGAGCAGATGGCGATGGCTGATGTCTATCCCGATGTGATCGTCGGCTGCACCGGCGGTGGCTCCAATTTTGCGGGCATCACGTTCCCGTTCATTGGCGCTGGCCTGCGCGGCGGCCCCAAGCCCCGCATCGTTGCGGTCGAACCGGCCGCCTGCCCGTCGCTCACGCGCGGCAAGTATGCGTATGACTTCGGCGATACCGGCCAGATGGCACCACTGACCAAGATGCACACGCTGGGCTCGTCATTCACGCCGCCGGGGTTCCATGCGGGCGGCCTGCGCTATCACGGCATGGCGCCGCTGGTCTCTCACCTGAAAGAGCTCAATCTGATCGAGGCCGTCGCCTATCACCAGACCGAGTGCTTCGCTGCCGGCGTGCTGTTCGCACGGCACGAGGGCATTGTTCCGGCACCTGAGGCCAATCATGCCGTCAAGGGCGCGATCGAAGAAGCGCTGCGCTGCAAGCGCGAGGGCAAGAGCGAGGTCATCCTGTTCAACCTGTGCGGCCACGGTCATTTCGACATGGCCGCGTACTCGAGCTATTTCGCCGGCAATCTGAAGGACGACAAATACGACGAGAAGGAACTCGCGATGGCGCTCGCCGGTCTGCCCAGCGTGCCCGAAGCGGCCTGATTCTGTCGACAATGGCAGTTCACTGACACCGGGCAGAGCCCGGTGTTTTTTTGTGCGACGGGCGGGGCGGCGAGCAGCGTCTGGCAAAATACCGAAAGATCGTGAACCAAGACGGATAACAACATGCACGTACTGCTGGTGGAAGACGATATGGTGCTCGCCGATGGCGTGGCGCGCATCCTGCGCGGTCAGGGGATGGCCGTGGATGTCGTTGACAATGGCGATGAGGCCGACCGCGTCCTGCAGGCGAGGGACATGTCGGTCGCGGTGCTGGATATCGGCCTGCCCGGCATCGATGGCATCGAGGTCGTGCGGCGCTTGCGCGCCCGGGGCAGCAACCTGCCCGTGCTGCTGCTGACTGCGCGCGACGATGTGCAGGATCGCGTGCTGGGTCTGGAAACCGGGGCGGACGATTATCTGGTCAAGCCCTTTGCGGCGCCTGAACTGGTCGCGCGGCTGAAGGCGCTGGTCCGGCGCAGCAACCCGCGTTCGACCGATCTGCAACTGGGTGGCTTGCAGCTCGATCCCGTCGCGCGCCGCGCCAGCATCAATGATCAGGTGATCGAACTATCGGCACGCGAATGGGCGGTGCTGGAGTACCTGATGCAGCATGCATCGCGCGTGGTCTCCAAGCAGCAGATCATCGATGCCATCCTGCCGTGGGGTGAGGAAGTGACGCTGAATGCGGTCGAGGTCTATGTGTCCCGCATACGCGCGAAGATTGCCGAAGCCGGGATCGCGATCAAGACCATCCGCGGCTTCGGTTACATGCTCGAGCCCAGCCCGCGATGAGCCTTCGCGTCCAGCTGCTCAAGTGGCTGGTGGTGCCGCTGGTGGCCGTGAACCTGGCCGGCGCCGCGGCCGTGTACTGGCTGGCGTGGATACCGGCGCAGACAGCGTTCGACCAGAGCCTGGCCGACGCGGCCTGGGCGCTGGTGCCGCATGTGCAGGAGAGCGGCAACACGGTCGAGCTGCAACTCTCCAAGCAGGCCGAGCAGGTGCTGCGCGTCGATCATTTCGATGAGATCTTTTATGTGGTACGCGATGTGGGCGGCAAGACGATCGCCGGCGACCCGGATTTCCCCACGCTGACCGATCCGGCGCGCGACAACGTGTGGGTCGCGTATGTGGCGCAGATGCGCGGCGAGGATGTGCGCGTGATCTCCCTGCGCACGCAGGTCGGTGGCGAGACGGTGCGCATTGGCGTGGCCGAGACTCGGGTCAAGCGGTTTCAGTTCAAGCTGCGCATCCTGCTGTCGCTGCTGGCACTGGAACTGCTGCTCGTCATCCTCATCCCGGCGGTGATCTGGCTCGCGCTCAATCGCGGGCTGCTGTCGCTGCGCGAGATGCAGCAAAGCCTCGAGAGCCGCAAGCCGGACGATCTTTCCGAGCTTCAGGCTACCCGTGCGCCGGATGAGATCGTGCCGTTCATTCGCGCGATCAATGAGCTGCTGGTTCGCGTGCAGACCAGCGCGCGCGCAAAGCAGGACTTTCTTGCGAATGCCGCGCATCAGTTGCGTACGCCGCTGGCGGGATTCAAGGCGCAGCTGGAGTGGCTGCAGGCGCATCACCGCCATGACCCAGAGACCTCTGCGTCGGCGGCCATGATGATGGCCTCGACCGAGCGCATGGTGCGGCAGGCAAATCAGCTGCTCGCGCTTGCGCGCTCCGAGCCCGGCGGTTTCGAGCGCGACCGGCTGGAGCGCTTGTCGCTGGATGCGGTGGTGTCGGAGTCGGTGCAGCAGTTTGTCGAAGAGGCGCAGAAAAAAAATATCGACATCGGCTTCCATCTGGCGCCGACCTTCGTCAATGGCGACCGCTTCCTGCTGCGTGACATGATCGACAATCTGGTCGATAACGCGATCCGTTATTCGCCGCAAGGCGGCACGGTGACCGTAAGCTGTGCGCAGGTCGACGAGCAGGGCGTGCTGAAGGTCGAGGATGACGGCGCGGGCATTCCGGAATCCGAGAAGGACAAGATCTTCAGCCGGTTCTACCGGCTCGATCGCTCTCAGCCCGGCAGCGGCCTCGGTCTCGCGATCGTGCGCGACATCGCCAAGGATCACGATGCCCATATCGAGGTGCGCAGCGGTTCGCACGGGCGCGGCACGGTGTTCATGGTGCGCTTCCCGGCGGTCAGCTGAACCGACTGCCAGCACAGGTCAGGCGCTGCCGCCCGCTGACTTATCGCGGGTGCCGCAGTGATTTCATGGATAATCTCGTCTTTGCATGTTTCGCGGAGTTGCGCGGGTGTACAGCGTCAAGGAAATCTTCTACACCTTGCAGGGTGAAGGCGCGCAGGCCGGGCGTCCGGCGGTGTTTTGCCGTTTTGCCGGCTGCAACCTCTGGTCGGGGCGCGAGGTCGACCGCGCGACGGCGATCTGCCGTTTCTGCGATACCGATTTTGTCGGCACCGATGGGGTGCTGGGCGCCAAGTATGATTCCGCACAGGCACTGGCGTCGATGATTGCGGCGCAATGGCCGGCCGGCCAGTCGCGCCGCTATGTGGTGTTCACCGGTGGTGAGCCGTTGCTGCAGCTCGATGACGCACTGATCGCCGCACTGCACGCCGAGCAGTTCGAGATCGCGATCGAGACCAATGGCACGCTGCCGGTGCCGGCCGGGGTTGACTGGGTATGCGTGAGTCCGAAGCAGGGCGCGTCACTGGTCGTCAGTGAAGGTGATGAGCTGAAGGTCGTGGTGCCGCAGCCGGGGCAGGATCTCGAGACGCTCGCCGCGCTGAAGTTCCGGCACTTCTTCCTGCAGCCGATGGACGGGCCGGACAAGGACAGGCATACCCGCATGGCGATCGACACCTGCAAGGCCAGACCGCAGTGGCGGCTCTCGATACAGACACACAAACTGCTCCAGATACCCTGAACGACGCATTCGCATGATCACTATTACCCGCAAGCTGGAATTTGATGCAGGCCATCGTATCCCCGACCACAAGAGCCAGTGCCGCAACCTGCACGGTCATCGCTACACCATTGAGATCACGCTGGTCGGTGAGGTGATCGAGGAAGAGGGCAGCTCGGACAATGGCATGCTGATGGATTTTTCCGATGTGAAGGCGCTGGCCAACCAGCATCTGGTGAACGTCTGGGATCACGCGTTCATCGTGTACGAGAAGGATACGGCGGTCAGGGATTTTCTGGCCAGCCTGAAAGATCACAAGACCGTCGTCATCGGCAAGATTCCCACCGTGGAAAATCTCGCGCGCACGGCGTTCGACATTCTCAAGCCGGTGTATCAGGACCGCTATGGCACCGGCCTCCGGCTGCAGCGACTCGTGCTGCATGAAACGCCGAATTGCTGGGCCGAAGTGACTGACGCCTGATGACTTAAGCCTGATAACTGACGCCTGATTGCCGACACCGGATGAGCGACGAATCCTTCATGCGCATGGCCCTGAGCGCCGCCGCCGAGGCCAGCCGACTGGGCGAGGTGCCGGTCGGTGCGGTGGTCGTCAAAGACGGCGAGGTAATCGCCATCGGCCACAACCGTCCGATCGGTGGGCATGACCCGACTGCGCATGCCGAGATCGCGGCATTGCGCGCCGCCGCGCAGAAGCTCGGCAATTATCGTCTGCCCGGATGCACGCTGTACGTGACGCTCGAGCCCTGCATGATGTGCGCCGGCGCGATGATGCATGCGCGGCTGGCGCGCGTGGTCTTTGGCGCGACTGATCCCAAGACCGGTGTGTGCGGCTCGGTACTGAACCTGTTCGCCGAGCCCCGGCTGAATCATCACACCGAGGTGCAGGGCGGTGTGCTGGCCGAGGAATGCGGCACAATGCTGTCTGCGTTCTTTGCCGGTCGCCGTCAGCAGGCGCGCCGGGAATCCTGAGTCCGACCACGTACTTCTATTTCTGTCCACTGCCGAGTGACCATGACACCCACGCCCCGCCAGATCGGCATCGTCGCGCCCAGCGGCTATGCGACCGATGACGCCGCGTATCAGCGCGGCCTGATTCGCCTGCGCGATCAGGGCCATACGGTGCATGATTTTTCTGCGGCCTCGGCGCGCCACCAGCGCTTTGCGGCCACCGATGCCGCGCGCGTCTCGCAGCTGCATGCCGCCGCTGAGCATCCGGACGTGGAGATCGTGATCGCGCTGCGCGGCGGTTACGGCTTGTCGCGCTTGCTGCCCGACATCGATTTCCGCCGGCTGGCCGCCAGCGGCAAGCTGTTCGTCGGTCACAGTGATTTCACCGCGCTGCAGATGGGGTTGCTGGCCGAGGGCGCAGGCAGTCTGGCCGGGCCGATGATTTGCGACGATTTTTCCCGCGAGGACCTCAGCGAATTCACGCACCGCCATTTCTGGCAGGCGGTGTCGGCGCCCCGGGTGGATCTGCGCATCGAGGCCGGTGGCAATCCGGCGCTGACGGCCGAAGGCCGGCTGTGGGGCGGCAATCTGGCCATGCTCGCGCATCTGGCCGGCACGCGCTGGATGCCGGCGGTGGAGGGCGGCCTGCTGTTTGTCGAGGATATCAACGAGCATCCGTACCGGGTCGAGCGCATGTTGCTGCAATTGCTTCATGCCGGCGTGCTCGCTCGGCAGAAGGCGTTGTTGCTCGGCGACTTTTCCGGCTACCGGCTCAGCGAATATGACAATGGCTATGATGTTGCCGCGATGATCAGCTACCTGCGCGAGCGCCTGGGCATTCCGGTGCTGACCGGACTGCCGTTCGGGCATGTGCGCGACAAGCTGAGCCTGCCGGTCGGCGCCGACTGCCGGCTGACGTCAGGCGCCGACGGCTTCCGGCTGCAAATCGCCCGCTGAGGCGTTTTGGCGGGGCTGCGGATGATAAAATCCGGGTCTTCCTGAAGCGACACGGTCGCTGACCATGGCAGCGTCCTGACGCTTACAAGCCTGTTTCCACTCTCGTCATACTAGGGTCTTCCTTGCTCTCCACCGCAAACATCACCATGCAGTTCGGCTCCAAGCCGCTTTTTGAAAACATCTCCGTCAAGTTCGGCGAAGGCAATCGTTACGGCCTGATCGGCGCCAATGGCTGCGGCAAGTCCACGTTCATGAAGATACTGGGCGGCGATCTCGAGCCCAGCGCGGGCAATGTCAGCCTCGATGCCAACGAGCGGCTGGGCAAGCTGCGGCAGGACCAGTTCGCCTACGAAGAGATGCGCGTGCTGGATGTGGTGATGATGGGCCACACCGAGATGTGGGCCGCGATGTCCGAGCGTGACGCGATCTACGCGAATCCCGAGGCGACCGACGATGACTACATGAAGGCCGCCGATCTGGAAGCGAAGTTCGCCGAATATGACGGCTACACCGCCGAGGCGCGCGCCGGTGAGCTGCTGTACGGCGTCGGTATCCCGACCGAGCAGCACACGGGGCCGATGAGCGCCGTGGCGCCCGGCTGGAAGCTGCGCGTGCTGCTGGCACAGGCGCTGTTCTCGAATCCGCACATCCTGCTGCTCGACGAGCCGACCAACAACCTCGACATCAACACCATCCGCTGGCTGGAAGACGTGCTCAATGAGCGTGACTCGACGATGATCATCATCTCGCACGATCGTCACTTCCTCAATCAGGTCTGCACGCACATGGCCGACATGGATTACGGCACGCTGAAGATCTATCCCGGCAATTATGACGACTACATGCTCGCGTCCGCACAGGCGCGCGCGCAGCAAGTGGCCGCAAATGCGAAGGCCAAGGAAAAGATCGCTGACCTGCAGGATTTTGTGCGCCGCTTCTCGGCCAACAAATCCAAGGCGCGTCAGGCGACCTCGCGCGCCAAGCAGATCGAGAAAATCAAGGTCGAGGACGTCAAGCCCTCATCGCGCCAGAATCCCTTCGTCCGCTTCGAAGGCGAGAAAAAGCTGCACCGGCTGGCGGTCGAGGCACAGAGCTTGTCGAAGGCTTATGACCGGCCGCTGTTCAGGAATGTCAGCCTCACGGTCGAGGCCGGGGAAAAGATCGCCATCATCGGCGAGAACGGCGCGGGCAAGACCACGCTGCTGCGCTGTCTGGGCGGCGAGCTGTGCGGGCTGGCGGCCGACAGCGGCATCGTGAAGTGGGCCGAGAGCGCCCAGGTCGGCTACATGCCGCAGGATCCTACCGAGGAATTCTCGGATGACAAGAGCCTGACGGACTGGATGGGCGAGTGGACGCAGGAGGGCGACGACGATCAGGCGGTGCGGTCCATCCTTGGCCGTCTGCTGTTCTCGGGCGACGAGGTGAAAAAATCGGTGAAGGTGCTGTCCGGCGGCGAGAAGGGCCGCATGATGTACGGCAAGCTGATGCTGGGCCGTCATAACGTGCTGCTGCTCGACGAGCCGACCAACCACATGGACATGGAATCGATCGAATCCCTGAACATCGCACTGGAAAAATACGCGGGCACCCTGATATTCGTCTCGCATGACCGGGAGTTCGTGTCCTCGCTGGCGACGCGCATCCTCGAGATCCGCAACGGCGAGATCATCGATTTCAAGGGCAGCTATGATGACTATCTGGCCTCTCAGGGAATCCAGTAGGCGCAATAAGCACAGCAGGCAGCAGGCGTCCGGAAAAAACGCGGAAAGCGACTTGGTGTAGCCTTGCCGTGCCACAGTGCATCGACAAATACCCGTAGCTAGCAAAGCCGACATCCCCCGGCTGGAGAATTGTCATGGAAATCAAGACCGTTGAATTTGAACGTCCCTCGGGCGAGGGTGCCAGCTGCGTTGCGTCCGCCTGGGCGCGCATTCCCGATCCGCTGACGCAGGAGCGGCGCGCGCAGCTGAAGGACAAGATCCGCCGCTTGCTGAAAGAAAAGGGCGCGGTGCTGGTCGCGCATTACTACGTCGATGCCGACTTGCAGGATCTCGCTGAAGAGACCGGCGGCTGCGTGTCTGATTCGCTGGAAATGGCGCGCTTCGGGCGCGATCATCCTGCCCGCACGCTGGTCGTGGCCGGCGTGCGCTTCATGGGCGAGACCGCAAAGATTCTGTCGCCCGAGAAGACCGTGCTGATGCCGGATCTGGATGCGACCTGCTCGCTCGATCTGGGCTGCCCGGCGGACGAGTTTTCCGCATTCTGCGATGCGCACCCTGACCGCACCGTGGTCGTGTACGCGAACACCAGCGCGGCCGTGAAGGCCCGTGCCGACTGGATGGTGACCTCATCGATCGGGCTGGACATCGTTGCGCACCTGCATGCGCAGGGCAAAAAAATTCTCTGGGCGCCTGACCGTCTTCTGGGCAGCTATATCCAGAAGCAGACCGGCGCCGACATGCTGCTCTGGCAGGGCTCCTGTCTCGTGCATGACGAGTTCAAGGGCATCGAGCTCGAATTGCTGAAGAAAGAGCATCCGGGTGCGAAAGTGCTCGTGCATCCGGAGTCGCCGGAATCGGTGGTCGCGCAGGCGGATGTGGTCGGATCGACCTCGCAGCTGATCGCGGCGGCCACGATGCTGGAGGCGACAGCATTCATCGTCGCGACCGACAACGGCATCCTGCACAAGATGCGCATGGCGGCACCGGGCAAGGTCTTCATTGAAGCTCCGACAGCGGGCAACAGCGCGACCTGCAAGAGCTGCGCGCACTGTCCGTGGATGGCCATGAACGGGCTGCAGAATCTCGCCGATGCGCTCGAGACCGGCCGCAACCGCATCGAGGTCGATCCTGCCACACGCGACAAAGCCGTGACCTGCATTAATCGCATGCTCGATTTTGCGGCCGTGCGCAAGGCGAATGTCCGTCCATCGTCCGATCTGGCGGCTGAGCAGCAGCTGTTCGCCGGCATTGGTCCTGCCTGAGCTGACGTGACCTAACTCAATCCATCGATGAGCACCCTGAAGAACCCGTTCGCTCCCTTTGACCCCGCGCTGGCGCGGGCATTCGAGGCGAGTATTCGTTCCGCACTGGCCGAGGACATCGGCACCGGCGACTGGACCGCGCAACTGGTACCCGAGGCGACTGAGGTCGACGCGACCGTGATCGTGCGCGAGCCGGCCGTGCTGTGCGGCGCGCCCTGGTTCGAAGGCGTGATCGCGCAGGTCGATCCCCGCCTGATCGTGCACTGGCAGTTTGCCGAGGGCGATGTGATGCCGGCTGATGCCGTGGTCTGCCGGCTGCGTGGCCCGGCGCGTTCGCTGATGACGGCGGAGCGTGCGGCACTGAATTTTCTGCAGCTGCTCTCGGCGGTGGCAACCGCCACGCGCGACTATGTGCAACTGATCCGCGGCACGCGGGCGGCGATTCTCGATACCCGCAAGACCCTCCCCGGACTGCGCCTCGCGCAAAAGTATGCGGTGCGAGTCGGTGGTGGAAGCAACCAGCGGCTGGCGCTGTATGACGGCATCCTGATCAAGGAAAACCACATCGCGGCTGCAGGCAGTATCGCCGCGGCCCTGCAGGCGGCGCGCGCGCTTGATGCCGGCGTGAGCATACAGATCGAGGTGGAGACGCTGGATGAACTGCAGCAGGCGCTGCAGGCGGGCGCGACATCGGTCCTGCTCGACAATTTCAGCACCGCGCAGCTGCGCGAGGCCGTGACGCTCACGGCCGGACGGGCGGTGCTGGAGGCATCCGGCGGTATCAGCCGCGACAGTGTGAGAGCGATCGCCGAGACGGGCGTGGACAGGATTTCCATCGGCAGCCTGACCAAGGATGTGCGCGCAATCGATTACTCGCTGCGCGTGCAGGGCTGAGCCCGGCCTGCGCTGAGGACCGCACTGACGACCGCGCTGGCGGTCGCTCAGCGAGGTCTCACTCAGTGCTGTCGCTCAGTGCCTTCGCTCCGGCAAGCGGCGGTCAGGGGTCAGCACCGTCGGCAATGCCTTGGGCAGGGTATCCGGATAATCGAGGCTGTAATGCAGCCCCCGGCTTTCACGACGTGACAGCGCGCTGCTCACGATCAGCGAGGCCACCTCGACCAGATTGCGCAGCTCGAGCAGGTCGCGCGTGATCCGGAAGTTTGCGTAGTACTCGTCAATTTCTTCCTTCAGCAGCGCGATCCGGTGCTGCGCACGCTCCAGCCGCTTGGTGGTGCGCACGATCCCCACAAAATTCCACATGAAGCGCCGAAGCTCATCCCAGTTCTGGGTGATGACGACTTCCTCGTCCGCATCCGTGACGCGGCTTTCATCCCAGGCCGGCAGCGCCACTGCTTTGACCACCGATTGCCGCTCGATGTCCATCGACGCCGCCCGACCCAGCACCACGCATTCCAGCAGCGAGTTGCTGGCCAGCCGGTTCGCACCATGCAGGCCGGTGCAGGCGGTTTCGCCGACCGCATACAGACCCAGCAGATCGGTGCGCCCGGACAGGTCGGTGACGATGCCGCCGCAGGTGTAGTGCGTGGCAGGCACGATGGGAATCGGCTGTCGGGTGATGTCGATGCCCAGTGCAAGGCAGCGGGCGTAGATGGTCGGGAAATGCTCTTTCAGGAATTCCGGCGGCTGGTGGCTGATGTCGAGATCGACATAGTCGAGGCCGCGTTTTTTCATCTCGAAGTCGATCGCGCGCGCGACGACATCGCGCGGCGCCAGTTCGGCGCGCGGATCATGCGCGGGCATGAAGCGCTGGCCGGCTGCCGCACCCGCTGACGCCGGCAGTTTCAGCACGCCGCCTTCGCCGCGCACCGCCTCGGTGATCAGGAAGGACTTTGCA
>JACCDH011039553.1_pt1 | contig 10596 bp, 16 predicted proteins | sample 7442481 | NCBI WGS metagenome assembly JACCDH01 (sample SAMN15323433, study PRJNA562643) | freshwater metagenome | isolation source: river surface water | place: USA:Blue River Watershed | collected 2017-08-15
GGCCGACGTCATCGAAGATTATCTGCGCGACGTGCGTGCGCTGGCGTTTCAAATGCTGGAGAACGGCCAGCCGGTACCAGGTTACAAGCTGGTCGCCAAGCGCGGCACGCGCCAATGGAGTAGTGAAGAGCGTGTTATCGAATGGGCTACTAAAAATAATCTGCACGATCATCTGTTCGACGTTAAAATAAAATCTCCTGCCCAGTTGGAAAAAGCCGTAAAAAAGTTTAATATAGAATTTCCTTCGGAACTGGCTGTATCGGTTTCGTCGGGCAGTACGCTGGCACCGGAGTCCGATCCGCGTCCGGCGGTTTTACAGATCGGTCGTCAACTGACGGCCGCCCTCGCTAAACTTCAATAACCTTTAGGAGCAACAATAATGTCCAATCTCGTAAACTTCAAAGGCGCTAACCTGCCGGCAGTTTCTTCCCTCTCCACCGCGCTGCGTTCGCTCGAACGCGAAGTACCGGACGCCGGTACGGTCATCCTGAAAATGGACAAGACCGGCCATTGGGTGTTTGGTGCGGACCAGACCGAAGTCGAGGACGACGCCCTGTGGGCGATCAACCCGTTCTCGTTCATCCACGGCTTCATCGCGTGGGGTGACGGCGAGGTGCTGGGCGAGAAGATGGTGTCGGTCGCCGAGCCGCTGCCGGAGATGGATGCGGCGCCGGCCAACGCCAAGCGCGGCTGGGAGCCGCAAGTCGGCATGTCGCTCAAGTGCATCGCTGGCGAAGACAAGGACATGGAAGCGCGTTACACCGTGACCTCTGTCGGCGGCAAGCGTGCAGTCCAGCAACTGGCCGTGGCCATTGCCGAGCAGGTTGAGAAAGACCAGAGCAAGCCGGTGCCGGTCGTGCGTCTGAAGAAAGACCACTACCAGCACAAGTCCTACGGCCGCATCTACACGCCGGTCTTCGAGATCGTCGAGTGGGTCGGCATGGACGGTGAGCGTGATGCGTCGGACGAAGCAGCACCGGCCATCGAAGAGGCGGCGCCTGCCCGCCGTCGTCGCGCAGCGTAATCTCTCGACCCCGAAAGCGGATGCTGGTGATCGACGGTAGGAATACCGCACGGCCAGACGCAGCGAGTAGGGGTCACCTATCCCCATGAAGATTCTTGACCTGTTCTCCGGTATCGGCGGCTTTTCGCTCGGCCTGGAGCGCGCCGGCATGTCGACGGTCGCGTTCTGCGAGGCCGACGCCGCGTGCCGCAAAGTCCTCAACAAACGCTGGCCGGAGGTGCCGATCTATGACGACGTCCAAACCCTTACCGCTGCCCGACTCGCCGCCGACGGCATCCAAACCGTCGACGTCATCTGTGGCGGCTTTCCTTGCCAAGACATCAGCGTGGCCGGTCGCGGCGCCGGCCTTGCCGGCCAACGATCCGGACTCTGGTACGAATATCACCGGCTCATCGAAGAAATCCGCCCGCGCTACGTCATCATCGAAAACGTCGCTGCCCTTCGCTCTCGCGGATTGGACGCAGTCCTCGGCGGCCTCGCTGAGATCGGGTATGACGCGCAATGGCATTGCATACCCGCTTCCGCCCTTGGCGCCCCTCACCAAAGGGACAGGGTCTGGGTGGTGGCTTACGCCGAACGTGATGGACGCCTTGGCGCCACGCACGCCGGAGGCGCTGAAGAAGCAGTACGAAAAGAACCGGCAGGGGCGCACGACGCATTCGACCCTGCGCGAACAGGTGGTCTATCCGCCGCCGAACGTGATGTGGCCGACGCCAGCGGCGCGGGACTATCGCGGGGCGAACGGCTACGAAACCACCTTGAAGAAAATCTCCGAAGGTGGCAGGCCGCACCTCGACCAGCTACCGAACCGTGTCCAGTTAGCGGAAGGCCGACCCATTCGTGGCACGCTGAACCCGACGTGGGTCGAGTGGCTGATGGGGTTCCCAATCGGGTGGACCGACTCAAACAGCTAGGCAACGCGGTTGTGCCGCAAATCCCTGAACTCATTGGCCGTGCCATCCTCGACTATGAACATTCTCTGGGTTGACTTCGAGACGCGCAGCCGCTGCGACCTGACTGCCGCCGGAGTCTATAACTATGCGCAAGACGCCAGTACCGACGTTCTCTGTATGTCCTACGCGTTCGACGACAGCGACGTCGTCACTTGGACGCCTGATCAGCCCTTTCCGGACGCCGTGCGCCATCACACTGGACAGATCAGGGCGCATAACGCTGCCTTTGAGCGGCTTATCTTCTGGTACGTCCTGCAATGCAATTTCCGGCTCGAACAGTTCTACTGCACCGCCGCTCAATCCCGCGCAAACTGCCTTCCTGGCAGCCTTGAAGACGTCGGGCGTGCGATAAGCAGCCAGATGCGCAAGGATCACCGAGGCAGTCAACTGATCCGGCTGCTGTCAATCCCTCGCGCGGACGGCACTTTCAATAACGATCCTGCGCTGATGGCCGAGATGATCGCGTACTGCGAACAGGACGTGCGCACGATGCGCGAGATCAGCAAGGCGATGCGCGACCTGTCGGCCGACGAACTGGCCGACTATCACGTCAACGAACAGATCAACGACCGTGGCGTGATGCTCGACAAGCCGCTGGCGCTGTCGGCGATCAGCTACGCGTCGACCGAGACGGACGAGATCCAGCAGATCGTCGCCGAAGTGACGAAGGGCGAGATCACGTCGGTGCGCAGCCCGAAGATGCGCGAGTGGGTGCTGAACCGTGTCGGACCGCTGGCCAAAGAAATGATGGTGGTTTATAAAGATGGCGAGAAGAAATTCTCCATCGACAAGTCGGTGCGCGCCAACCTGCTTAATTTCGCGGAGGAAAACCCTGATGAGATTCCGGCCGATGTTGCGGACGTCATCCAATGTGCGGACGACCTCTGGGCGTCTTCGGTTGCGAAGTTCGCGCGCCTTGCAGCACTCGCGGATGTTGAAGATGATCGCGTGCGCGGAGCTTTCGTTTTCGCTGGTGGATCAGCCACCGGACGAGCTTCCAGCTACGGCGCCCAGGTTCACAACTTTACGCGAAAATGCGCTAAAGACCCCGATTCCGTCCGGCACGCTATGGTGCGCGGCCACGCAATCGTACCAAGATATGGTCGACGGGTTACAGATGTTCTCAGGGGAATGCTCCGGCCCGCACTAGTGCCAAAGGCCGGCCATGCGTTCGTCGTCGCCGACTGGTCGGCCATTGAAGCCCGCGTGACGCCGTGGGCGTCGAACGACGTGACGGCCGAGTCGGTGCTGGACGTGTTCCGGCAGGGGCGCGACATTTACAAGCGCGAAGCCGCCGGCATCTACCGTATCCCTGAAGAAACAATCGGCGACGAATCCGAAGAGCGCCAGATCGGCAAGGTGGCCATCCTGTCGCTGGGCTTTGGCGGCGCTGTCGGCGCGTTCTCGGCGATGGGACGCAACTACGGCGTGATCATGGCCGAGTCGGACTCAAAGCGCATCGTCGACGCGTGGCGCCGCGCGAACCCGTGGGCGGTGCGCTACTGGGCGGCGCTCGAAGAGGCTTACCGCAGGGCAATGCGCAACCCTGGGCATGAAGTGCAAGTCGGCCGGATTGCCTACCTGTATGACGGCCAGCACCTGTGGTACGCGCTGCCGAGCGGGCGCATCCTGTGCTACCCGTTCGCGCGCTTCGACGGCGATGAGATTACTTATTTAAAAGCGGCGTGGAAACCGGCGGCCGATGCGACCGAATGGCCGCGCGCGAGATTATGGCGAGGATTGGCGTGCGAAAATATTACGCAGGCGATTGCGCATGATCTGCTACGATATTCTCTCCGGCAATTAGATAATGTCGTCTTGCACGTCCACGACGAAATCGTCCTCGAAACGCCCGACCCCGAAGCTGCAAAAGAAAATCTGGTGAAGGTTATGTGTACGCCCCCGCCGTGGGCGGCCGGATTACCGTTGAAGGCTGGCGTGAAGATAATGACGCGCTACGGCAAATAAAAAAGCCGCCTGGCAGGGCGGCTTCACCAATAACAACAAGGAGCTGCAATTGGAATTCCTCGAATTTATCACAAAGCTGGCGCCGGAGGGTGAGACGGCGCTGATCGTGCGTCAAAAGCCGCAACTGAAGGGCGGCGCGGTGCAATTCCACGCCGATGGCGCGATCAAGGCGACATGGCCGGCGTATCTGCCCGACGCGACGAAGATCAAGGCCGGCCACGCATGGTACGGCAATACGGCCAGCTACATTATCGACCGGTTTGCGACGGTCGACGGCGTGAAGGTGTCCGCGTCGGCCGCGAACTGCGAGTATTGTCTGGTGATGGTGCTCGACGATATCGGCAGCAAATCGAAAGAGCCGCCGCTGGCGCCGACGTGGGTGATGGAGACGTCGCCGAATAATTTCCAATGGGGCTATGCGTTCTCGGAGCAGCCGACGAAGCTGGAATTCGCCGGCGCGATCAAGGCGATTGCCGAGGCCGGCTATACCGACCCTGGCGCATGTAATCCGGTGCGCAACTTCCGCCTGCCTGGGTCGGTGAACCTGAAGCCGCAGCACAATAATTTCGCGGCCGTGCTGACCGAGTTTCATCCGGAGCGCGACTACACGCTGCAAGAAATCTGCGACGCGCTGGGCGTCACCTATTCAGCGGCCGACTCGCTCGGACCGAAGCCGATCCGGCTGGCCGACGACGGCGCCGACGACGTGATGGTCTGGCTGTCCGAACAGGGCTTGCTGCTGTCCAAACCGAACGGGCAGGGCTGGGCGGGCGTGATCTGCCCGAACTCGGCCGAGCATACCGACGGCAACCCTGAAGGCCGCTACAACCCTGCAAACCGCGCGTATTGCTGCCTGCACTCGCATTGCCTTGATCTGGATTCGGCGACGTTCCTCGAATGGGTGGCGGCCAACGATGGGCCGAAGCATACGCCAGGGCTGCGCGAGGAATTGCTGGCGCAAGCGATGGATCACGCGCTGTCGAAGTTGCAGCCGACGCCGGAATTTCCTGACGTGGCCGCGAAGGTGATAGCGCAAGTGGAAAAGCGCCAGCTAGACCGCGTCGAGAAGGCCGAATGGTTCGAGCGGTTCGCTTACATTCAATCCGACGACGCGTATTTCGACCTGCAAGACCGGCGCGAGATCGCGCGCGGTACGTTCAATGCGCTGTTCCGGCATATCACCTGCTATTCGATCCACCCGTCGAAGCAGGCGCGCCGCATCGAGGCGTCGATTTGCTATGACGAAAACCGGCAGAAGGCCGGCGCGCATTCGCTGGTCGGCGTCACCTATGCCGCCGGCGAGTCGGTGCTGGTATCGCGTGACGGCCAAGTTTACGGCAACCGGTGGGTCGACCAGCGGCCCGCGGTCGCCGGCACGCGCATGAGCGCGCAGCCGTGGCTGGATCACGTCGAGCGGATGATTCCGGAGACGTTCGAGCGCGAACATGTGCTGGACGTGATGGCGTACAAGCTGCAAAACCCGAACAAGAAAATCAATCACGCGGTGCTGCATATCGGCCACCCTGGGTCGGGCAAAGATACGATGTGGCAGCCGTTCCTGTGGGGCATTGGCGGCGAATCACTCGCGAACGTGTCGATTGTCAGGAATGAAGAAATCACGTCCCAATGGGGCTATGCGCTCGAAGCTGAAGTAATGGTCTTCGAGGAGTTGCGGCAGTCTGAAGCGAAGGATCGGCGCGCGCTCGAAAACCACCTGAAGCCGATTATCGCGGCGCCGCCGGAATTCCTGTCGGTGAACCGGAAGGGAATGCATCCGTATGACGCGCTGAACCGGATTTTCGTTCTCGCGTTCTCGAACGAGCGTGTACCGCTGGCGCTGGCCGGCGACGACCGGCGCTGGTTCGTCACATTCTCTGAAGCGGAGAAAATGACCGACGAAGCCGGCCGCGCGCTATGGGATTGGTACCGCGCCGGCGGGCTTGAAGCGGCCGCCGCGTGGCTGTACCAGCGCGACGTGTCCAGGTTCAACCCTGGCGCCGCGCCGCCGCTGACGGAAGCGAAGCTGATCATGGTCGAGCAGGGGCGCTCGACGGCCGAGTCGTATCTGGTCGAGATGATGCAGCGCCGGCTGGGTGAGTTCGCCGCCGGCGTGATCGCGTCGCCGTTCTATTCCTTGTGCGACCGGCTATCCGGCAGCGCGCCGGCCGGCGTCAAGATTCCGCAGGCGGCGCTCTTGCACGCGCTGCGCGAGGCCGGCTGGGTCGACTGCGGCCGCGTCGGCACGCGCGAGTTTCAGACGAAGAAACACCTATTTTGCGCGCCAGATATGGCCGGCGTGCCGAAGGCCGAACTGCGCCGCATGGTCGAAGAAGCGCCCGCAGCGCCGCACTTGGCGGCCGTCAAGCGCGCGTAACAGGCAAAAAAAAAGGGCTGCCGGAGAGGAGATCGGCAGCCCGAAGGGGTGATACTGACCGGCGGGAGACGGCGCCGGCGCTACAATTTTAGTATAACGGCTAGAACGACCGCGATTATCAATATAACGTGCGCCGACATGTCGCCCCCTCTTCGAAATATTCGACGGCCGCCTCTTCAATCCGTTCGACGGCGGACTGGCGCAACAGTTCGACGATATCGGCGCCCGAATCCCCGACGTAAGCATGAACGAGCCAAGCGCTGGCGCCGAGGCCGACGGATCGGTCGGCCGGCTCGAACTCCAGCCAGCAATTAAGCAGCACGTCGCCGTACCAATACTCGAAACCGTGCAAATTAGTTTTGGTCATGGTTTTTTCCCTTCATTTGTTCGTTGTCGCGATAGCACGCGCCGAGTTCAATTTCCGTGCAAAAAACATCTTCACGCATAATATGCCACCAGCCGGCCGGAAGCCGGTATTGCTCGGCGTGCCGGTTCAGGCCGGATTGAAGCGCCGCGATCGCGTGCGGTTCCGATTCGCCGAAAGCCTCGAAAGTGAAATGCCGAGTTTCCAGCCGTGCGCGTGTAATCTTCATTTTTTCACCTTTTCAAGGTTGGAATTTAAAACGCGGGTCGGCAAATCCGGCCGGTCCCATTGGACGACGACGACGAAAACGGCGCGCGAAACCGGCTGAAGGTCGACGACGCGGCCGCGCGCGCCGGTCCAGTAGCGCGACGTCTGATAGGTCGACTGAAGGAACGCCCGCGCAAACCGGACGGCGTCGCCAACCTGGAGCGCCGGCCGCTTAACCTGGGCGCTCACAATTTCACCTGAAGGTAGTGCGCCAGCACGGCCGCCTGGGCGGGCTGAAGGTATTGCAGGCAATAGCGCGCCAGCGCTTGCGCTCGGTCCGAATCGGCGCGCGCCTGAAGGTAGTCGTCGTGCGTGACGTCCAAGCGGCCGATAAGCCGGTAGTGCGCGCCGATTTGCCGGCTCAATTGCCGGCCGAGTGATTGCATCGTTTTCAAAGTAAAGCCTCCCCGTATAGTTCAGGTGTCGGATACGGCCGGCGCTCGGCCGGCACGCGTTTTGTGACGTACTGGCGGCCGTCCGGCGGCCGGTAGTCCGTCCAGCGAACGACCGCGCCGAAACAATCAAGCCAGCCGTATAAAAGCCGCCCGCGCGTCATATGTCGCAGCACCCGCAGCACGGCGCATCCTCGCAGCGCCCGCGTGCATTGCGATAGAACGTGCGCAATCCGCCGGCCGTGGATAGCGTCAGCGTGTCGACGCGCGCCGCGCGCCGTTCCACTAGCACGGCACGGCCGCGCGTCCATTGAATAACGTCGCCGGCCAAAATGCGCGCGCCGGTTTTGGAACAAAACCCGTCATAACGTGCCGTTATCGTTTTCATGCGTAGTCCCGTCCTTTGATTTGCACAAAGCCGCCCGCGTCGTTTTTCGCTTTGCCCTTTGCATACAGCGCGACGACGACGCCGGCCGGTTCAATATGTCGGACGTCCGTATCGTCGCCGTCGACGACCGGCCATCCGCGAAATTCGGCCGGAATATCGGCGCGCCGCATGAAAACGACGGCCGTCCGTTTGTTGGCCGGATTGCTTAGACCCTTGATGCTGATAGGTTTCGGCGTGAGCGCCGAGAATGAATACGTCAAGTCATAATTACCGGCCGTTTTGCCGTCCAGATTGCGCGCCGGATGTTTTGTGTAATCGTAGAACTGGACGTCCGCGAATATCTGAAAAATTGTGCGGCCGTCAATTTGAATATTCTCGAACGGAATGTCGGACGTGCCGTTTGGCCGTACTAGCGGAATCAACCCAAGGCGCTCGGCACGGCGCGCGTGCGTCCAGATATCGGCGCACATGGAAAGCATGAACGCGCGCCGGTTCTGGCGGAAAAATTCGGTTTTCGCGGCACGGGCGCGCTGAACGGAATTAAAAGCGCCGCGACCGGCCGATTTTAGGCAACCCTCGAAACATCCGGCCATGATCGCGAACGGGCAAAGCTTTTCATCCGGCACGAGGTAGCAGATTGCTGTCAGGTATCCGATTTTTTCGCCCTTGATCGTTTTCGCGGACGACTCGCCGAGAATCGCGCGATACGGGAGGCGCTCGGCGCGCAATTGAGTTTTGAACGGATTTTTCATTTTGTTTTTCCTTTGACTGTAATTGAGTGGACTAGCGGCCGCGCGTGGCGGCCGGATAAGCTTTACCGGCGGAATATCAGGACGGCCGCCGCCAGTACCGGCACGGCTCCCCAAATTAAAAATTCCGCCAGCGTCGCGACGCCGGCCAAATAAGCAATGCCGAACAAGCCGGCGCACGTGCCGGCCGCGACGGCCGTTATAAGGTCAAGTTTGCTCATGCGTCGCCCTCCCCATTTTTGATTTTCAGCGCCAATTCGAGCGCTTCAAGTTCGGCATGCCCGTCCCAATTCCGCGCATGGTCATCGGCCGGCATGGTCTGATACAGCACGTCAATCCGGTCGGACAATTCGGCCGCGTCCATGTCGAAAAATTCGGGATAGGACGTCAGCGCCACGGCCAATTCGAACGGATCGGCTAACAGCGCGAATAGTTCGGCGACGCGTGCGCGCACGGCCGGCACGTCGTCCGGCGCAAATAGCGGCCGGCCGTCCGCCGTGATCACGTCCGCCGGATTGTCGTCGAAGTGGAAGAGCACGCCGGCGCGCGACATGTTGACAATAAACTGGCGCGCGGCCGCCGGCGTCGCAATCGGCGTCAGAAAATCGAATCGTTCGTTCATGGTCGTTTTCCTTCAATCAATAAAAATAAGCTTGAGCATGTCAGCGCCGGCGCGTGCCGAGTACTGGCCGAGTTCCACTTCGGAAAAGTAGGACAAGCAATTAATGTCGTCGTCCGCGATGTAATCGCCCTTGTAAATGCCGACTTCCCATGCGCCGCCCTCTTCCGGATAGTTCAGATTGCCGTCCGTTATCAAAATGCACAGATTGCGCGCCGGATTGTGCGCGTATAGCGCCGTGCATCCGCCGCCGGTGTGAATAATTTCGAGTTCGATTTTTTGGTCGTCCATGGTCGTTTTCCCTTCGTTCAGAGTGTCGGAATAATCCGGTTCAGCGCCGTTTGAATATGGTCGTCGTTCAGGTACTCATACAGTTTGTCGCAGACGAACGGAATCAATCCGGCCGCGCGCACTAAATGCCATTGATACGCGCGCAGGGACGTGCATTGCGTCCGGTATTGCGCGCGGCGCTCGGCCGTGTCGAGCGGCGCAATCCGCGCGCGCATTGCTTCGAAGTGTTCGGGTTTCATTTTCACGGTCGTTTTCCCTCCGTTCGGTTATTCAACGGCGCTCGGCTCGGCCGGATCGGGCGCGCCGACTTGCACGACCGCAAAATCGCCCGCGTTGTAGTCCATGCCGGCCGCGTCCATCTCGGCCAAATGCTCGGCCAATTCGGCACGCGCGGCAGCTTCGGTCGGAAACGTCACCGGCGCGCCGTCCGATTCCGTCCAACAATTTTCCCAGTAGCCGGCAAAGCCGGTGCGCACTTCCCAACGCGCGCCGTAGTCGCGGCCGGTCGTGTATTGAATCGTCGTCGTTTTCATATCGTTTCCCCTCGCTTGTCGTGTAAAGAAATGTACTGCAACCTGAAAAATACATCGGCTCGGCCGGACTGTAAAGCTTTTCTTTGCATAGCGTGCGTGCGGGTCATTGTCGGCGCTGTGCGGGTAATGCTTTTGGGCATGATTGCCCGCAGGAAAAGCTAGCGTTTCTGCGGGAAAAGCTTGTTTGCGGGCAATTAGGGTAGTCATTCTGTATTTAATGGAGTTTATGTATTTTTACTGTATATCCGTACAGTGTCTTGTATGGCAGCGCTGTGTGCACGTTCTGGCGCCAATTTTTTTCCATGGCCCTCATTGCCCTCATTGCCCTCATACCTTTTTGACAACTATTGTCCGGCACGGCAAAACCGGCACAAAAAACCCTTATGCCGTTTATAAACATGCCGGCCGCCGGCCGATCCGGCACGCGCCGGCCGCGCGTCCGCCGGCACGTCATCCGCGCGCCGAGCGATTTAAAACGGCCGCCCAAATTGCCCTCATTGCCCTCATGTCAAAATAGAAACCCTATGGTTCCCAGGTTTTCACCTAGGAAAACCCTGCCGTCGGCCAGGGTATTCACGCAGGAAAGTCCACGCAAACTGCTGGGCCTTTCACGCAGGCAAGCTGTTAACTTTCGAGCAAGTTCGGTTTTGCCGGCCGGCGGGGGGTGAGGGCCA
>JACCDH010773064.1_pt1 | contig 10594 bp, 9 predicted proteins | sample 7442481 | NCBI WGS metagenome assembly JACCDH01 (sample SAMN15323433, study PRJNA562643) | freshwater metagenome | isolation source: river surface water | place: USA:Blue River Watershed | collected 2017-08-15
ATCATCTGCCTTTGAATTTTAACCGCAAGCGGGTTTCATGTTTTATGTTTCTAATACAAAGAAAAATATTTGATATTAAATAATTCACAAATATTTTCCACATATTAACATCAAAGGTAATGAAAAATTTATTATATGTGCAAAAAAAGATTTAAGGTGATTTTTTTCAAATTAATACACGCCTAAATATTTTCTAAGCACCCATTCAAAAGTTAATAATGAAAGTAATAAAACGAAAATCCATTTTAAGTTTATCAACTCATCAGTTTTATTTTCTTCATAACTTAATGTTTTGAAATTTTCATTATTCAAAAGTTCTAGTTTTAATTTTTCTAGTTCTGATGCTCTGAAAGCCTTTGCTCCCGTTAATTCTGAGAGATTACGTAGATTATCGAAATCAGCAACTGTATTTAATTCTTCTAAGTTTAATTTAATAACATTGAACTTTCCACTTACTGAATATTTGTTTTGAGATAAGGTTGTACTTGCGTCATAACTATAAGATCCCTCTGGTAATGCTCCAATATTTAATTCATATTGATTTTCGGTTCTGTTGAAGCTAAACGGATAACTTTTATTGTTTTGATTTCTGATGTTCAAACTTACTTCTGGTGTATTTACTGCTTCATAGCTGTCATTATATAGTTCAGCTCTAAAAATTATTTCGTCAGACTCCTCCGGGTTTTTATTTTGCAGATATACTTTAAACTTTCTCTTATCATCTTTAGAACTTAAGTATTGAATGATTTTAGAACAGAAATCATCAATCAGTTCTGAATTATTTTTTAATTTATTTTCAGTCATTTTCCATCTCCAAATTCCTTCACCCATTAAAATTGCTCTGCGAGCTCCTGCATTATTAAATATTAATAATGCTTGGTCAGTGCTTACTGATCCGATTTTTTGCGTAAATAATTTTTGACTTGCATTATCTGTTGCATAATTCCCAAAAGGAGATTGTAAAGGGGGTAGTTCGTTTATAAAATCATTCCACCTTTCATCTAAAACGAATCCCTGAAATTCATTACTTATTTTTGGGAAGACTTCATTCGGATTGTTTTTATATCCTCCTACTCTTAGTCCGTAATTCAATTTATTAAACAAATCAATGTAAGTTTGATTTCCTATTATTAACCAAACGGGTGCATTGTTATTTTGAATATATTTAAATATATCATTACCTGTTGCAAACGATGTAGGTAATTGATGTAAAATAAAAAGTTGGTAATCTTTAAGTTTATTTATATTTACTTGATCAGCAAAAATTAGTTCAACTTCATAGTTCTCGTTTTTCTCTATCGACTGTTTTATAGCAGCTAAATCAGGGTGCACTGCTGCAGCAATTAAAGCGATCTTCTGTTTGTTCTCAATTACCTCAATATAAAAATTGCTAATATTATTGTTAATGTTTTTCTCAGAACCAATTGGATCTATTTTTACAGTGTATTTTTGATAACCTCCAACATTGGCATTTAACTTAGCCTTTATTGATATGCTCTCATTCTTAGAACTAATTTTTTGCTTTGTTGAATAAACAGACTTGTCATCCTTCAATATTGAAATGTTAGCTGTTTGATTAGCTAAGTCGTATGCCTTTATTCGGATGTCAACTAGAAAGTCATTTTTTTTGTAAACGATTTCATTGTGAATAATGTTTTGTATTCGGATGTCTCTCTGTGGAATAGAATCACCCATTAATACTGTATATACAGGGTTCTTCATCAATTGAACATAATCAATTAGTTCTCTACCCGTATTACTTATTCCATCACTTGCTAATACAATAGCAGCTAAATTTCTATTTTTATAGTTATTAAGTGCTTCATCAAAAATCAATGACAAATTAGATTTATTTCCCTTGTAATTTATTTCATTCCCTGATTCTATATCCTCTGCAATACTGAAAGTTTTAACATCATATTTAGAAGATAGCTCATTTATTATTTCTTTGCTTTGTTCTAAATATTCTTTTTCATAAAAAGATTTATTAGCATTTAGTACAATTGATTTAGAATTGTCTTGAGCGAATAGTATAATTGGCTTTTCGTAAGTAAGTCCGCGGTTGTTCAAGAGCGGACTCAATAAAAAAAAGCTGATGATGAAGACCACAATACCTCTGATTATAGCAAGTATGTTTCTAGTCTGCTTTTTTAGTTTGCTTTCTTTTCTATATAAGAAATAGGGGTAAAGTACAGATAGGGCTAATGATATTATTAATACAAAAATATTGAACTCTAAGAAAGTAATATTTGGCATCTTATTCTATTTCAAATGAGGCGTTAACTACAGCAGTGATTTCTTTATCAATAGAGCTCACATCATTCATACCATAATCGCTAACCATATTAGAATTAAGAGGGGTAATTTGTAATACACCCATTCTGGCATTTCGCATAGTTCCTAATTTTGAATTGGTAGCTTCAGCAATTTTTGCAGCTCTATTCATAGCATCTTTAGCGGCTTCGGCTTGTATCTCAATTTTTATTTCAGCGAGTTTGGTGTAATAGTATTCAGGACTAAAAATTTGGAATTCGATGCCTTGTGAATAAAGGTTAGATATTTCGAGTGAAATAGCTTGAATTTTCTCTACGTCATTAGATTCAATTCTGAATGTTTGGCTAGCATTATAACCCAATAGGTCAGTTTGTGCACCATTTACATAATTATATTGTGCGTAAATATTCATAGTCTCGAAAATCACTTTAGAAGCATCGAATCCTTTACTATTTAAATATTCTAATAGTATTGGTTTGTTTGCATTTAGTTTTTCGAATGCATTTTTTTGTGTGCTTGCAAATCCGGTTAAACTACCTTTCAATATAGCTAGGTCTGCTTTTATCTCTTTCTTAGCCGAACCAGTAACTGTAATTGTTTGGTTTTCTTTTTTCGTTGCCTTCCAGTTAATACCAAAAACAATAACAGAAATAATCAGCGAAGCGCCGATAATTGAAGAAGGGATGATGAAGCGGTTTGCCATATTATTGCTATTTTTTTAAATTATGTGCTATTCTGGTAACTAGTAACTAGTAACTAGTTACTATGTCAACATGCCCCCGCACACCGATATCACTTGCCCATTCACATAAGCTCCCATATCAGATGCTAAGAACAATGCAACATTTGCAACGTCTTCTGTTTCACCCATGCGTTGTAAAGGAATCAACTTACTCCATCCAGCAGTAACATCCGCAGGTAAAGCATCAGTCATTTCAGTACGAATGAAGCCAGGAGCAATTGCATTGCAACGTATATTTCTTGAACCTAATTCTCTTGCTACTGATTTTGTAAATCCTAATATACCAGCTTTAGATGCTGAGTAATTTGCTTGTCCGGCGTTACCCTGAACTCCCACAATTGAACTCATATTGATGATCACACCGAAGCGTTGTTTCATCATTGGTTTAGTCGCCGCTTTAGTGACATTAAATACAGATTTCAAATTGGTATTGATTACATCGTCCCACTGCTCTTCACTCATTCTCATTAATAATCCGTCTTTCGTTATACCCGCATTGTTTACTACAATATCGATAGCTCCAAAGTCAGATACGATTGAATTTATTAATTCTTCTGCTGCTTGAAAGTTTGATGCATCAGAACGATAGCCTTTAACTTTTGTACCAGCTGCTGCTAATTCTTTTTCTAATGCTTCCCCTTTTTCTACAGATGATAAATAAGTGAATGCAACATTTGCACCATGAGCTGCAAATACTTCTGCAATTTTTTTACCTATACCTTTTGAAGCACCAGTTACAAGTGCTGTTTTACCTTCGAGTAATTTCATGTTGTAAGATTATAATGTTATACGAAAATACAATATTTATTTAAATGGAAATGTGCACACAAAAAAAATGCTCCGAGTCTCCTCGAAGCATTTAAATATTTTATAACTAGTAACCAGTAACCAGTAACTAGTAACTAGATAAGTCCAGCTTTTTTCAATTCTTCTTGCATCGCAACACCAATCTGTGCTGGTGACTCAACTACTCTAATACCACACTCTGCCATAATTTTCATTTTAGCAGCAGCAGTATCATCAGCACCACCTACGATGGCACCTGCGTGACCCATACGACGACCTGCTGGCGCAGTTTGTCCGGCGATAAATCCAACCACTGGTTTAGTACCATTCGCTTTTATCCATCTTGCAGCTTCTGCCTCCATACCACCACCGATTTCACCAATCATGATGATACCGTCAGTTTCTGGGTCATTCATTAATAATTCTACAGCTTCTTTCGTAGTTGTACCAATAATAGGGTCACCACCTATACCAATCGCAGTTGATTGACCTAAGCCTAATCTTGTGCACTGATCAACTGCTTCGTATGTTAATGTTCCTGATTTAGAAACGATACCTACACGACCTGGTTTGAATATAAAGCCTGGCATGATACCTACTTTAGCCTCACCTGCTGTCATGACACCTGGGCAATTCGGACCTATTAACGTACAATCTTTATCGCTTAAATATTCTTTCACATAAATCATATCTTTTGTAGGTATGCCTTCTGTGATACAAATTATAACTTTGATTCCCGCATTAGCAGCTTCCATAATTGCATCTGCAGCAAAAGCTGGAGGTACAAAAATGATTGAAACATCAGCACCTGTTTTTGCAACTGCATCTGCTACTGTGTTGAATACAGGGCGTTCTAAATGCATGCTTCCACCTTTACCCGGAGTTACACCTCCCACAACATTTGTTCCATACTCAATCATTTGTGAGGCATGAAATGAACCTTCACTTCCTGTAAATCCTTGTACTATTACTTTAGAGTTTTTATTTACTAATACGCTCATTGCTTTGTTTTTTGATTGGGCAAACTTAAGGTTTTTACTGAGAAGTAACAAGTCAATACTTTAGCCTAAACTTACATTTTGTTATCTTCGCCCATGCGCTACTTTTTACAGCTCGCTTATGATGGTACCCAATATCACGGTTGGCAAATTCAACCCAATGCTATTAGCGTGCAAGAGGTTCTAGATAAGGCTCTTAGTACTCTTTGTGGACATGCTGTTTATAGCTTAGGATGTGGGCGCACCGATACAGGGGTGCATGCAAAAGACTTTTATGCACATTTTGATACTGAGAAACCACTCGATAATAATTTAATTATTAATCTCAATGGTATCTTACCTTCTGACATAGCTGCTAAAAGATTTATAAAGGTTGATGATCAAGCGCATGCTCGATTCGATGCTACTCAAAGAAGCTACGAGTATTATATGCATTTTCATAAAGATCCCTTTAAAAACGGATACAGTTATTATTTCCCATATCAGAAAAAACCTGATGTAGATCTAATGAATGAAGCAGCAAAATATTTATTAGAGATAAATGATTTTGCTTGCTTTAGTAAATCGCATGCGGGTGCTAAAACAACTATATGTAAAGTTACTAGAGCTGAATGGCAAGTGCTCGATAATGATTCTATTGTTTTTCATATTTCTGCCGACAGGTTTTTGCGTAACATGGTGAGAGCAATCGTAGGTACTCTTATTGACATAGGTAATGGAAAACTAACATCCGAAGATTTTAAAAAAATCATTGATAGTAAAAATCGTTCAATGGCCGGAACATCTGTGCCTGGTAATGGTTTATACTTATGTGAAATTAAATACCCTTATATATAATTGATGAGCAAGGTTAGTGGTAATGCAATTGATGTTTCTATTCTGAGAAGAATTTATCGTTATTTAAAACCGTATCAAAAACAGTTTTATGTTGCGATATTTTTGACAGTATTACTTGCGTTAATTGCTCCTGTTCGACCATATTTAGTGCAGTACACAATCGATGAGTTTATATTGAAAAATAATTCGAACGGATTGTTAATGATGGTGGGGGTATTATTTATTGCACTTGCATTTCAAACAGTCGTACAATATTTTCATACAGTTATTACTAATTGGCTGGGGCAATCAGCAATTTTAGATTTACGGAAATTAATTTTCGATCACCTCATCAGTTTAAGGTTAAAGTTTTTTGACAATACTCCGATTGGTACTTTAGTAACACGAGCAGTTTCAGATTTAGAAACGATTGCAGATGTTTTCTCTGAAGGCTTGATCGTAATAATTGGTGATATTTTACAAATTGTAGTGATAGTAGGAGTGATGTTGTATATAGATTGGGAGTTGACTTTAATTAGTTTAACAACCATTCCGTTTTTACTAATTGCAACATATATTTTCAAAGAGAAAACAAAGAAAGCTTTTCAAGATGTACGTACGGAAGTTGCTAAACTCAACACGTTTTTACAAGAGCATATTACAGGTATGCGCATCATTCAAATATTTGTTCGTGAAGATGCTGAGTACAATAAATTCAAAGATATCAACCGAAGACATAGAAAAGCACATATAAAGTCTGTTTGGTATTACTCTATTTTTTTTCCGGTAGTTGAGTTAATGTCTGCAACGTCTATCGGTATTCTAGTATGGTATGGTTCGAAACAGGTAATCGATAATCAAATATCGTTAGGTATTATTATTTCATTCATCATGTATTTGAACATGCTGTTCAGACCTATTCGTGAATTAGCAGATAAGTTCAATACACTGCAAATGGGAATGGTGAGTTCAGAAAGAATCTTTCAAGTTCTCGATACGAAAGAGCAAACTATTAATGATGGTATATTAAAGCCAGAAAATTTAAAGGCTGAAGTTGAATTTAAAAATGTTTCATTTGCTTATAATGAAGATCAACCTGTATTGAAAAATATAAACTTCAAAATCGAATCAGGTAAAACACTTGCATTGGTCGGTGCTACAGGTGCAGGTAAATCATCAATCATTAATTTATTAAATCGATTTTACGAGATTAATGCGGGTGAAATATTATTAGATGGGTGTGATGTTCGAGAATATGAGTTATCGTTCTTGAGATCTCAAATTGCAACTGTATTACAAGATGTGTTTTTGTTTTCTGATACCATTGAAGAAAATATTCGATTAAAAAACAAATCAATCCACACTGAAGAAATTATTCAAGCAGCGAAAGAAGTTGGAGCACATGATTTTATCATGCGATTACCAGGGGGGTATCAATACAATGTAATGGAGAGAGGGGCGACTTTGTCAGTCGGACAAGCGCAATTAATTTCATTTATCAGAGCTTTAGTTTATAATCCGAAGATTTTAGTACTCGACGAAGCCACTTCGTCTGTCGATACAGAAACTGAAGAATTAATACAATCGGCCATTCAAAAATTAATGAAGGGTAGAACATCAATAGTTATTGCACATCGATTATCAACTATTCAAAATGCCGATGAGATAATAGTCTTAGATAAAGGTGAGATTCTAGAGCAAGGCACACATCAAGAATTACTCAAACAAAACGGCGCATACAAAAAATTGTATGACTTGCAATTTCAATAATTACCTGAGGCGGTCTGCTGACCTAACTAATTCTTCGTCTTTCTTAATAGCTCTTGCAGCCAAGGCGGTTAAGATTACTGATATCGTCGGCATAAATACTGCATAGCCTGTTATGATTTGACTTACACCTTCAGCATTCACAATGCCAAACGCATCGTATAACATAATGCCTATTAATGCAAAGTTTGCTATGATTAATAATCTTGAAATAAGTATCTGACGTTTACGATTAGTGTATTGAAATATATTTACGAACAATCCCATACCAATAACCATAGTCATTAAACTTCTAGCCCAGTTTGGTTTAGCAATTACATATTCACCTGTGCTGATTTCTTTTTCAAAACGACCTTGAATGGTAATCTTAACATCCTTCTCAATACCATCACCCTGTCTTTCAACAAAATTATAGATAGGTAAGAAAAACATTAAAGCTAATGCTGTAGATGCTAAGAAAAGGTAGAGGGTTTGGATTCTTTGTACCATAATATTTTGTATTGAGTACTGAGTATTGAGTATTGGGATCTCGAATCACAATACTCAGTACTCAGTACAAAAAATTATTTAATGTATTTAAAATTCTTACCAATATAATGTGCATTCGAACCTAACTCTTCTTCGATGCGCAATAATTGATTGTATTTTGCAATTCTATCTGAACGTGATGCTGAACCTGTTTTAATTTGTCCGCAGTTCAATGCAACCGCTAAGTCTGCAATTGTATAATCTTCAGTTTCTCCTGAACGATGACTCATTACTGATGTATATGAATTTCTATGTGCCATATTCACTGCATCAATAGTTTCAGTTAATGAACCAATTTGATTAACTTTTACTAAAATTGAGTTTGCAATATTTTGTTCAACGCCCATCGATAATCTTTTCACATTAGTTACGAATAAATCGTCGCCTACTAATTGAACTTTATCACCAATTGCTTTTGTAACACCTGCCCAACCACTCCAATCATCTTCCGCTAATCCGTCTTCGATAGATATAATCGGATATTTCTTGCTCCAATCAACCCAGTATTGAACCATCTCATCTGAAGTTAATTTTTCACCACTTGATTTATGGAAATGATATACTTTTTCATTCTCGTTCCACATCTCAGTAGATGCAGCATCCATCGCAATCCAAACATCTTCGCCTGGTCTATAACCTGCTGCCTCAATAGCTTGTAATACTGTTTCAATTGCTTCAACATTCGAACCGATGTTAGGTGCAAATCCGCCTTCATCACCAACGTTTGTTGAGTAGCCTTTTTTCTTTAATACTGATTTTAAGTGATGGAAAATTTCTGCACCCATTTGTAAACCTTGAGAAAAACTCTCAGCACCAAATGGCATTACCATAAATTCTTGAAAATCTATTTTATTGTCTGCATGTGCCCCACCATTTAAGATGTTTAACATAGGAACCGGTAATGTATTTGCGTTTACTCCACCTATATAACGATATAATGGTTGACGTGATTCTTGTGCAGCTGCTTTAGCTACTGCTAATGATACACCTAATATTGCGTTAGCACCTAATTTGCTTTTGTTTTCTGTGCCATCTAATTCGATCATTAACTTATCAATTAAGTTTTGCTCAAATACATCAGCACCTCTTAATTCATTAGCAATAATATCGTTCACATTTGCAACAGCTTTTAATACGCCCTTGCCTAAATATTTTGATTGATCAGCGTCTCTTAATTCAACGGCTTCGTGTGCACCAGTTGAAGCACCCGATGGTACAGCAGCTCTACCTAGAAATCCGTTTTCTGTTAACACATCAACTTCTACAGTTGGGTTACCTCTCGAGTCAAGAATTTGTCTTGCTTTTACGTCAATTATTAAACTCATATGATTTGTGTTTATTTTTCTCTTTAACTAATATACATTTTATAACATTGCGATGAAATCATCAAATAAATATCTAGAATCATGAGGCCCGGGTGATGACTCAGGATGATACTGAACCGAAAAGGCTTTCTTGCCTTTTACTCTGATGCCTTCAATTGACTGGTCATTCAAATTGATATGTGTAATTTCTACTTTGTCAGAACTTCTTACATCTTCTGGCACTACACCAAAACCATGGTTTTGAGAAGTTACTTCGCAACGATTTTGTATAATATTTTTTACCGGGTGATTTAATCCACGGTGTCCGTTAAACATTTTATGTGTTCTAATATCATTTGCTAATGCAAGCAATTGATGACCTAAACATATGCCGAACATAGGAGTTCCACTCTCTAGTACTTTTTTTACTGTTTCAATTGCATAAGGCATTGCTGATGGGTCACCCGGACCGTTAGAGATAAAGTAACCATGAGGGTTCCAAGCTTTCATTTCTTCGAATGAAGTTTTTGCTGGAAAAACTTTAGCGTATACATCTCTCTCAGTGAAACATCTTAAAATATTTTTCTTAACACCTAAGTCTAATACTGCTACTTTATATTTTGCATCTGGGTTACCTACAAAGTATGCTTCTTTAGTGCTTACTGTTGAAGATAATTCTAAGCCAGCCATAGAAGGCACATCTGCTAATTTCTTCTTCAACTCTTCAACATCTAAGACATCCGAAGAAATAATAGCATTCATTGCACCTTTATCTCTAATATGTCTTACTAATTGACGAGTATCGATATCTGAAATACCAACAATATTATCATTTAAGAAATAATCTTGAATAGATTCATCAGCCATCTTGCGAGAATAATTCAAAGAATAATTCTTACATACAAGTCCAGCGATTTTAATACTATCTGATTCTACCTCTTCATGTCTAATACCATAATTACCAATATGTGCATTGGTAGTGACCATGATTTGTCCGAAGTAAGATGGGTCAGTGAAGATCTCTTGATAACCAGTCATACCGGTATTAAAACATATTTCACCTGTAGTAGTACCAATTTTACCCGCTGATTTACCATGAAACACGGTTCCATCTGCTAAAACTAATACTGCCGGAATTTTTGCTATTTCTGCCATTTCTTAAATTTATTTAGACACAAAAAAAGCCTTGTAAATAATACAAAGCCTCTTTAATAATTTAAAAACGACTGATTATGAGGAGCTTTTTTGCACTTCATCGTCTTTTTCGATATAAGACCAGTCATTTTCATTGGCTGCAAAGGTAATAAAAATAGCATTATTGAATAAGCATTTTTTGAAAGATTGAAAATTTAGTTGACTTTTGTTTAGAATCACCTTAA
>JACCDH011717883.1_pt1 | contig 10594 bp, 13 predicted proteins | sample 7442481 | NCBI WGS metagenome assembly JACCDH01 (sample SAMN15323433, study PRJNA562643) | freshwater metagenome | isolation source: river surface water | place: USA:Blue River Watershed | collected 2017-08-15
ACCTTACTTCAAACGCAACTACATTTAATTGGCACATTACGGTTGCCGACAGTAATGTGGAAGCCGCACAAGCTAAAATCAATCATCACCCCAATGCCAAAGCGGTAGCCATTAATGCCAGCGATGCGCAAGCCATTAGTGAATTAGTACAACAGCATGATTTAGTGATATCGATGTTACCTGCTTTTATGCATGTGCCGGTAGCTAAAAGTTGTGTGTTGCACGGAAAACATTTGGTAACGGCCAGCTACATTAGTGAAGAGATGCAAAGCTTACATGATGATGCGTTGAAAGCAGGTGTGTTGTTACTAAACGAATGCGGATTAGATCCGGGCATTGATCATTTATCGGCTATGAAGTTGATTGATGAAATCAAAGCTAAAGGTGGTGAACTTACTTCGTTTAAATCGTTTTGCGGTGGATTAGTGGCTCCGGAGTTTGATGATAATCCGTGGAACTATAAATTTACTTGGAACCCACGTAACGTGGTGGTTGCCGGACAAGCTACGGCTAAGTATTTAGCGCATGGTGAATTGAAGTTTATTCCGGCTTCGCGCATTTTTACCGAAACAGAAACCGTACACATTGATGGATATGGTGATTTTGAAAGTTATGCAAACCGCGATTCGTTGGGCTACATTATTCCTTATGGCATTGAAAAAGCACACACGGTTTTACGTGGCACATTGCGCAAAAAAGGATACTCGGCTGCATGGAACAACTTAGTAAAACTAGGTTTAACAGATGATAGTTTTGTAGTGCACCACACCAACAAATTAACTTACCGCGAGTTGCTCAGTGCCTTTACTCCGGGAGAAGGACTAGCACAATTGGAAGAGCGTGTATGTGATTTCTTACACCTTACTAAAGAGAGTGAAGACTTTAAAAAATTACAGTGGTTAGGTTTGTTTGATGACGTAAAGATACCACAAGAGCAAGGAAGTCCGGCCGCGTTGTTGCAACAGTTATTGCAACAAAAATGGAAATTGAAGGAAGGCGAATTGGATATGATTGTGATGTACCACGAATTGGAATACACGTTACACAACGAACCTAAGAAAGTAACGAGTTCGTTGGTGGCTAAAGGAGAAACACAAGTATTAACGGCTATGGCTAAAACGGTAGGTTTACCTATGGCCATTGCCACTAAATTAATTCTGCAAAATAAGATTGATTTGCGCGGTGTGCATATGCCTATTACACCTGAATTGTACTTACCTATTTTGCAAGAATTAGAAACGTTTGGGGTGAAGTTTGAAGAGCGTGAAGGGTAATTTATAACTTACTGAAACTGCTTGCCCGTGTAAAAATCGCGGGCATTTTTTTTGTACGCTTCGCTTGGTGTGCCATCATCATTAAACACCACGAAATGTTCTTCGGTGGTTTCGTGTGCCTGCTTTTTCCAATGCATAATAACCCGATTTGGTGCTTTGCCTTGCTTTTGATGTAACCAAATTTGGTGCTGCAAATGCAAACTAGCCTGAGCCTCTTGTGCGAAAATAGCTGCTTCTGCGGTGGGTAATATCAACCAAAAACTTCCGTTGGCGGTGAGCAATTGTTGAACTACATGCACCAATTCGGCAAAGGATAAATGATCGGTTTGGCGAGCAGCTGTTCGGGAATGATTTTCGATAACCACGTTTTTTCCGGCTTCAAAATATGGCGGATTGCTGATGATGAAATCGAACTGTTGTTTAGTTTCTTGAGCAAAGTGTTGTATGGATTGTTGCACCACTGCTATCCTATTTTCCCATGGCGAACGATGAATATTTTCTCGTGCTTCGGCTGCTGCATCCACATCCAATTCTACGGCTGTAATCGTAGCTTGCTGATTGCGTTGCGCTAACATCAACGCTAATAATCCTGTTCCGGTTCCGATATCCAACACGTGTTGCGCCCCATGCACTTCGCACAAACATCCCAACAATACACTGTCGGTGCCAATTTTCATGGCACTGCGCTGCTGTGTTACACTAAATTGTTTAAACACAAATGTGCTCATGCCTTGCTTATCAAATAATCGAAACGGTAGTGCGCATATGCATACGTATTGGGTTGATGTAAGAATTCACCCTGCACGCCCAACTGTTTGCAGAGCAAGTTCATTTCCTCTTCGGCCCAAAATTTACCCATTACATTTTTGCCTTTTGCCATTTGAATGATGAGTCCGGCAAGTTTAGGAAGGGTATTGTAGTGCTGAAAAAATCGTGCACGATCGGGAATATCTGTGAGTAATATGTTGCCTCCGGGTTTTAATAATGGCAATAGGTGTTCAACCACTTGTGTGCCTTTTTCAAACGTATCAAAATACTGAAAAGAAAAACACAAGGTAATGGCATCAAAACTTCCCAAATGCTGTTGGTATGCATTCCACTGTGACAAGTGCAACGCATCGGCTACAAAAAACTGTGCGTGATGTGTATGCTGTTGTTGTGCCTTTTGAATAAGTTCGGGTGATAAATCAACGCCCACTAACTCGCCCACATGTGGCAATAAGCAGCGACTAAAAACGCCATTACCACAACATACATCTAACAACTTAGCTTGCGGATGCAGATGAAGGAGTTGCGCAGCACGTGCAGCTTGCTCTTGCATGAGTGCATCCATGCGCTCGGCAGTAATACCATTTCTGCCAACTTGCTCCAGCGGTTGTGCTTGTGCAGCTTGCTTATCCCAAAACTGTTTCCAATCCATCTGTGGGCAAAATACAAAATTCGGTGCATGCTGCTTACATTTTTTATTGTTGCCTAAGGATTTAACAGTTTGGTTTTCCTCCATTCAAAATTTCAACTTATCATTGCAACATGGCTAAGAAAAGCGGAACACAAACACTGAAACGCCTGGTTCAAAAGTTGGGGAAGTTATTTTTCCAATTGTTCGTTATCGGATTTCAGTTTGCCATGTTGTTGATTGTGTTGTATCGCGTGGTTCCGGTGCCCGTTACACCACTGCACATTAAGCGTGTGTTTGAACAAGTAGCCAACGACAAACCTATTAAGCTCACCAAACATTGGAGAAGCATTGATTACGTTACCGATAAATTTTGCTATGCGGTATTAACCAGTGAGGATATCAAATTCATTCACCACTATGGTTTTGATTTTGAACAAATTTATAAATCGGTAAAAACAGGTATGCGCACCGGAAAGAAAATGCGTGGTGCAAGTACCATCTCACAACAAACAGCCAAAAATTTATTCTTTACGCCTGCGCGCAGTTGGGTGCGCAAATTACCGGAGATGGGCATAACGGTATGCTTGGAGTTACTTTGGACTAAAAAACGAATCTTAGAAGTATACATCAACATTATTGAAATGGGTGATGGCATATATGGTGTAGAGGCTGCTGCGGATGAATACTTTCATAAAAACGCATCGACCTTAACCAAACGCGAGTGCGCATTGATTGCTGCTTGCTTACCTAATCCTCGTAGGTTTAAAGCCAATAAACCAAGTTCGTATATCAACAGAAAAGCGAGTGTAGTGCAACGCTACATGTATAAAATTGGGCAACTTCCTTGGCGCGAAAAAGCGAAGAAAAAGAGGAACGATTAGTAAATGTGCAGACCGCAGGTACAGACCGAAGCGTCTGCGTGAGAGGATGTGTTAACCGTAGCGTCTGCATCTGGAAGTAATAAGGAAAAGGCGGTGTGAACCTTTGCTAAAACTTCATCTTATTAAATGTCTAGATTTAGCTATGAGTATTCGTAGGATTAATCATCAAACATCGTTTACACCATGCTAAACTCATTTAAAGTAGTATATTAGTTACTTTATATGAGAGCATTAAATTACGTTACGATTATAATCGGATTTTTATTGGTGCTTGGAGGTATTCTGAAGTATACCAACCTTATGCCTGATATGTCATTAAATGCAGGAGGAGCATCACTTAAATTCGAAACCCCAAGTTCACTGTTTTACATCTTAATAGTGCACCTCATTGGAGGTTTATCATTTATCGTTCATGGATTATTGACTATGAATTTTAAAGTAGGTAAGCTGTCACCTAAAAACGAAGTAAATACTGAAACCGGATATGAGTTAATTGAACCGCTGAAAGTTGAAAACTGGATTATAATTACCGGATTATTAACCATCCCCATTGCAGCTTGGGAATGTATTTACACCATTTATTTACTATCTTCATTTGGCTCAAAAATCATGGATTTCATGGCTCTTTTTATTTTTACTACAGTAGTGTTTGTTCCATTCTCTCTAATCCCATTAATTCTAGTCTCCAAAAATTTCTCACTCTACAACGACCTCGTTGCAGTTAGACGAAAACAGAACCTCATCAATAAACTTAATAAATAATCTTAACCATGTTTGTAACCTACCAAAAGTATAACCAATTAGAGGACGCTGAAGAGTTAGCCGCTCTGCTAAAACAGCATCAAATAGATTATGTTATCGAAGACTCATCAGTACAATTGGATGGTGTTTTTAGCAACAATGAGCTTGGAAGAGAATACCGAGTGAAACTGAAAAAAGAAGATTTTGAGCAGGCAGAAGCACTTATGGTTCAACTTGCGGAAAGGTATATTAACCAAGTTCCAAAAGACTACTACATGTTCACGTTTAGCAAGGAAGAATTATTAGAGGTAATAGCCAGAAGTGATGAGTGGAGCAAGTTAGACTATTTACTAGCCTTGAAGTTACTTGATGAAAGAAGAATTAGATACACAAAGGAAGATCTAGAAAAAATAAAACAAGAACGAATATTGGAACTATCTGCCCCGGAGCAAAATCAGGGATTGATGGTCGTAACAGGCTATATCCTCTCCTTTTTAGGAGGCTTGGGAGGTATTTGGATAGGATGGCGACTAAACACACATAAGAAAACACTTCCAGATGGATCTCGAGCATATACCTATTCTGCCGATGACCGTAAACATGGCAGCACGATTTTTATTCTCGGCATCTGTGCCTTAATTTTTTGGGTAGTTATGCGCATATTAATTTCACGATGAGAGCAAGCGTAATACTATTCTGTGCTTTGATGGTATTTATATGTTGCACCAGAGAACAAAAAAAACAACCGTACTCGAATCAGTATTTTGATTACGATGAGGTGGAGTATTTTCACCTAGATGTTACTCACCAAGCTATGAAAAATATGACCACTGAAGTTCGTTATAAAGACTTGCTTGAGTTACTAACAGAGCCCATCAAATCAGTTTCAGATAGTGCATTATTTCGTACATTATACACCTACCCTTTCAAGAAAAAATTGATTCCAAGCACCAAATTCAAGGCGCTTGACTCCATTTTTCAGGTTAAGAAACATCAAGCAGTTGAGTCCTTTGCATGTATTCCAACATACAGGGATGTACTTATTTTTAAGAAAGCAGGGCAAGTGATTGGCATTGCTAAAATTTGTTTTGAATGCAACAAGCACTCCATAGTTGGAACCAACTTAGATACTGATGAATTCGGCCAATCCGGTGATTATAAAAAACTAGCCACTCTTTTGACCGAATAACAAGTTTAAGATTACCTTTTCTGTATGCTATGATGTAAACTAAATTAGTATTAACTTGTTTACTGTTAGTTACCCCAAACCAAATCACTACATGAAAATGAAATACTTAATTTTAGCCTTTATGCTTTTGGTTGTTGCAATAACCAATTTGCACGCACAAGGTATATACGGAATAACACAAAAAATCAGTAACGGGGAAAATTACCTGATGTCTGTGGATGATTCCTCAGGAGCAATTTCAGTCCTATCGGCTAGCCCACTTGGTTTAGGTTTATCGCAGGGAATTTATTCCATCGACCAGCAAAACAAACGATTCTTTTTCCTCGCACCTTTCGACTCATTATACACAATTGACCTTTTATCAGGAAACTATTTATACAAGGTAAAGAATTCACTTTCCGATTCATTTCAACATGTATTGTACGCCTACCACTGTGTTAATAATAAGCTATATGCACTAGCTCAAAACAATGAAACAGGTTTAACTTATTTGACCACTGTTAACCCTACCACCGGTGAAAATATCATGTTATCTGGAAATGCAATTAGCCAAGGTTTAGCACAAGGTGTTTATGCTATTGACCCCGGATTCAACCGATTGATGTTACTTGCACCAGCCGACACCATAGTTACTGTTGATTTATTTACAGGAAGTGTTATTTCAAGATATCAAAATTCATTATATCCGCAGTACATAACTCTGGCTCTGGAATACAATAGTCAGAATGGTGCTCTTTATGCTCTTATGTTGAAAGTGAGCGAGAATAAGTATTACTTGGCTACGATAGATGTATTTACAGGAGCTACACAATTGATTTCAACCAATGGTATTTCAACCCCATTCGCACAAGCTTTAACCACCATTGATGCGATAACGAATACGATGTATTTAATTACCTCTGGAGACAGCATCCACCGGATTGATTTAGCAACAGGAAATTACACTTGGAAGGTTGCCAACAACCTAGGTGATAGCTTTATCAATACGGCAATTGAAGCCAATAATTCCTGTTTGACAAGCATCAAAACCACTGGGCTGTTTAACGCTTTTAAAACAGGAGGTTACTCATTTGAAACTTACCCAAATCCAATTCAATCGGTGTTAAAAATTAGTACTTCACAGTTGATGAAAAATGCACACCTAACATTGTTTGACAACCTTGGGAATAGTGTTTGTGATTGGTACAACCAAAATGGTTTAGAAGTTGAATTGACACTACCCCAATTGGGTTCAGGAGTTTATTACCTCCTTATCAAAGAAAATGGACAACTCATTGGCACAAAGAAAGTGATTAAGTTGTAGAAGAATTCACGCGAGTTCTAACCTACTTTTAAACCACCACCATAGTGCTGCTTGATTTGGCAATGTCTTTACGATTACCTTGCTCGTCTATCATCCACAATTCTGCTTCGCAAAAATGCATGCGACTTCCGGCTTTTATTACCCAACCTTTGGCAAAAAGTTTTGTACCTACTCCGGGATTTAAATAGCTTACCCGTAAATCAGCCGTTACCACGCCTTGTCCGCGCTTAACCAAGGTGTACGCAGCAAACCCACTCACTACATCGGCAAACGTTGCGGTAACACCTCCGTGCACAAATCCCATTTGCTGCAAGTGATTGGGTGTTAATTCAATTTCAGCCTCTACCTCTCCTGCCTCAATGCGATGAATACGAATGCCTATGTAATGCGAAAAGGTATTCCCGGTTATTTTCTCACGCACCATCGTTTCAAAATCGGGCTCAGCCGGAGTAAACTTTAGCTTATTCATTTTTTTATGTACTTTTACCACCTGCGAAAGTACACTAAACGTATGCAAAGCCAAACCGAACAAGCTGCTATTTTTACCTATACCGATACTGAATTTAATCCTTCGGAAACGGAACAGTATGGGTTAGATATTTGCTTTATGCCCAATCGGATTTGCGCTACGGTTCATCTCCAACATAAAGTGTGGGCTTTTCGATACGTAAACAGCAATGCGTTGGTATTTCAATTATCTACTTCAGGGTTGAATCAATTGTTACAAAGTTTGGAATGGACCAAGAAACCATTTAAACAAGTGCGTGTGTTTATTGATGATCATAACTACACACTAGTACCCGATGCGCTGTTTGATGCACAACAACCGGAACAATACCTTTCTTTAATTCATAAAATTACGCCACATCATGCTGTGCTCACCGATCATTTCGGGAACCAACGTGCCACGGTGGTGTATTACATCCCAACCGAGTTTAAAAGAAATGTAGAGCAGTTTTTTGGAGCATCTTCTATTACCTTTAAACATCAAGCCAACAACTTGCTTACCATTGCCGGTGCATTTAGTGATGAAGAACTGAAACAAAGTTTGCTAATCGATTACCATGGCTCGTTTGTGAATGTATTGCACATGGTAAAAAATGAAATTCGTTTTTTAAACAGTTTCACCATCGAGGCAGATACTGATTTAGTATATTTCATTTTGTCGGTAGCGGAGCAACAACAATTACCTGCCACACGTTTCAAAGTATTCTTACAAGGTGATGTCTCCGTTACGTCAAGTGCAGTAGCCTTACTTAAAAAATATGTACCCGAAGTGCAGATGGTAAAACGATTAGATGGGATAAATTACCCATTAGCCTTTCGCGAATTCCAAGATCAACAACACTTCTTACCTATTCACTCGTTGCTGTGCGAATAATTAGCGGAGATTTAAAAGGCATTTTAATTCAACCTCCTAAAGGGTTACCTGTTCGTCCTACTACCGATAGAGCGAAGGAAAGTTTATTCAATATCATCGAAAATAATTTTAACGTTGACGAACTTTGTGTGTTGGATTTATTTTCGGGAACAGGAAACATCAGTTATGAGTTCGCTTCACGCGGAACGCCTGAAATTACCGCAGTAGATCTCAACTTTAAATGTGTAGAGTTTATTAAAAGCATGAAGCAAAAGCATCAATTAACAGCACTTGAGGTAGTGAAAAAAGATGCGTTTGTGTTTTTAAAAAGTACACCCAAAACATACGATATCATTTTTGCCGATGCTCCTTATGCGCATCGAGATATTAACCAACTTCCGAAACTGGTAGCTGAACGCAACTTGTTAAATCCCAACGGTTGGTTAATTGTAGAACACGAAGCCACATTGGACTTAGACCAAGAACCAAACTACAGCCACAAACGCGAGTACGGTCAATCGTGCTTTAGCTTTTTCACCGCAACAAATTAGTTTGGGTGAGTAGAAAACAGCATATTGCATAAAAATTGTTTTGCATGAAACGCATTGCTTTATTTCCGGGAACGTTTGACCCCATCACCATCGGACACGTAAACCTTATTGAACGTGCTATGCATTTGTATGATGAAATTGTGATTGGAATTGGCCACAATAGCAGCAAGAGCACTTTATTTTCGTTAGAGAAACGTGAGGAATGGATTAAAACCATTTATAAAGATGTGCCTAAAGTGCGCGTGCAATCGTATGAAGGTTTAACCGTTTCTTTTTGTGATGAAATTGGAGCACAATACATTTTGCGTGGCTTGCGCAACATGAGCGATTTTGATTACGAGAAAAATATTGCACAAATGAACAAACTGGTGAACCCGAATGTAGAAACCATTTTCTTGATGTGCGATCCGGCATACACGCCAATAAGCAGTAGCGTAGTGCGCGATTTAATTAGAAATGGCGGAGATGCTAAAGCCTACGTTCCGAAGGAAGTTACTCTTTAGTCAATGGTCAGTGGTCATTCACTTCTCCTCCCGAAACAAGTTCGGGATACGAAGTGCGAATAGTCAGTAGTCAACGGTCATTCGTTAACAACTCCTTCGGTGAGTTCTGTGATTTCTGTGAGAGACTTTTAATAGTCAATGGTCAGGAGTCAATAGTCATTCGTTAACAGCTAAAGGCTAAAGGCTAATCGCTAATTGCTAACAGCCAAAAGCTAAAGCCCACTCCTCCCCGTATCATTCATCAACATCATCACCGAATCTTTGCTCATTAAGTGTGTTGACTTTGCATACCTGAACTCTACAAAATTTACAACGGCTAATACTTCTTCATCAGATAAAGTTGGATTGCCCGGCATTTTTAATTGATAATCCATGCCGTTTACCATAATTTTTTCGCTCAACCCATGCTTTACAATAGCCGGTAACTTCGCACGATTGGAAACAATGTAGTCGGCATTTAACAATGGAGGAACAATTTGCGCCAAGCCTTTTCCATCTAATTGGTGGCAGTTGGCACAATGCTTTTCGTACACTTGTTGTCCGTGTGCCACTTGTTGCATATCAATTGGACTAATTGGACCATTACAAGCCACAACAAGTAACAAAAAAATGCAGATGAAGAACCAACTATTTTTCATTACCTCTCTTCCAACAAAATATCCAAATCTTCCATCAAACGATCTACATCAGCCGCATTGGTTCCATCGTAAATACCACGTACACGCAATTTTCTATCCACCAAAATAAAGCCGCCACTATGCGCGTATCCTCCCGGTTCTTTCGCATCTTTTACAACCGATGCGTAATAGCCTTGCTCGGCCAAACGATAAATATCGCTGCGTTTACCGGTTAAAAATTGCCATTGCTTTCCATCCGAACCTAAACGTGTGGCATAATCTTTCAATACTTCTTTTGTGTCGTAATCAGGATCGATGGTGTGAGATAAAATCATCACATCCTTGTTGCCTTTAAACTTTTCGTACACACGAATCATTTCCTTTTTCATTACCGGACAAATAGTAGGGCAACTGGTGAAAAAGAAATCAGCCACATATACCTTACCCATTACATCTTTATCGGTAAGTGTTTTTCCATCTTGATTGGTGAGTTTAAACTCAGGTACGTTTTGGTAAATGGTATCTATAACCGGAGCTCCGTTTACATAAGAAACTTCGGTAGTACGATTTCCATAAAAAGGAAGTTTACGCTCGCCACTTTCCGTTGACTCGGTTGCTGTTGTTGTGTTGTTATTGTTTGAACATGCAGCAATAACTAAAGCTGCGCTAATAGCAATTAGGTATGATATCTTTTTCATGAACGATAATTAATGAATGTGATTTTGCGCTTGTTGAATAGCACTTAAAATATGTATGCGCAAACTATCAACCAATAC
>JACCDH010435198.1_pt1 | contig 10593 bp, 15 predicted proteins | sample 7442481 | NCBI WGS metagenome assembly JACCDH01 (sample SAMN15323433, study PRJNA562643) | freshwater metagenome | isolation source: river surface water | place: USA:Blue River Watershed | collected 2017-08-15
ATATTGTATATAAATTAAATGTTGCTTGTTGAAAAACACATAATAGATAAATACCACAAACTCTATCAAGAGATAGACCAGTTATGTTTTTTAAGCAAAAATTTATATAATAAAGCATTATATACTGTTAGACAAGAATTTATAAGTACTAGTATATTAAAAGAACAAGGATTAGCAGAACATGCTAACTATTTTAATTATTATAGTATAAATAGACAGTTTATTGATAATAAAGATTTTGATTATTATAAATTACCTGGTAAAATAAGTAATCAAACATTAATGATGCTTGATAAAAACTTTAAATCTTTCTTTGCTTTATGTAAAATGTATAGTAAAGATAAATCTAGTTTAAACGGCAGACCTAAATTACCTAAGTATTTACACAAAACTAAGGGCAGGTTTTTAACTACTTATGAACTAGGTGCTATTTCTAAAACCAAATTAAAAGAAGGCATCATTAAATTAAGTAAAACAAATATAGAAATCCCAGTTATAAATAACAGAAACGGTAAATTGAAACAAGTAAGGTTAGTGCCTATGAAAAACAGTAGATATAAAATAGAAGTGATATACGAAGTAGTGGAATTAGACTTAAAATTAAATAAAGATAATTATTTAAGTATTGATTATGGAATTAATAATTTAATGACTATAACATCAAATGTTGAGTATTTTAAACCTCTTATAATTAAAGGTAGTCAAGTAAAAAACATTAATCAATATTATAATAAATTAAAAACTAAATTACAATCAGAATTACCAAATCACACAAAACTAAAAGATGTTAATGGTAAACCAAGACAACTACACATTTCCAAAAAAATTGAAAATTTAACACATAAAAGGAACTGTAAAATTGATAACTTATTCCACCAATACACAAATCAAGTAATTGAATTGTGTAAAAAGCATAACATAGGTTCAATAGTAGTTGGTGTTAATAAAGGCTGGAAAGATGAAGCTAATTTAGGCAGTAGAAACAACCAAAACTTCGTTTCTATTCCACATACTAAATTAACTAATCATTTGAAGTATAAATGTCAGTTGATTTCTAACATAGTTATAGAACAAGAAGAAAGCTATACTTCAAAAGCTAGTTTTATCGACGATGATTTTATACCAACGTATAATAAAAAGAAACCTAAAACATATATTTTCAGTGGTGATAGAAATAAAGGTTTATATACAACTAAAAGTGGTTCTAAAATAAATTCTGATGTAAATGGTAGCTATAATATACTAAAAAAGTATATGTTAAGTATTAATAAATATTTAGATGTATCTAAATGTTCGTTAACACCAAGAATAATTTAAATATAAATGCGACACTGAATTATTTGACGGTGTTAGAGGGTTTGCAGTTAACCCAGTGTGAATTAAATCCACAAAATGGTTTCTATGGTTTTCTATAAAAATCACAACTGTTTGCTATTTTGGATAAAATTATATTTGAAAAATTATGAATACGATATATCTTTTAACTGAATATGATAATGATGCGATTGGTTTAGGCAACAATGATGATACAACAAAATACCACTATTTTTTGTGTGATGATAAATTAGTTTTGGTATCTCAATCAACTTCAAATATTTTCAATAATAAAACATATATCAAATATGATAACAAAAACGATAATATGGAACATATTGATTTTGAACATGGCTATGATATTTTCCAACTACCAGAACAATTATTTGTAATACCTATGTTAGATAAAATAAAAGATTTATTTGTTTTATTAGAAAATAAAAGATTTGAATTGATAATAAACAAAATATGATATATCTATTTACAGGAAAATACAAAACGCATTTTTTTGACTGTTTATATATTGATAATCTCATATATGTATATGATGATACAACTAAAAGAAAACATCTTGTATTTGAATATTGTAATGGTCAAATTTATGATAATTTAGGGTATGATATATCTACATGTGATGATTTTTATCCACCATCATATCAAGAAATAATTGATATACCTTATCAACCAGAAAATGCATTGAAATACAATACTGTATTTAGAGAAGTTATAATATCCAAAATAGAAAGTTATATATTTCAAGGCTTATAAATAAAATGCCAGTATTGATACTGATTATTACTAGCATAATTACCGGCTAAAACAATATTATATTTTGGACCATTTTTAATTAACCAATCAAATGTGTTCATTTGTGGAATAGCATTGTTGAATTTACCATTGAAATAATCGTTATATATATCATCAGCATTATTATATATATCACTAATATTGTCTATTGTCAACTCTATTTGATTCGCATATCCAAATGGGTCAGTACCTGGTGTTGGATACATAGGATTTAATTTATTAGCATTTGTTTGTCTTTCAAAATTCACATATCCTTTCGTAGCAATAACTTTTGAATAATTACTATTGATACGTATTTTCTCAAATTCATCTAACATAGCATCAAGTTTAGTAGCAACAATACCTAATAAATACACTCTTTCATCACCAGCTTTATAATTATTTTGTAAATATTTACTTACTCGTAAAGTTGATATATCATACTTACCATTTTCTATACTAGTAGGATTAACAAATTTCAATTTTTCAATATCATCCATAACTGCTCTTTTAATAGTTGTAATCATGTGTTTTTCAGCATTATTTGCTGGTATTTTCATAGTAGGGTTTTGTGGATTAGTAACACCTTCTTTCGTTTCTATGATTTTAGGTGTTTCATTCGTTGTTATTTTATCTTTACCTTCTTCACCAACTTTTTTACTTTCAGTTGGTGGTGGAATAGCACCTTGTACATTATTTATTGTTTCTTCGTTTTTATAATTATCATTACTCTGTGCTTTATCATATCCTCTATCATTTTTACGAATAGTATTATTATTAGCAGCAAATATATGACGTGATAAAAAGTTACTTCGCAATGTTTGATATTGTTGTATAACAGCAATAAGATTAGGTGATGGCATTACTGGTGCACCCAAATTACCTACAAATGAAACTGTTTGTAATGTTTGTATTAAAGTATCAAACCAATTCATCCAATTATCACCAAGCATAAGTGCCTGTGATGCATCTTCTGAACCCAAATACATAGTCGAATTATTATCTTTTAAACAAATACTAATATCAGAATCATCACTTATTTTGATATAAGATTTTTTGTAATCGAAAATCAATCCTTTATGTGGTTCGTAATAATATTGATGGTCTTCATCAAAATTCATTGCATAAAATTCTGTGTAATCAGTTTCATTATAAGAATCTAATTTATTTTGTAAATTAATGTTGTAATGTTCATCAGCAAAAAAAGAACCTTTGTAATAATCATCCGATTCAAAAGCAACATACACAACTTTACCGAGTGGTGATGTTGCAAAACTCAAACCCCTAGATGACGGTTCATACCATGGTAAATGCTCTGTTGGTATAAACTTTTTATCAGTTTTTCTACCATGTAAAGCTTCTATACGTATTCTAGCACGACCCAATCTAAGTGGGTCTTTTGTATCTTCAACCACACCTATATAATCATAGTCATATACGTCTCTTTTTACTCTTTTTCTATGTATCATTATTTAGATAAATCTTGTTTTGGTAATGTTGGTTTATAATTACTATCTGGTACTATATCATTAATAGTAAATTCATTTTTAGTTATAATACCATTATTTAAGTTTTCTTTTGGTAGAATATTGGTATTTTTAGCATCAGGCACGATATCATTTATGATATATCCTTCTGGTTTAAATGTAGTATTGCTTAAATCTTCTTTCGACAACACATTATTATTTTTAATACCATTGCTTAAATCTTCGTTTGGTAAAATATTAGTATTCGTTCCATCTGGAACAATATCTTCTTTACTTGCTAAATATTTCTTAACCATATCAGCGTATTTCTGAACACTACTTTCTAGTTTAGTGCCATTATATTCCAATATAGGTAAATCCTTCTTTGTTAAAGATGGTGTGTAATTACTATCTGGTACTATATCTTCTTTACTAGCTATGAATTTATTTTTAGCATCCTCATATTTTTCTTTACTAACATTAAGTACATCAAGGTCACCGTCTTTATCAACATCATATTCTAATGTTTTTAAATTTGTTTCGAATTTATTTTTAGCTTCTTCATATTTTTCTTTACTCACATCAAGTGCATCAAGACCATTATTATTATCAATATCGTAATTCAATGTTTTTAATTGACCACCACCTCCACCATTTTTTGACTGGTATGCATTAAGTTTATCATTTTGTTTTACGAAAGCCGGTAAATCGGCTGTATTTTGTATCTGATTAGAACCTAAAATACCACTTATATCATTCTTTATACTACCAAAACCATTCTGGTCTATTATAGAATTTATAGGCAACATAGTTTTAAGATTTTTTGTAGATACCACAATATTTGATTTCAATAAATTCTTTGCATTATTACTAATACTCGATAATACTGGGTTTCTATCTATTGCTGATGCTATCTCTGATTGTGCTGCATTTTTAGCTTTTTTAGCTTGTTCTTCAACAAATTGCGAACTAGCTTTAATAGCATTATTACCTAATGTTGATACAAATTTACCAGCAAGTGTTTTATTTTCTCCTGGTTTTAACACCCCACCATTGGTAAACTTTGAAATTTTAGACCTTAATGATTCTGATGTTGCCATATCATTTGATAATGATGGTCTAAAACCATTCAACTTCAATTTACGAATGACACTACCATTATTCGCATGATATTGTGATAAATCATTATATGTGTCATCAATAATCCAATCAGATGTACCAGCATAACCATATGGCTTATCAAATATTCTTGTTACTTTTTTATAACTAATTTTTATTTTCAATCCAGCATAAGTATCATTACCACTACCTGTATCCATCATAGTTACATTATTAGTGAGTATCGAATCATCAAATATAAATTCACAACCATGCAATTGATATATCAATGTTGGTGTATGTCTATTTATAACAGCATCATCTTCAAGATGTAAAGTGTAATTTCGTTTCTCTGCAATTTTAACAAACATATTAAATTTAACCAGATTCTCAGGTACTACTCGAATACCTTGATTATAATTATAAACAAAATTATTATACATGAATTTTAAATTGGTAGTAAATAATCTAACATCTTCATATAAATTGAGTTCTAAACATTCTAGTTTTTCTTTATCAGCACCACCATAAGAAACAAACATTTTATCTAATTTATCTAAACCTGATATAGATTTAACATAATGATTTCTCAATCCACCTTTATACAATTCCCCATCATTAAGCACGCTTGGTGTTACAAACACTCGCATTATATCTTTTCTGAAATTTTCCAATAATTCACACGCAACCCTATTATAATATTTTTTTAAATAATGCCAAAGCACATCACCTTTTTTTTCAATAGTATTACCTCCTGAAAGGTCAGCTTCGTTCAAATTTTGGATTTCCGTTTCCACTCTATCCTCTCCAAATAAAATAGAATTGTCTTTATCTATCATTAAAGAAAACCCTAAAATAGTTGGGTCTTCCATAGAATCTAAATATTGGTACAGTTTTGATACATTGGCTTCATTCAAATTTTCAATAGTACTACCTTCACTATTATTTAAATTATTCGATATATCAAGATTATATAAAAAATTATATTTGTTTTCATCCGTAATTGGTCGCTTTGCTATATACCAAGACGAATGTATGTTACTTGCTGTTATAGTAGATATACCAGCATCAAAAAGATTCCCACTAAAAACATTGGTTAAAATATTATTTATAGTATTATTATTTATATCACCAGTATCACTTTCTTGCTCAATACCATATTCTGTACTAGTGAAAACCGTATTAACCTTATCGTTTTGTTTCTTTGACTGGTCAAATCTATAATCTTTCTTTTCACCGCCTTCTTTTTGTTTACCATTTATAAAGTCAGATATAGCATTACCAGTAGCCTTACTAGCATTACCAACTGCTTGTCCACTTTTTTTAACACCATTTAATATACTTGTTCCGAATTTTGATATATCACCCATACTTTATATATAAAAAATCACCTCAGTAATTTTTTATATACATGTGATGATATATCTTCCTCTGACCATGATTCAAAATCATAATATCGTAATTCCGTACCACTTCCAATACCACTGCTTATTGACATATATAATACTACATTTACTATTAATGGTGAACGCACAATTATTGAAATCATTGATTCCAATACACCAACATATTCGGAATAATATGTTATTTCGGCATGATATTTTTTACCAATATCATTTGCTTCTTTTTGTGAAAAACATTCTGATAATTCATCTAGTAAACAAGCACAATATTGTGATTCTCTACCTAAATATTTTTCTATATATGTTAAAATATCACTCACTTATATATTATTTAAAATCTCCAAAAGTACAGAATTGTATTACACGTAAAGGGAATATCAATTCACCAATAGGAACACCAGAGTAATCAACACAAGGATTCGTCACATCAGCTATATCCCAAACATATGGGCGATGAATACTACCATTTTCATATGTCCAATCATCTAAAATATTAGTACTCCATGTAGTTGTATCTATAATACTTATCATTTCACCCATACAAAATGGTTTCGTGTGTCCAGACAATAAACCACCTGTTGGGTCATTTTCATCTATACCGGCTTTAACTATATAATGTGCTTTAACTCCATCACCAGCAATTTTAACTTCACCTATCCAATTACCACCCCCACTAATTAATGTTGGTTCTGGTATAGCTGATATATCATAATTTTTATAGTGATATCCACCAAAACAATATAGTATTTCTGTTTTACCTTTATATGTTACTAAACATGCATTACTAATCCTAGCATCTTCTTTACAATACATCATTATTTTCTCTTTCAATAACGATGTATCAGGTAAAGCTAAACCATAATTATATATGATGTTATATTCATAAGTATTTAATCCAATACACACCTCATTATTTATTAAATCATAATTATATGAATTAGTATCAATACCATCATTTCTATTCACATAAGCAAGTGATGGACCAGATAATTTCCTAAATATATCATCATTTTCTAACACTGATATCAATTGTTGTGATTCAATCATATCAAGGTAATTTATCAATCCTAGATATGACAAAAATTCACCTATCCATCTTGATTTATTGTTATTATCCCAGTTTATTTGTTGGACAGTAGTAACAACTATTTCACTATTTAAATATTCAACATACATCGGTGTTTGACCCCAAGGATTCGCACCACTATTGAATTTTAATATATCACCTGGTCGCAACAAATTACCATTCGGTATAGATAAAGAACTATTATCTAATATATAACTACCACTGAATGTACTAGCCAAATTATCTGTGAATAAAAAACGATTATAACTCATATACTTTATATATAAATTACAACTTCACATTTTTTATTGTAACAAACGGATTGCTTTTACTATACTTTAAAATTTTACCTGTATTTTTATGTATCAACTCTCCATTGATATATCTATACTTACCGTCATTTATCAAATCACCATCTTTCGGTATATAATTATGCAATTCTTTTGTATAATTATTTGTGATATTAAATGTAGGCATATATTTAATATTATCAGATAATTTATAATTTTGTATATCTAATAATAAAAATTCATCCTTTCTCACATAAATATGAGTAAAATCATGACCACATTTAGCAGAAAATGATATATCATTTTTAATATCTTTCTTGGCTATTTTATACCAAATATACATGCCGTCATTAATTAAACCACATTTCATATACTTCTTTTTTTATTTGTTTAATATTTGATATATCATTTACTACAACACAATCATTTAGTTTCGATAACAAGAAATGAACATGCAATTCTATTTCATCTACTATTGATTCATGAATAATAGATATACGATGTCTTATATGATTTTTATCTGGTATATAATCATCAACAATTCTTTTATCAGCACGATATTTATCAACATACATTTCAACCAAATCTTCCATATCACGACAACGGTTTTCGTCATCCATTGTTACATCTATACCAATTTTTTTATTATGATATAAATATTCTTGTATTATTGTAGATATATCATGAGAATTAAATTTAAGCAATCTACCTATATCAAAATATGTTTTTTGGCACATGTATAAATTTTCATAAAGAAAATCATTATAGATATATACATATCCTAAACTATTAGGTTTTATATCCGAAAAATCACTTGTAATATGTTCAAATATGATTTCTAATATATCATATACTTTTGTATATGGTGTTATATCATTATTCATTTTATCAAGAATGACATTCTCAATAAATGTGTTTTCTATATATCTTTTTGTTTCTACAATTACCATTCTATATATTTCAAATCATTTTTATAAGTATCCAAATTACCAATATATCTACGAAGCCTTTGCTGCATACTAGAAGAAAGAAGCACATCATTATTATAGAAATAATCTATTATAATAGATAGTTGATATTAAGTTCAACAGCAACATTAGATATATCTTTACAATAATATAAATATTCTTCTATCAATAATGTGATGTCATCAAAACTATAATTTTTAAGTAATATTGCTATATCAAAATAGGTTTGCGTACAAACATAATATGATTCACCAAATACAATATTATTATCATATTCAACATTTTTGTTTCTCACATCTCTTGTATCAGATGTAGCCGATTTAAAAATATTTTCTAAAAGGTCAAATACCTTTATATATGGTGTTGATAAGTTGTTTGCTTTATCAACTATTACATTTTCTATAAATCCATTCATATACCACAAATATAGCGTAATATTAGGATATATCAAGTAAATTTTCTACTTTTGTATCATCAAAACTATTAATTTATGAAACTATTAAAATTTGTATTCATTGCATTGATTTTAGATTCATGCTCTGAACCCCCACAAGATATATCTAAAATTGATTTAGATGATAAAAAATCACTTAAAACTGGTCAAGAAATTGACCGATAATTAAATAATATTTATGAAATATAAATTCTTCTGGAATGGCATATTCTCTAATTGGTATCCATCACCATTTACTGTAAACGATATATCATATAATTGTGTGGAACAATATATGATGCATATGAAAGCTTTAACTTTCAATGATATCAATACTGCATCTTTAATCATGAAAGCTACTCATCCAAAGGAACAGAAAAAACTAGGAAGAAAAGTAGCGAATTATGACGAAACTAAATGGTCATCTATTAGATATGATTTAGTTAAACTTGGCGTAAAAGAAAAGTTCTTACAAAATCCTTTGCTTAAAGCTGAATTATTGAAATTAAAAGGATATATATTCGTGGAAGCATCACCTTATGATAAAATTTATGGCATCGGCTTTGATGAAGCAAATGCTTTAAACAATATCAATAATTGGGGACAAAATCTTCTCGGAAAAATGATTACTGAATTAAGCAACGAATTATAACTTCTAAGCAACGATGATATATCAATAATATGTTTTATAGATTATGTATCATCGTTGCTTAAAACACTTTATAAATGGAAAATAAACTGTATAATTTAATGGCTTTTATATATCTTGTTGTAGATTGTAAACCAAATTTACATGAACCAGATATTAACTACTTAATTGAAAAATATGAAAGGATAAATCCTTCTTTTGATAAAAATTCTCTTATAAGATATATCAAATATATATTTAAAAATAATAATATTGAAGATATGTTTATTATACATGATACATATTTAGGTAAAGGTAGTTTCAAAAATGATATATCTGATAAACCAAACAGTATTATATTACATACACTTTCTAAACAAAAAGTCAATGAATTTATATCAAAAATAGATATAGATGAATTAAAATTTAAATATATTTTATATCTCGGAATCTAAATATATTAATCTATTATATCATAATCTTGTAGCTTTTTTTGTGATTTATACTTGTAAAATAAATAAAATGATATATCTTTGTACAGCTAATTTAGAAAATAAAACACAACATAATTTCTATTGTGGTATAACTAAAAAATTTTATGGTATAGATGTATATCGTTATTCAACAACAGATTATTATGAACATTCAGTTGTTGAAAATTGTTATGTTGAAATTAAACCATTTAAATATGTTTTACCAGATATTTTAAATATCGTGGAATATATTGTTTTTAATAAAAGATTAGAAATAATAAATAATATCGTGGATAAATTAATATTTGAACATGTATGATATATCTATTTTCCCAACAATATGGTTCTACGTATGAGCATAATTTTTATGATGTTATAACAAATACACATCATGCTGTATATGATGAATGTAGGTTATATATTCTTTTTCCTGGTAATAATTCATATAATTTGGTTTCATATGATTATTTTAATGCAGATGTGTATAAAGTAGATAGCGATAATATAGATAATATAGATATTGTTCCAAGTTTTTTTGATTTTGAAGAACGTATGAAATTTATTAGTAATATAATAGAACAAAAAATATTCGAAAATATATGAGAATTTCTTCACCACCAGAATATATCAATAATCATAAATTATATCCAATATTTATAATACCAAAT
>JACCDH010585987.1_pt1 | contig 10593 bp, 10 predicted proteins | sample 7442481 | NCBI WGS metagenome assembly JACCDH01 (sample SAMN15323433, study PRJNA562643) | freshwater metagenome | isolation source: river surface water | place: USA:Blue River Watershed | collected 2017-08-15
CACCGAAATGCAACGCGTGAACGGCAAACCTAACATCGTGCTAGAAATTGACGGCCTCAACGCCATCCTAGAGCTGGTGAAAGAAGGCATGGGCTACGCCGTGCTGCCTGCCTACACCTTGAGCAACTTTGCAAAACCCGAGCACTTCAGCACCCACCGCATCGAAAAACCCAAGCTCATGAGCCAGCTCATGCTAGTGTGGTCAGCCCGTCGACCCATGACAGCCACACACAAAGCAGCCATGCAACTGACGCAAGAGGTGGTGCAGACCGCATTGAGAAACGCCGCACCATGAAAAAACCCCACCGCTCTTTCGAGCGATGGGGTTTTAGACTTTTAAATCCTTAACTGGCTATGCCAGCGGGGGGATTAGAAGCTGTGGCGGATACCAACGCCAAAAGCGCTAACTTTTGGCTCAGCTGTAGTAGCTGCAGCTGTAATTGCTGAGTTGCCTGTACCCATGCCAGCCAAAGTGCTAGTGCCAGTGCCAGAGTTCTTCACTTGTGTGTAGTTTGCGTAAGCGATTGTGCGCTTGCTCAATGCATAGTCCAAGTTCACGCTAGTGAAGTCAGCTTTCTTGGTGTTTTGAGTTTTGCTTGCACCATAGAAACCAGCCAAAGTCACTTTAGCGTTCAAAGGCACTGTCACGCCAACTGAGTTACCTTTGATTTTGTCTGTGCTAACTGTGTTGTCTGGATCAGACTCGTTAGCTGTGAAGCCGACCTTCGCAACGCCGAAGTCATAAGTAGCGCCAACACCTGAAGTTTTTGCTTTGATTGTGTTGGAAGCAGTAGTCTTACGCTCTGCTGTATAGATACCCGCAGCCAATGGGCCGTTGGCATATGACAAACCAAACTCTTGGCCATTACCAAACTTTTTGTTCGCATCAGTGTTGCCTTCGGCAGCGGTTGAAGATGCTGCAGTGTTACCAGTGGTGTGCAACACGCGAGCTGTCAAACCAGCCATTGTTGGTGACACGTATTCAATGGTGTTGTCCAACCAGCCAGAAGATGTAGTTGCTGCAGTGCGGAAAGACACAGCAGCAATGTTGGTTGCGCCTGGCGTGTAGGCCAAGATGTGGCTGTTTGAGTGAGTAGAAATCTTACCGGCATTGATCTTACCGAAAGAGCCTTCCAAGCCCACGAATGCGCCGCGGCTGAAGATTTGGTTAGAAGCGTTGCTAGTTGAGTCTGGATGGGCACCGTTTGCCACAACACCAACACCAATCTTTGTGGAGCCGTTAGCACCAGATGGGCCACCCAAAGAACCGTTGTCAACGCTGAGACCGGCTTCCAAACCGAAGTTGGCTTTCAAGCCGCCGCCGATGTCTTCAGTACCCTTGAAGCCAAGGCGAGAAGAAGTGTGTGCGCCGTTAGTCAAAAAAGTATTAGACACGCCAGCAGATTTGGCGTTGAACACACCAGCGTCCAAAACGCCGTACATAGTCACGGAAGATTGTGCGAAAGCGCCAGTAGCGGCGAGTGCTGCGATAGCAACGAGGGTTGGATTTTGATAAAAAGGTATTACAAGGCGCTAGATGGTGCGTTGATTTTGCTTCGATAGTTCCACGACCGTTTTGCTTAAAGTTGTACGGTCTGTGGTGTGCAACTCCACAGTGCATTACCCAGCAGCGCAGTAACATTTTTCATCATGGCAAGCACGGTGGGCCAGCGGCAAATGCACGGTTTCCAAGCGTTTGCAAATCGTGCACGGTCTCAACTTTCAGGTCGCGCGACACGGTGTACAACTGTAGGCTGAACCCATGCTCCAGCAGTTCACGCACTACCCCACCCACGCTGCAAACGACCGTCTAAGCCCACGCGAACGCACCGTCCCCATACCTGCAACCATCACAGCAGTACACGGCTATCCCAGCAAGCTAGTGGTGTACAAAATTGCCGCAAGCCGATATTGGCAAGTGCGTTGCTGGGTTGCAGGGCGAACACACAAGCGCAGCACCCAAACCACATCACTGCCAATGGCGCAACGCTTTGCACGATGGTTTTACGAAGATTTGTTGGTCAAACAGCTTGCACCCCAAGTGGTCACTCATGCAGCAGTCCCAGCGGCCAAGAATCAACTTACGTTTGGTGCAATTGCTGCGCAGGTGTATGCCAACGAACAGGCACGTATGGAGCGCGGTGAATTTGGTGCTGGCAGCTTGAGAATGTTTCGCAATCGCTTGGACGCTTATGTTTTACCCACATTCGGCCATGTTTTGCCCAACACAATCACGTACCAAATACTGCAAGAATTCGCACAAAAACTTAGTGTCAAGCACACAACCACCACCGTCAGTAACTACATCATTACTGTGCGCAAGATACTTGTTCACGCCGTACGCATTGGTGCGCTTGAACAAATACCCGATATTCCCAAGATCAAAGTTAAATCAGCATCGCGGGGAGCTTTTACACCCACCGAATACTGGCAACTACTTCGTGCTGCACGTGCATTGCGTGGTGTACAACACCCAGCCGGTCGCAAAGAAATGCGCAAGCGTATCAAGCAAGCCTACAACGATCACCGTATGCCACCAGACATGGCATGGGCTATTAGCCTGATGGTCAACTGCTTTTTACGCCCTGGCGACTTGACCAAGTTAAAGCACCGCCACGTTGAAGTGCTGCGTGGGAAAAATACATATTTGCGACTGACCTTGCCGGAGACTAAGCTGCACAGCGCTCCCATAGTCACACTACGCCCTGCTGTGCGTGTGTACGAACAAATTTGCAAGTTGCAACCCATGACCAAGCCCAACGATTATATGTTGCTGCCAGACCTTAAAAATCGTACCCATGCTTTGGCTGTGCTCAGCACCATGTTCAACTGGGTGCTGGAACAGACGGGGCTCAAGCTAAATCCCCATGGTCATCCACGCAGCTTGTATAGCCTACGCCACAGTGCCATCACGTTTCGCTTGCTATACGGACAAGGTATTGACTTGGTGACGCTGGCGCGAAACGCACGTACCAGCGTGGAAGTGATCAACAACCATTACGCAAGTACGGTCACTGGGGAACAAAATATCGCCATGTTGCAAAGCAGACGCACCCACACTGCTTAATTGCATGGTGGGTGCTGTACATGTTTACTTCTTGAACGCATCACGCAGCTTGTTGCTTGCTGCATCCATCTGTGCGTCCAGTTCACCGTTATGTGCTGCACCAATCAGCACGTCCAACACATTGACCAGCTCTTTACTGTTGGCGACTTCCACAGCTGTCTTGCCTTTAGCCAACTCCAGCGTCCGGCTTCCGTAAAACACTGCCAACAAGGTTTCGTTTTTCTCACCCGTCCACCACCAAGGTTTGATGCGTACAGCTTGTTCACGCACGACGCGATTTCCGTCAGCGTCCTGCACACTTCGCAAACGCTTGGGTGCATACGTGCGACCTTCGCTTTGTGCCAGTGCCAATTCGCGCTGTTCGGTCAACTTCAAAATAAGTTTGTTACGGCGCTTGACTGCGTCGGGCAATGCGCGAGGTTTACGTGCGGTGGTCAGTTTGAGGGCGTTTAATGTAGCCATGGTGCTTGTCCTTTCATTGTGTTAGCACCGCCAGTCTGTTGCCACCTAGCCAAAATTGCGATCAATACACCGACCAAACGGCCGGTCTCTGTACTTGCAGCTTCAAAGAAATATCTCACATCTGTGAGATTTCCATGTGGCAAAAAACTTAAATTAAACATTTCATTCCGCATAGTGCCAGCCGTGCCGACAGCCCCGTTATCGACACGAACACGGCCTTGAAGAAAACCGCTCTGCCGTGCCTCTAGCCCCGTTCGTCAAGCGATAAAAGGTCAATGGGGTTCATGCCTTGCTTGTTCTTGGGCAACCATTGGCGTGTGGCTTGGTCAACGGCATTGGGGTCCGTGATGCTGGGAGGTGCTGGTTTATTCGGTGCAGGTTGAGATCGTGTCACTGCCATGCGTGTTGTGGGAGGCAATGGCTTTGCAGTTTTAACAGGGCGATACGGTTGTGGTGCTGACGTTTGCCTTTGCGTTTGCAGCACTGGTTTGGGTAACGCTTTGGGTGGAGCAGCGTGTGGTGGACGCTTCGCCTTACGTGCAAGTGCTTTAGCTTTTTTGGCTGCTTGGGGCTTGAGTGTTGCAGCTGGTTTGATTGCAATGCGCTGCTGGATTGCATGTTGCTGCTGGTACGTGGTCAAAGCTCTCCACGTGCTGTCAAACACCAACTTCTGCAACTGCAGCCATTCTTCTTTACTAATAATTTCATTTAAGCGCATGGGGCACCTCCGTCAACTATTTATGGCGGGGTGTAACCGCAATTGCAAAACTAGCTGACTAATTGCGGCAAGTGAACGAGGTTGTCGCTGCCGTACATACCCTTGAGCAAGTTGATTGCATCGCCTACGTTGTTGGCGCAGACTTGGGTTTGAACTACGATGCCATTGGCGCGAACGTAGGCTGAGTAAATGTGCATGTGGAACTCCTGTTGCAAAGCCATAACGATATTGGTGGCCTTGTGCGAAGTCGACCAGAAAACATGAAGGTCAGGCACATGAAAACAACACGGCAATATAAAACCAATATTGCCAGTGGCGTGAACTGCAAAACATAAATACCTGTACAAGCAAGAAGCAAAGAAAGGTTGGCACGCCGATGAACATAGTGCTGCGAAATCCGCTCTGATGTGTGGCGGTAAGCGAATGAACATCTTGCTGTTCGCCTCATTGCACCATCCAGTTGAGTACTGGACGCCTTAAATGCAACGCCCATGGTGTTGACGTTTGCAATGTTGTAACGGTTGGTAATGCAGTAATGCGTTACAAAAAGTGAGTGGGATGCCATAAAAATTACCCCACATGTGTCCTGTAGCTATCAATACAGCAAGGGGGCGCACAGCGTAGGCTGGCACGTAAAAGGATGATCGCAAAACCTGCCTAACCTTGCGCTTGCAAGTTGTGTCGTATTGAATTTGTACACCTCAGCGATGGGTTTACTTTTTGTCATGCCCGTAACAGGGCATGGCATGAGTTCCCTAGTGATGAGGAAGAAAATAATTCAAATCAGTTCAATTAAAAAATTAACGAATTGCGATTTGTGCGAACGGCAGTGAGTGACAAATGCGATGAGTTGGATTGCACGTGAGTGCAAGCCATTAACTGTTGAATTTGAGTTCACCCTAACGCTACAGCGCAGACCTGTACATATAGGGATGGTTTACGAATTGATCGACAGGACGTAAAGACATGTTCAGACTTTGGGTGACACAAACTACCCGAGCAATACATGCAACAAACCCAAAATCCCATTCGCATTGGCTACGTGCGAGTAAGTAGCGCAGACCAAAGCACAGAACGACAGCTTACAGACCAAACACTAACGGTCACGTTCACAGATAAAGCAAGTGGCAAAAATGCAGATCGCCCACAACTTCAAGCAATGCTGGCAGGTAATTGGCCTGAGGGCAGCACAGTTGTCGTACACAGCATGGACAGGCTGGCGCGGAGCCTTACTGATTTGCTGCAATTGGTCGAACAGCTTACTGGACGTGGCATAAATGTTCACTTTGTCAAAGAAGCCAAAACATTTCGCGGTGGCGATAGCACTGACCCAATGGACATGCTGATGTTGTCCATGCTTGGCGCTGTAGCTGAGTACGAACGCACACTAATACGCGAACGCCAGCGTGAAGGCATTGCCAAAGCAAAACAGCGTGGCGTGTACAAAGGGCGCAAACGAAAATTAACTGACCCCGCACAAATACAGCAAATAGTGGCAGAGGCTACCGCATTGGGGGCCAACAAAACCCATGTTGCACAGCGCCACGGGCTAAGTCGCCAAACGCTGTACAAGTATTTGCAGGGCTAGAAATCTCACATTTGTGAGATATTTTTTTGCTTAGTACTGCGATGGGGATACAGCGTCCAACACGTCCTTGTGCTTTGTGAGCAGTGCTTGCCAGTTGGGCGTAACAAACGCCTCATCCATCACGTCCAAAGCATCGAGGTACTTCTGTGGCACGTTGCTTTGCTGCGGGTCTTTGAAAACTGCATCGTTGGCACGGTCAAACGCATCTAAGTAAACCCAAACGTTGTGATTTGTTAGCAGCATGTTGCTGATTGTGTCGAATTGCTTTTTTCCAAACAGCTCTTCACGTACGTTTATATGCCCAAGTTCCATTACCTTGCCCAGCGGCGAGTTGTAAGGGAAGGGGTCTTTGCTGCCAATCAAATCAAAACGCTGTACGCTTTTTGTTGTGCCAGTTTTTATGCTCCAGCTGCTCACTTTATTAGTGAACGGCACAGAGTAATTGGGTTTTTCAAATTTGCCGCCGTTTTGAAAGGGACTGGAACTGTCGTAGCTGACGGTCAAATTTGGGTTTGTTACACGTAAGCAGTTTTGTATTTTGGTGAGCAGAATTGCCCATAGCGGTGTTGAAACGCCCAACGCATGTATCCAATCATGCCCAGCGTTCAAGTACCCTTGCTCATGCATCATGCGTGTTGTGCGAATTACTTGTGCAAGTCCACCTTCACCACCAGCGCCAATTGCATAGCCAGAGCACTTGAAATCTTTAACGCCATTCCACCAGTCAATCGTTGTTTGCTGGTCAATGCCTTGTATGACGTTTAGCCACTTAGTCCGCTTCCTGCCGTACAAATCAATAAACTTCAAATTCTCAATCGTCATGTCCAGCAACTCTTGTGCTGTGCATTTGTGAAACGGGGAGTTTTTGCCTTGCTTGGGGTCTAGCGCCCACAATGGCATGTCAATGGTCATCGCGTAATCCGTGTACGTGTCCAACCAACTAACAATCCACTTTCTTACGTCATGTGCATCGCGCCACTTAGCCATAGCAGCTTTGGCGCTCATGCCTTTTTTGAAACCCTCAACACCTTTTAATGCGCCACTGCCAATTTGGTAGCCGCCACTGTCGCCCACCAACGTAAAGTCCCCACTAGCCGCTTGCGTGATGGAGTTGTTGACGGTGGACAGTGCGTTGAAGTTGCCGATGGAATGCAGCAAGTAGGGGTGATAAAACAGTTTGCTGTTCTTGTTCCAAATGCAAAAATCTTCAATCGCAAGGCCAGCAGGGAAGGGGCGTCCCTGCGGTATTGGCTTTGTTAAAAAGTTAGCGTACCCAGTGTTAATAGCTGGGAGGTAAATTGCATAGTCTTTGGTGTTGAAGCTCTGCGCCATTGTTAAGCGTCCACTTCGTAAGTTAGCCAGCTAATATGCTCGCTTAATTCTGGGAAACCATCTGCAAGTTCTGTTTGTTCATGCTGTATTTGCTTTTTGTAATGGTCTTGAGATTCGGCTTTGTCCGTCATGTTTAACAGTTCAAGCCCTTTGTAAAAATCATCTTCCAGTTCGTACTCGTCAAACTCAAAGTTTTCTGTGTTCTCGCCGCAAGACTCAGGCGCATACAGCGTAATGAAGTTGTCGCAGTATCTTTTGTCACCTTGGTAGTTCCACTTTGGCAAGCACACTTTGTAGTCCGCAGCGTCTGTCGCGTATTGCAAAACCATGCCTGCATCGCTTAGCTGCAAAACAACATCACCAACAATGTCCAACTCACCCAGCGTCAAAAGTGCTGGTACCAGTTCGTGCGTAAAAAACGTACCGTTAAAACTAACATCAACGTTCAGCGGCGTATCAAAAGCAATCGCTTCACCCCTTAAAAACACACCTTCAATTTCGTCAAAGTCAACTTGCACGGCTGTTTGGGTCAATGTGAAATCCCAAAAACGATGCTGCGGACGGTTTATGTTTTCGCCTATGTCATACATCCAAGTCTTGGCCAGCGCGGATGAAATTTTGCGTACTTGCTCCGCGGACAAGTACAGGTTGGTTGATGCGGCATCGTTTGCAGTGTCGTAATCAAGCTGCGGCAGTATTTTTGCTTGGTCATCGCCAAAACCAAAAAAGTGCAAAAATATGAAATCGCCATTGTTAAGTTTGCTGTCAAGCCTAACTAAGTGGCTGAAGTCTCCGTCAAACTTTGAGTGCCTGTACATTGCGTCAGCACTTGAGGCTTTGTACAAATTTATGTCTTGTGGTCCAATCAAACGCTGCTCAACAACACGCCTGTCCATCAGCGGCATGTACAGGTCGGTCGGTGCGCTTTGGAAAATTTTAGTTTTGGGCTTGGCAATAGTCACAGCGCCACCGACCATGTTGCCGTTGTCATCCAAATAGTCAATGGGGCTCAGTATGAATTCGTCGCGTTGCGGCGAATAAATCAAACGTCTTTTGGCCGAGCTTTTCCTGTAGCTTGCATTTTTCTCATGGTACGTGCTGGGCTCTGCCAATGCTTTGTCCATGTGCCGTGCAGCCTTTTGCGTCAAGCATTGCGTTTTAATAGTTTCCAAGACGCACCTTGTGCTGTTGGGGAGTGCGCCGTACTGTTGTCTATATGAAGCAACCAAAGCAGTGTCTAGTTGCTTTTCCGTTTTGGACAGCTCAATAATTTCGTAGCTGTCGTTAACTTTTCTTGCTGCGACAACAACGAAATCATCTGTGTTTGCGTTTAACAGTGGGGATATTTGCACCGTTTGTAGCTTTTTGTTGTGCTTGAAAAATTCCTTTGCATCGTCAACAAGAAACCTTGTCCGCATGTCATTGGAGATTGCTACACGCACGACCTCCATGTATTGTTTTTTTGAATCACCAGCAGCGACAACGTCCGCTTCGATTTCCTCATCGTCGTCGTATTCGTATGGCTCAATAATTCGCTGAGCATTCCCATAAGTGCGCTCGTACAGTCCAGCCATGCCACCACTGTTTTCAATAAATTGCGCTAACTTTTTTACGCCATCTTTCGCATACAAGGCTGGGTTTTTCTTTACCTCTTTATCAAGCTCATTCAATACTCTGCTTTTACGATCAATCACCGTGTTGCCCAGAAAGTTCCCGTAAAACTTCAGCAAGATGCCTCTGTAATTAACGCCATAGCTCACTGTCCGCAATTTTCGCGTGGACAGTTTTGCATATTCAGCATCCAAAAAGCCCTCAATGGTTGATGCTTCAAGCCACCAAAAATACAGGCTTGCCATATTGCTGTATTCGAGGTCGTCTGCTTCGTTTTGCTTTTCCAGCTCGTAGTTGCAGGATGTTTGCAGCTTTTCTACACTTGTTGTGAGTTTTTCAAGTAATTTGTCGCCCTGCATAATTTGCCTCGCTTTTTAATAAAACTCACATTTGTGAGATATTTTAGTTGGCAAACATACTGCAGACCCTTGCGAAAAAAGCCGACAACGTTACTGAACGTACTGAGCAATAGCAGCACAGCTGATACAAGTGACAAGCGCAAGACGAGCGTTTTCGTACAGGCAATAAAAAACCCCACCGTGTTTCCACAGTGGGGTTTAGTTCTTACTTAAATCCTTAACTGGCTAAGCCAGCGTGGGGATTAGAAAGATTTGCGCAGACCGATCGACGCAGTTGTACGGTCGCCTGTGGCGCCGGCAGTAGCGCCAGTAGCTGCAACTTGGCCTGTTTTCCAGTCTTCGTAACGAGCATAAACAGCTGTTGTTTTGCTGAAGTTGTAGTCAGCACCCAAACCTGTCACAGTTGACTTGACATCAACAGCAGTTGACACGCCCTTGACTTCTTGAGTTGTGTGAGAAGCGATCAAGTCGATCTTGCCCATGGTGTGCTTGATAGCAAAGCGTTGGCCTTTTGACTCAACAGCCAAACCAGAAGTTGTTGACTTTGCAGCCAAACGGTCGCCAGTGTTCATGCCTGCGTAAAACGTAGTAGTGCCGATTGTGTAGTTAGCAGCCAACAAAGTGTTAGAAGTCTTTTGGAATGCTTCGCCAGCACCGAAGGCTCCAGAGTAGTAGCCAGTCTTGTTAGCCTGTGCATCTTGCATGATTGCAGTCAATGACACATTCAATGGGCCATTGCTGTACTTCAAAGCAGCTTCAGTAGCTTTACGTGCATTAGGTGTTTGGTTTGGGGTGTCACCAGTAACGGTGACTTCGTCGCCACCAGGAGCCACCAAGATAGATGCTGTCAAGCCAGAGAACTTTGGTGAATCGTAACGGATAGAACGGTTGTAGCGTGTTTGCACAACAGAGTTCATCATGGTGCCAGCGTTGCCAGCGTAGCCTGAGCCAGAACCTGTACCCAATGGTGAAGCATCGCCGTTAGCTTCCAAGCCCAGAGAGTTAGGAGAACCCAAACGCACATTACCAAAAGCGCCTTCAATGCCAACAAACACAGCATCACGTGCCAAGCCTGTCACAACTGTTTTCTGAGCAGTTGCCGCGCCAGATGCGGTGTAGCTCAAGCTGTCGTTAGCCAAAGAACGTGGGTCCAAGCCGTAGCTCACAGTGGCTTTCATGCCATTGCCCAAGTCTTCCACTGCAGTGAGGCGAATCACGCTGGTAGAAGATGTGCCAGTGGTGGTGGCGAATGTGTTGGCGTTAGAGCCAACTTGTGTGCCAGACACGTTAGAGCCAGCAAAGTCCAAGTTACCAGACAAAACGACAGATGATTGAGCTTGTGCGCCGAAAGCGGCGAGTGCTGCGATAGCAACGAGGGTTTTTTTCATTTCAAGGTTCTCCAAGGTTTGAACAGGGGCCCTACTTTTCGTAGTAGCCAACCTCCGTTTTCGGGAAG
>JACCDH011740502.1_pt1 | contig 10593 bp, 10 predicted proteins | sample 7442481 | NCBI WGS metagenome assembly JACCDH01 (sample SAMN15323433, study PRJNA562643) | freshwater metagenome | isolation source: river surface water | place: USA:Blue River Watershed | collected 2017-08-15
ATATTGGTTTGCAGCGTGGAGACATCGTGTATGTACCAGACATCGGCATCAACGTGGTCTTGGAGCAGCGCTACAAGGGAGCCCCTATCCGGGAAGGTGCTGCCATCGCTAAAGGATCAAAAATTGACCTCGTAGTAGGTGATGGTATGGGAAACCAACAGCTTAGCGCTCCAAATTTTATTGGCATGGATGAAGAAGAAGCCGAATTTTTGGTCTTGGGTTCCGGACTGCGTATGGGTAGAAAAACTTACCACAAAACAGACTCCGTAGCACCAGGAAAAGTATACCTGCAAAGCCCATCCGTAGGTTCAGGATTGAAATCAGGCGATATAATCGACCTTTGGATAGCCAAAAACTAATCATCTTGAAATCCATTCGGCTACTTCAGATCCTGCTGCTCCTAGCTTTTTGGAGTCTTAGTAGCCCTATTTATGCCCAATTTGTGACCTTTGGGCCAGTCCACCGGAGTTCATCAGGTGCCCAACTTTCAGAAACAAGTCCTGAAGCACGGCAAGCTGCCACCACGATCCCCTTTTGGGATGATTTCTCAAAAGGCATCCAAGAAAGCAAATGGATAGCCAAAGGCAGCTCCTATACCGAAACCATTGGTAACAGAGCCCCTTCCTTAGGCATGGCCTTATTCAATGGCGTAGATGAATTAGGAAGAGCCTATTCCTTGCAAGAAAAAGATCAGGGTGAAAGTGATTACCTTACAAGTGTCCCACTCGATCTTAGTGGGATCTCTGCAGCACAAAAAACAAGCCTTTACCTGAGCTTTTTCTGGCAGGCAGGGGGCAAAGCAGAAGTTCCTGACAGCAACGACCGCCTCACCTTGCAGATTTTGACTCCAGCAGGAATCTGGCTTAGCGTGTGGGAAAAAAAAGGTGGGGAAACTTTAGATCGAACTCGATTTTTCCAAGAAAACATTGCCATCCTTCCGGAATGGCAGCATGCCAACTTTCAGTTTCGGTTTTTCTCGAACGGCCGGCAAAGCGGACCCTTTGATTCCTGGTTGCTGGACTATGTCTATTTGAATACCCGGCGCAGCGCCACTGACCTTTCCTACCCAGATCGAGCACTCACTCTACCCACGACTGTTCGACTAGGCGACTATGGTGCTTACCCATGGGAACTCTTACAAAAGCACCAAAAAGGCAAGTGGTCCACCGTAAAAAGTGAGTTTCAAAATCTTGAGAATCGCTTCAAGGCAATGGAGTATTCAGTGACGGTTCGTGACAGCATCGGAACCAATTTGCTTCCCATCAATAGCACAACCCCAATCAATCCTGTTCCCAATGCCTTGGAAAGGAGACCTATTGTAAGTCGGACATTTACAGAAATTCCTGTTCCAAGTAGGCCTAGTGATTTGTATTTTGAAACCTCCCTTATCACTGGAGATGGGCTCTTGACCTCCATCAACGGCACAGATACCACGCGCTTCACCCAAGTGGATTTCCGAGCCAATGATCGGGTTCGTACTAAATTTCCACTAAGAGATTACTTCGCCTACAACCAGGGAATGGCGGACTACACTGCAGGAATTAATCAGCGGTCTGGACAATTGGCTGTTGCCTATGTAACTCCAGAACCGGTATTTTTGACTGGCATTTCCATTGATTTCAACAATGCACGGCAGGTCGATCAAGTTCTGGATCTAGTCATATGGTCTGATTTAGACAAAAAACCCCTGTACACCGAAGAGGTAGTCATTCCCGCCAAAACTGCTGGGCAAGAAATTCAGTATTTTTCCTTGAAAGAAACTGTTTCCGTTTCTGACACTTTCTATGTGGGCTTCACCCAGTTTACCAATGATTTCTTGCAAGTAGGCCTTGAAAAAAGCCAAAACTTTGGAGACCGAATTTACTACAATGTAGGTGGTGGATGGGTTCAAAATAAGGAGGTAACTGGTGCACTTTTAATTCACCCGCATGTGAGCCTTTCGGGTAAATCAGGAGGAAATCTATTTCCAGAAAACACCCTAAAAGTCTATCCCAATCCAGCCATTGAAGAAGTGATGGTTGAAGGCACATTCACCAAACTCCTAGTACTTGACTCCTATGGCCGAGAGATTACCATCCCAAGATTGCCTGGAAATACGGGAGAAGTCCTTAATTTTAAAGATCAACATCCCGGACTTTACCTCATTAAGGTGGTGCATGACTTGGGAATTACCGCATTTCGAATTTTAGTTAAAAAATAATATGGAAGACATTACCGTTAGCGAATTGAAAGAAAGGCTGGAGCGAGGAGAAAAATTTCACTTTATCGATGTCCGCGAGGAATGGGAGTACGAGGAAGACAACCTAGGAGCGGACAATATTCCATTGGGAGAGCTAGCACATCAGTTGAGCCAACTTGAAAAAATCAAAGACGAGGAAATCGTCGTTCACTGCCGCTCAGGTGCTCGAAGTGGGAATGCAAAAAAGTTTATGGAAATCAATGGCTTCACAAAAGTTCGCAATGTACTGGGTGGCATTTTGGCTTTCAGAGCCTTGCCTGAATAGATAAAACCAATTCTAGGTCAAATTGTACATTGTAAAAAGTTCTAAGTACAATTTAACTCATCTGAAATGGTTGCGGCGAAAAGCAAAGAATAAAGATGACAAGGGCAATCCAGCCCAACACCTTCCGTCTGCTGTCTACTGCCTGTAATCCAGCTACTTCAGGATGTACCAAACCCATCACCCTCCCCAGTAAAAAGGCGAAAAACAGCCATCCTTGGTATCCCTCCCAAGTTGGTTGAAAGAAGGAAAGCAGGTATTGTCCAGCTGCCAAACTGAGTACTAAGGTGAGGCGATTGAGCTGAGTTAATTCAGACTTGCTTAGACAGAAGTAGAGAAACCCGAGGTAGAGTGGGATTCGTATAGCCAATTCGGCTAGGGGTAAGGAAGGTCGAATCACTCCTAGCCCTGCAAAGGCAAGGAAGAGCGTAAACACCACCAAAGAAATCTGGGCATGTCGCCTGGGAAATAACCCAAAGAGCACATGTCCACCATCCAATTGGCCTATCGGAAGAAGATTAAGCGCGGTAAAAAACAGCGCCAAGTACCCTGCAAATAGATAGGGGTAGTGAATCATTTCGGATAACTGAGGCAAGCGCGCAGGATCCGCCAAAAGCTCTCCCATTCCCCAAAAGAGGAGGTTATTTCCCAACTCAAATTCCAAGACATCCTCTCCATACCCTTGAAAGTTGGGATCTGCATACTCAGGATGTATTTCGTAAATGTAATCCGCAGGGGGCAAGGACAGCATGCCATAGGTCAGTACGCCAAAGGCAAGCACAAAGCCAGCTAGCGGTCCAGCAATGCCGATATCAAAGTATTTTTTTCGACTAGTTACGCGTCCTTTCATGCGTATTATAGCTCCGAAGGTACCCAAGGAGGGACTTCCCAAGAATCCTAGCCAGGCAGGAATAAAGAAAGGTAAGGTACAGCGCACCTTGTGGTAGATCGATGTAAAGAGGTGGCCTAATTCATGCACCAATAAGATTCCAATGAAGGGAATGGAGAAGTGTAAAGACTTTAAAAAATAAGCCCAGGTCAACGCTGCTTCTCCAGAAGCGAGAATTGATTTACCATATACCCACTCCCCTCCGGCCAAAGTTGTGGTGACTAGTGTTAAGAAAAATAAAAGGCCATGAATAAGGTATTCCTTAGGTTTATACATTTTCAAAAAATTCAAAAATCGTGTTGGGGCCCGTGACTTGAACTGCTTGAATCCCCAAGGCTGCCGCGCCTTCCACATTGGCGAGCAGGTCATCGAAGAAAAGAACGCGAGCTGGTGTGGCATCTAGCTCTAGGAGCAGCTGTTGGTAAATGGCAGCGCTTGGTTTGGCAAGGCCCATCTCCTGACTGTAAAAAACGCGATCAAACAGCGGATAAAAGTTGGCCATGCAGTGCTCGGCTTGCAGGAGCGCATGAACCGCTTCCACATGGATCTCGTTGGTATTACTCAAGATTCCTACCTGATACTGAGACTTGAGTCGGCGAACCAGATCTAGTCGGTAGGCAGGAAGCTCCCCGAGAAGGCTATTCCAGAGAAAATCTACTTCAGCATCCGACCAGGCTTGCTCAAAATAATCTCGAAAGGCATTGCGAAAACTTGGGGAATCCATTTCTCCCCGTTCGTATGCTTTATGAAATTCTGCAGCATAGCAGGTGTCTACTCGATAATGCAAGGCTTGAGGCAACGCTTCTTTCATCAAGTTCATGGCTTTACTGTAGTCAATGTCGATCAGGACATTGCCCAAATCAAAGATGACAAAGTCTACATCAGGCCAGTTTTTCATCGGAGAGATCAGTTGATTAATTCAACTCAAATATGTAACATTGCAGACCCAAAACCAAGGTCAGGGAAGTATTCTCCTTGTTTTTTGGCTAAGGTAAATCCCAATTACTGGGCCTATAGCTCATTCGGTTAGAGCAACTGACTCATAATCAGTAGGTGCTTGGTTCGATTCCAAGTGGGCCCACTTCAGATTCAGGCACTTATTAGTAAATAACTCTAAGTTCCTTTTTCATTTGCACAACTTTTTCAAAAAAAACTAAGAACTGAGCAACTGACTCCCCCGAGCCTTCGGGAAAGTAGGTGCTTGGTTCGATTCCAAGTGGGGCCACAAAAAATCCCTTTTAACCTATGTGATTAAAGGGGATTTTTGTTTTTAAAAAACATCAAAAAAAGAGCTTTCCATTCCTTGGAAGGATGGAAATAAAAATCACCTAGTAACCTGACAAGCCTTATTACAAAAAGATTTTGAGGAATTCACTTAAATTGTTCTCGAATTCAAAAACACCAGGTCCTATCGCCTATCATTAAGTTTCATCCTATATAAAGCCGCACCTAGCTTATGAATCAAACACTAAATGTACTGATGCATGGTCTTCTTTCATTCTTATTTTTTTGCTGTACGAGTGACACCGAACCAGCTATTCCAAAAGTTCAAGTACCACCTCCATTTAATGGTACTATTTTTCTAGATCCAGATATACTTACCGCTTCAGATCCTTCCACATTTACAAGCCTTACTTATACTGGTCAAGCTCAACGAAAAATGTTTGACAGAAGAGTTAATAATTGGATCACGACTAATCCTTTTCTTTTCAAAGCCAACTATAACGATGGGCTATCCATAGAATTTCAAATCAATCCAGAATTTAAAACTGTAGCTGAAGCTGAAATTCAAGCCTTAAAATATGCTGAGGTCATCGGCAGACTTCCAACAGCATTGCGAAAAGATGTAGAGACCTCCTGGATTCACCTAGGTACCCAACCTTTTGGGGGCGGAAACAATAACCTGCTAATTCATACTGGACAATCAACACTGTATGAAAAAGAGGGGATACTGGAAGAAACATTCGTACATGAGGCTGCTCATACCTCATTAGATGCAGCCCATGCTGCTTCAACTGGTTGGAAAAGCGCACAAAACCTAGATCCTAGTTTCATCTCAACCTATGCTCTGGATAATCCAAAAAGAGAAGATATCGCGGAGACCTTCCTTTTGTATATGGCAATTCGCTTTCGGTCGGATCGAATTAGTGCATCGCTAAAGAATACGGTTTTGGAAACAGTTCCCAATCGAATCAAGTACTTCGATTCCCAAAATTTTAATATGTACCCAATAAAGTAACTAAAACCTACCCAACAAGGCATCTATTGGAGGGTATCTTTGGATGGTACTTCGTAAATAACTCACCTCCCCTGATAAAAAAACGCGATGACGCAAACCTTCCTAGGATAGGTGTCGCACCATCGCGAGAAACCAAAAAATTAGCACTAATTCGTTTCGCTCACTAGTTTTCAAAATTGAAACCTAGAACATTTCTTTTCACTGTTTTACCAAATTGAATTTTCCAGAAATGGCTATCGTCTCAGCGATTTTATCAAAAACCAAAGTTGGCACTTCAATTTGGTAATCGGCCGTACGTACCTGAAAAGAAAAATTCATCTGCAAGGCCGTGGCTGTAGCCACAATCGTTCCTTTTACTTGCACTGGCTTGGTCACCCCATGTATGGTCAGGTTTCCTTCAGCAGTCACAGGATACGTACCAGGCTTACTGAAATCTACTCCTTCCTTGATTTTTCCTGCAAACTTTGTTGTTGGAAAGCGCTCGCTTTCCATGTAGTTTTCGTTAAAATGCTCCTGCATCAGCTTGTTGGGAAACTGAAAATCAGTGATTTTCGCCTGAATAGCCAGGTCCTTGGTGCCTGCATTTAAAATTGCACCCACCTTTTTATTAACTGCCTCGATGTCCAAAACGGGTGTTTTGGAAAAGAAGGACAACTCCCCCACTGAGGTTCTATACAGGGTCTGCCCAAAAGACAAATCGCTTCCTAGAATTAAGAAGAATAAAAAAAACAGAATCAATTTTTTCATTTGTGTGTATTTCTAGCGGCCTTATCAAAACTGAAGGTTCGCGCGATGTTGAATCCATAAAAAATGTCTCCTTTTCCCCAGGAACCTACATTTTGTCCTATGAATTGCTTTTCGACCATGCCTCGGGCATTGGTGAGGTGGAATTGAAATACGTGACCGCCAGTTTCAATGTCTACACCGAAAGAGAGCGCATTGCGGTAGGGATAGGGGAAACCACCGCTGGCTTCATAGTCATCGTCATCCTCCTCATCTTCGTCTTCAAGCTCACGGAGGCTGTAGTAGTACTCCGCTGAGAGCGTAATTCGCTGGTTAAGCTTGTATCTACCTCCAGCACCTAGTGCAAAGAGCTGGTTAGGGATGCTAGGATCTTCTACCTTATTTACATGAATGAGCGTTGGCATCAACTGCAGTGAAAGGTTTTCAGTAAACTTACGTGCTACCAACACCTGGCTCCAATAGGAATAGCGCTCTACGTTGTTGTTGAACTTCATCGGTGATCCGGACTCCATTACATAACCAGTAGGCATGGTATTGATCCCCCAGCCCGCCATTGCAGTGACTGTGACCGGCATCGTGTTGGACTGGCGCAGCACCTTGTATTTGGTGTAGAGGTCGTAGGTCTTTTCTAGGGAACTCCTCCCCGCCCCTACAAGCCATCTGTCCGTCAGGCCATATTCTAGCCCTAGTCGAATTTTGGCTTCGTCAAGACCAAAGAAATTGGCGATAAACCCAGAGTTTACCGCACCAAAACGGTGAGAAATCCAAAAATTGAGGTGGTTTTTGGATATAGTTTCAATAGTCTGTCCATTGATGAGTCGTGAGGCTTTGAAGGTAGCCATGGTGTAGACCGGTTCTTTGGATTGCTCTTCATCGAGCATACTCAGCAAGTCATCCTGTGCTGCTACAACCTTCCAAGGAGTGACCCCAAGGAAAAGGAGTATAAAAAGAACACTTGCCGGAAGCCAGCGTTGGATGTAAAAAGACCTGATCATACGGTTACTTTTAAGGTAGTTCCTTCAAGTAAAGTCGCGTAAGTTTTCAATCCTCTAGAACCCGTAGAGTTAAGACCCTTGCCTGCAGTATCAAAGCGAGCACCATGTGCTGCGCAGTAGAATTCACCCGCATTAAATACCACTTGTTTCCTTCCCTCGTGGGAACACACCTGTGTCACTGCAGCAAAGGCGGTGGCACTTACACGAGCGATGACGATTCCACTTACAACTACGTAATTGCCTACCGTATTGAGTTTGGTGTAGGCGGCTGAGGTCAGATCTAGTGACAATTGATTTCCTGTTGTTCCTCCAGTAGTAGTGGTAGGGTCCATACTTTCATTGACGCAGCTACTAAGCCCTGAGGCAGCACAATAGACTGCAAAAAGGGAAGCTCCTTTCAGCCCTAGGCTCTTCAGAAACTCCATGCGGTTCATTTTTTCGTTCATTGGGGTAGTTGGTTTAATTCTATTCAAAATTAAATTGGGTACTCTTTACAGGTTCTTAGTGGATTCTTAAGATTGGATTAAAATTACCAAATAACTAATTATTTAGCCGATTATGGAATACACCAAGCTACCAAAAGGTTAAACGCATCACTAAAGAAAAGAGATAATTTCTTCACTAAAAAAAGAATGATTTTGTGGCTCGGAGGCTACTTAAATCAATTACCCTGCTTTTTCGTCAGATCCAGTGTGAAATTGGAATTGATTATCAATCCATTGTTGTGTTGAAAACCATTTTTCCCATTGATCAGCCTCCCATACTGCAGGGTCTGATTGAGATAGCCTCCCTCCAATCGGATCGTTTTATTGAAACGATAGCCTAGTAAAATACCTATCCGGTTTTGATCAAAGACATTGGCATTTACATATTGCCCAAAGCCTACAAACACTTCGTCGTACACAGCCAAATAGGGCGTTTTGTCTTGAATTTCATTTCCCATTAAGGGAACTTGCATCCGGACCATGTACCGCATCCGGTGAAGCAAAGGAAACTCCTCCTCACGACTCGAATTGGCTGAAGCATATTTGCCTACAAAGCGCTGCTCCAGCATAAAGCGATGTGAAAAATCCACCTTTCCTACTTTTTGGGAAAGTTGTGCCATCTGGAAAATCCTGTGTTCGGTAAACTGCTTCCCAAACCCGTTTAACGGGTATTCCCCGTAGGGAAAAGTCTCAATCCAACCGTAACCGACCCTCACTTGGACGGATGGATGTAGCGAATAGTTCAAGCCAATTCGCAGCAAACTTTGCTGCCAATAGCTGATTACCTCGTTTCTCCGAAATTGATATTCGGTATGAAGACCAAGTTTATTGGAGAGCTTGAACGTTCCAAAGTACGTGTACCATCCAATTTGATTGGAGGTGTTTAGCCGGTTGTTTTGGCCAAACGAAGGCGGCGGAGCAAGGAAAAAAAATAGGATCACCGCAAAGAGATAGTGTTTACAAGTCATTTCCTTAAAGGTTTGTACTACCGAGAGCCAGGAGATGAATAGCATCTATTTCTATTCATCATCCTAGCTTCGATAGGTCGTAATTAATCAACCAACTTTACTTAAGATCTTGCTTTCCGAGAGGCCAGCGGATGCGCTGAAACTGGGGTATGTTTTTCCAAACCAATAATTTGTACCGTTCCTCCATTTTCCTCGTAATCGTGCTGGAATCGATGCAAATTTTCCATCACCGAGTGGTCTACTAGCTTGGTATTTTTCAAATCAATGGTGACTTGAAAGCCAGACGGGATTTCTTCTAATTTTCGTTTGATACCCAAATAATTGGAAAAAATTGCAGCTTTATCAATTTCCACCAGATACTGGTTTTCGTTGAAAGACACCACTGTAGGAGCTTTGAAAAAAGAGGAAATAGGGGTTCCTTGGGCAAGGTGTAAGATCATTTTCAGCACTACACCAGCAGCAATACCTACCAATAAATCTTCCAAAAGCGTAAAAACAATGGTAATTAAGAAAATCGCTAATTGCTCTTTTCCAATACGGAAGGTGTTAATAAATTCTTTGGGATGGGCCAACTTAATTCCTACTGTAATCAACATTGCGGCAAGTGCTGAATTTGGAATCATTTCGATTACCGGAGTAGCCACCAACACAAAACCCAATAAAAAGACGCCATGGAAGAAATTAGCCCAACGGGTCTTGGCTCCTTGGTTGACATTCGCAGAACTTCTAGCCACCTCCGAAATCATAGGCAATCCGCCCAAAAATGCACTTACTGTATTTCCTACCCCCACAGCAATCAGATCCTTGTTGGTGTTTGATTTTCTCCGAAAAGGATCAGCCAAGTCAATGGCCTTCACCGTCAGCAAGGATTCCAATGAACCAACTAAGGCAAACATGATCACGTATTTGATAAAAACTCCGGTTTGAAATACCCCTGAAAAATCAGCGTTAAATGAGATGCTGTCCATCAAATTGCCAATATGCAACAATGCATATGGAGGCTCTGTATGAGCAAAATCCATTGCTAACTCCGAAGGAATGGCCACTAGTAAGACCATCAGCGGCGCAGGAATTTTCCCTAAAACAAAACCTTTCAAGTAAGGCCATCCTAACATAATCGCAAGACTATATGCACCAATAAGTGTGGCTCGGGGATCAAAGTTTGCCAAAAAGGTAGGAATAGACGTAATCATGGCTACAGTATTCATCCCCTTGTATAAATCCGGATTTACATCCAAGAATACTGGAACCTGCTTTACAATAATGATGATTCCAATCGCTGCAAGCATCCCATGAATGGCAGAAAGCGGAAATACATCCACCAGCTTTCCAAACTTAAATAAGCCAAAGAGGACCTGAACTAGGCCTGCCACTACCATGGCACCCAAGGCAAGCTTCCAACCTGCTTCACCACCGCCAAAGGCTGTTACCGCGCCAGCAACGACCACAATTAGTCCTGCCGCAGGACCTTTGATGGTCAAGCGGGAACCAGAAATTACAGAGACTAGAATACCACCAATAATGGCGGTCACCAAGCCCATGATAGGCGGAAAATCGGAGGCTTTGGCTATCCCCAAACTGAGGGGCATGGCCAACAAGAATACTACAAAACCTGCAGCAGCATCGGCAGCTAAATTTTCTTTTAAACCAGCCCATCCGTCTTTAGGCATTTGTGGTTTTGCTTTTGTTTGCATCTATTTTGAAGGGTTTTACCCCCATCTAAAGTCTAAAATTGATTTTTTAAGCCTCCTTTTTAGGGATTGAAGTTTGAA
>JACCDH010729096.1_pt1 | contig 10592 bp, 16 predicted proteins | sample 7442481 | NCBI WGS metagenome assembly JACCDH01 (sample SAMN15323433, study PRJNA562643) | freshwater metagenome | isolation source: river surface water | place: USA:Blue River Watershed | collected 2017-08-15
CTACCGAGGCGGCAGTTCCATCTGATGGCGCTCCTTATGTTGAGTATGCAGACTTAAAAGAATGTATTGGTCTAGCTCTGGGATCACCCACTCGCTTTGGCAATATGGCGGCTCCCATGAAATATTTCTGGGATGGCAGCTCGTCAGAATGGATGAATGGTGCACTCATTGGGAAGCCAGCCTGTGTTTTCACCAGCACTGGCAGTCTGCATGGCGGTCAAGAAAGCACCCTTCTCACCATGATGATTCCCCTACTTCACCACGGCATGATGATCATGGGTATTCCGTACAGCGAATCCGACCTCATGAGTACCTCCACTGGTGGCAGCCCTTACGGTCTCACCCACCTTGCACATGCCGATGGCCGAGCTCCAATCAGCGCTGAAGAGCAACGCTTAGCAATTGCTCAAGGCAAGCGCTTGGCACTCACAGCACTCAAACTCATTTAAGGCAATTCATGCTCAAAAGCTGGCTATCCAAAAAACCGTATCAACTGATTGCTACAGCAGCTTTTGTTGACCTGTTTATTCTATGCATTGCCTGGGAATGGTTTATTTCCCCGCTGAGACCTGGTGGCTCATGGCTCATTCTCAAAGCCATTCCCCTCTTATTTGCCATTCCAGGACTCTGGAAAGGTAATGTTTACACCATGCAATGGGCTTCCATGCTGATCTTGCTCTACATCACCGAGGGACTGGTCCGCATTCTGGAAACAGGGGCTAATTTCTGGATGGCTGCCCTAGAAACCACCCTAGGTACGGTCGCCTTTGTTTGCCTGCTGATCTACCTCAAACCCATTAAAGCCCGGGCTAAAGCGGCAAAAAAGGAGCGCGCTGCAGCAGAAATACAGGGTTAAAGGGTCAAAAAAGGGCTTATTTAGTAAATTTTGCTCATTTCTTAAAAATATTACAAATTCCTGTCATCCCAGTCACTTTTTCATGCGTTGTATGCCCATGGAGGTGACAAATATGTCAACAAGACTCAAACGTTGGGCCCGCGCAATTCAACAAATCGACCTGTCCAAAAGGACTCCCGAAGTCGCCGTTGGCTATCTAGATAGCAAGTACCGCGATATCGCCTGGCGCTATATCCGTATTTTGGGCTTTGAGCGCACCATTAGCTTTATGGCCAGTAACAACTTCCACCCGGAATAACTGACCACAGCCCCTAGCTTTTCCAATCACCCCAGATGATGTCTTTATCTGGGGTTTTGTGTTTCTGAAGTCCTTAAAAATGCTTACCCAATAACCTGCTTAAGCAATCAAGAAGTTGTCAATACCCGATAGGGCCTGATCAATCACAAATTAGTGCTAACCATCTGTAGCGTGATAGATCGACATTGAGGGATACCGCATTTCACTCGCTGTGTCATTGACAAAACTAATCAAGTCGATGAGCCATACAGTTATGGGAAGAGAAAACAAAGTTTTAAACATGCAGATTCAATCCAGCATCAAATTAAATTTAGATGCGACTGTCACAATCGCTTGAATCTATGTTCAATAGAACGTAGGATCAAGAGCTAGGCGTCAGCCAATTACACAGATTAAATAACAAGCACCCTATTTAAAGGAATATGTCATGAGTCAGAAAAAATTAGTGAAGCAATTATTGAAAAAACTAGACAAGCTCGAGGCTGACAGAGAGAAATTAATTGATAAGCTTGCTAAAGCTCTAGATAAGTTAGAGAAAAAGACTCCAGCTAAAAAAGTACCTGCAAAGAAAGCGGTTGCGAAAAAGGCTCCGGCTAAAAAAGTTACCACTAAGAAGGCGCCAGCCAAGAAAGCCGTGGCTAAGAAGGCTCCTGCAAAGAAGGCTGCTACAAAAAGAGCTCCAGCTAAAAAAGTTGTTTCAGAGACACCCGCTCAATAATTATTCAGCATTTCCTAAGGGCTGCCCGTGAGTAAGTCACTGATTTCTGAAGATACTTACGAGGCAGACTTACGGCTTCTGCAAATTGAATTAGTCAAACTTCAGCGTCATAACATTCAAAAAGGCAAACGTCTCTTAGTTATTTTTGAAGGACGTGATGCTGCAGGAAAAGATGGCAGCATTAAAAGTGTTACTGAAAATTTAAGCCCAAGAGATACCAAGGTTGTGGCTCTAGCTGCCCCCTCTTCCCTTGAAGAGCATGAATGGTACTTTCAGAGATATGTTGCGCAACTCCCATCATCTGGTGAAACCGTCCTCTTTAATCGAAGTTGGTATAACCGCGCCGGCGTAGAAAAAGTGATGGGCTTTTGCACTGATGACCAATACAAACTATTCATGGCAACTGTAAATGATTTTGAATCTCTACTTGTAAGATCCGAAACTCAAATCATTAAGTACTACCTAGATATCTCCAAAGAAGAGCAAGAAAAAAGGCTTAAAGATCGCAAAAAAGATCCGCTGAAGCAATGGAAAATCAGCCCTATCGATCAGAAAGCTCGGAAGATGTGGGACGCTTACTCTGAAGCTAGAGACGAAATGCTCAAGAAAACTAATTCATCAGATGCGCCGTGGACCGTCATCTGTGCAAATGACAAAAAGCTTGCACACCTGAATTTGATTGCTGATTTATTGACCCGAGTTAATTATCCGGATAAAGATAAGAAGATCTTAAAAATTGATCCTCAGATTGTTTTAAGCTGGCCAGCCACTTCTAAAAAATTGCCCAAACTAGCCAAATAGATTACTCAAACAAAGAATTTCTCTGCCTCAGCAAGCAGCTCCTGCGGCAACTCCTCAGGAATGTAGTGGCCACAAGGAACTCCCCTTCCGGAAACATCTACAGCCACCCTCTTCCAATCGTCAATTGGTGAAAAGCACTTAGCTATTAGGCCGCGATCTCCCCATAGGACTCGAAACGGCATTGGTAATTTCTTACCAGCATCTCTATCAGCTCGATCATGTATTAAATCGATTGAAGCAGACGCACGATAGTCCTCGCACATTGCATGCAAAGATGCCGGATTACTTGCACCCTCTAGATACTCAGACCACGGTTGTGAGTCAAAAATTCCAATACCAGCATGCCTGCCCATATGGTTTTTAATCCAAAACTCGGGGTTAGCGCCAATCAGCGTCTCAGGAATAGGATGCGCTTGGATTAAGAAAAACCAATGCCAATAGCCTCTAGCAAATTCCATCGTAGTGTTCTCGTACATTGCGAGTGTTGGAGAAATATCGAGCACCATCAGGCGCTCGACACTCTCAGGGAAATCCATTGCTAGACGATGCGATACACGCCCACCACGATCATGACCTAATACTGAGAACGTTTTATGCCCAAGGGCCTGCATCACGGCATGCTGATCAGCAGCCAAGGATCTTTTTGAGTAGGTTGAATGATCTGGAGTCCCAACTGGTTTTGATGAGGCGCCATAACCACGAAGATCCGTCACGACCACAGAAAAACGCTTTGCCAACTGAGGGGCAATGTGACGCCAAATTGCTTTAGTTTGAGGAAATCCATGCAGCAGTAGCAACGCGGGACCGGAGCCAGCAGTCTGGCAAGCAATATCAATCGGGCCATCTGCCGAAGGTACTGTAATGATGGAATCCCTAAAACCTTCAATTACGTAAGTCATCATCTACTCCAATAAAAAAGAGCCTCATCTGAGGCCCTTTCATTCTATCAATCTAATTACCTAGCGGCCATTGCCTCAATCTGAGCAACCGTAACGTAGCCCTTGTTCTGCTCATCAATTCTACTGAAATGATCGTAAATTCGAGGCATACACCCCTTAGCCTCATTAAGAGTAAGTTTGCCATCTCGATTGACATCACATTGAGCAAAACGTTCTTGAATCTCATTATTGCGTGATGCGTCATCAGCGTACACAGGAGTTGCAATGAAAATGAATACTGCCGCGCCGATGAGGCCAAAATTAGAAATGAGAGCTCGCATCAGAAATTTATTTAGCCGCAGTAGCTCTTGGATCGGCAGAGGTTTCCATAGCCACCTTCACCACCTTTTTGGCCATAGCGACAAATGATTCAACGGAACCTCCGCCAGTTCGGAAAGACTCTCCCTGAATTGTTACCAAGCCTTCACCAATCACATCTTTGGTTTGGCTATCAGTAATCTTACTCTCCACTAGCATTGCTGGAGTTTTAGAGTTCACGCCACCGGCATAAGCAGCCGCATTCATGGCCAAGCCAATCGGCGTGAAATTCCACGGCTGCAAACTATCAGCCGAACTTTCTGCCCCAGTAATGCCAACAGAGATACGCGCTACACCTGGACCAGGCTGATTTACGATCTTAATATTTCCGCGACTGTTCACTGCGCTCACCATTGAATCCTGCAATGCGATCTGCGCCTGATTAATCACCTCTGGAGAAATTTCTTTAGTAGCATTCTGATTTAAATAAATGGGGTCCAAAATTACTGCAGTGTATGCGCCAGGATTTACACCCGCCTTGCGATATCTCCAAATACGGGTATCGGCTTCAGACGTAGCCATTGGCACCAAGACAGAATAATTTGGCAAGAAGCCAGACTTTGGCATTGGCTGACTTGCCAACTTAGGAGTGTTACTACATGCTGCCAATAAAGTGGCTGCAGAAATTGCTACAACTAAAGCACCTAATTTATTCATTTTTGGATCCGATGCGTGATTTGATGTGGATTAGCTCTTAGGCTAGTTGAACTGATCATACGCCTCATTCAAGACTGTGACCCACACCCTAGGGTGCTGGGCACGGCATGAGGCTGCCAGACTTTTGATGGAGTTGTGGCTTGCACTCAACTGGTGCAGTAACGGCCTTTGGTGCTGAAGTGGGTGTTGAGGTAGAAGTTGATGATGGGCTTGTAGTTGCTTTAGATGTCTGAACCTCTGTACCCTGCTTCACTTTTGGTGCAGTTGTATTTAAGGCCGGAATCGATTTATAAAATTGCTTATCGCTACCAGGGCAAGGCATTAAGGCCCCGGTCTTGGCGTTCATGATGGGCTTACATTCTGGGTCGGCCTGCAATCTTGCTTCGAGCTTGTCAACAGTGCATGCGCCGAGCATAAAAACAGCAAAAGATAAGATGGTGATAGAAAACAGGCGAGAGATGTTCATACGAACTATTCTAGGCTAAACAGCGAAACATAAATAGTGGCAATATATGGAATCTATTAAATACACCCTCAACACAGGAGACGAATGTGAATAAAGAATCATTTGAAAAAGGACTTAAGACTCGCCGCGAGGTACTGGGTGCGGAGTATGTAGATAACTCCATCAAGAATGCCGATGCGTTCAATATGCCGATGCAAGAGTTGGTGACTGAATATTGTTGGAATGAAATTTGGAATCGCCCTGGCTTAGACCGCAAAACCAGAAGCATCATTAATCTGTCGATGATCACTGCCTTAAATCGTCCGCATGAGCTCAAGCTTCACGTTAGGGGTGCAATTAATAATGGTCTGAGCAAAGAAGATATTCAGGAAATATTTTTGCAAGCTGCGATTTACTGCGGCGTACCAGCTGCAATTGATAGCTTTAGATGTGCCAAAGAAGTTTTTGCTGAAATGGGTATTTAGATCAGTGATCTAAAATTTTTGAGAGGAATTCTTTGGCTCTTGGCGATCTTGACTCAGGACTACCAAAGAACTCATCCTTGGTACAGTCTTCTATAATTCTTCCTTGGTCCATGAAGATGACACGGTGACTTACCTTACGCGCGAAGCCCATCTCATGTGTTACGCAGCACATCGTCATCCCTTCATTAGCAAGCTTTACCATGACATCTAACACCTCACCCACCATCTCTGGGTCTAAGGCAGAGGTTGGCTCATCAAATAGCATCACGATCGGATCCATACTCAAGGCTCGCGCAATCGCTACACGTTGTTGCTGACCTCCAGACAACTGTCCAGGAAACTTATCCTTTTGCGCCATTAGCCCAACACGCTCTAAATACTTTAGACCATGAGTCTTAGCCTCATCTACTGATCTACCTAAAACCTTCATTTGAGCAAGAGTCAGATTTTCAGTAACACTGAGGTGTGGAAAAAGCTCAAAGTGTTGAAATACCATACCCACGCGTGAGCGTAGTTTTGCTAAGTTTGTTTTAGGGTCATGCAGAGCAATTCCATCAACCGTAATTTCACCAGCCTGAAAAGGTTCAAGAGCGTTAATTGTTTTAATCAGAGTAGATTTACCAGAGCCAGAAGGCCCGCAAATCACAACAACCTCGCCCTTTTTTATCGATGTCGAGCACTCAGTTAGCACCTGAAATGAGCCATACCATTTGGAAACATTTTTAAGCTGAATCATGATGATCTATTTAATTTGCACTGGGTGAAATTAGCGAATAATAGCTACTCTAGCCTGGATCTTACGAACCAGCTTAGAAAGCGAGAAACAAATTACAAAGTAAGTTACTGCAGCCAAGATATAGGTTTCAATTGGACGACCATAATTTTTGCCAGCAATCTCAAATCCTTTGAGCAGATCATATGCGCCAATTGCATAGACAAGCGAGGTGTCCTGAAATAAAACAATCGTCTGAGTCATAAATACTGGAATCATGTTCCTAAAAGCTTGGGGCAAGACTACCAGGCGCATGTTCTGACCATAGGTCATCCCCAATGCCTCGCCAGCATAGACTTGGCCTTTTGGCACCGACTGAATACCAGCCCGTACAATTTCTGAAAAAAAGGCTGCCTCAAATGCGATAAAGGTAATTGTGGCGGAAAGATCTGCACCAATCGGCCTGCCAATCAACATTGGGATCAGCAAGAAAAACCACAGGATGACCATCACCAAGGGTATAGATCGCATTGTATTTACGTAGAAAGTAGCGGGATATACTAAAGCAGGCTTGCCTGACAAGCGCATTAAGGCCAAGAACGTACCAAACAGAATTCCGCCTACTGTTGCAATAACAGTCAACTGAATACTGAATACCAAACCCTTAAGAATGTAGTTGGTAAATAATTCCCAATTATAAAAACTCAGATCTAAGCTCAGCATATGAATAACCTAATTAAATTCTAGTGAGCCAAACTTGCATCATTGGAAACGATAAAACCCGGAATGCGACTACGCTTTTCAATCAAAGTCATCACTCGATTTACCGCAAATGCTGATAGGGCATACAACAGGGTGACTGCCAAATAAATTTCAACGCCCTTGGATGTTTCTTCCTGAGCTTGCATCGCAAATAGGGTCAACTCCGGCACAGAGACCGCAAAAGCAACTGAAGAATTTTTAATTAAATTCATACTCTCTGATGTCAACGGTGGAATTACGATCCGTAAGGCCATTGGCAAGATAACGTAACGATAACTTTGTGCAGTTGTTAAACCTAATGCAGTTGCAGCATTAGCCTGCCCACTTGGTAAAGACTGAATGCCAGCCCTAACCTGCTCTGCTATGCGAGCTGATGTAAAGAATCCAAGTGCAATACTCACCAGCCAATAGGATGGCAAAGACTTTAAAGGTAAGACAAAGGCTGGGATGACGTGATACCAAAGAAAGACCTGAACTAAGATTGGTATATTTCTAAATAATTCAACCCAGGCAGTGGAAATATGAATAAGCCATCTATTAAGAGAGGTAGTAGTTGGCAAAGTACGTAGAGTACCCATAACCACCCCTAGAATTAAAGCAATTGTCAAGCCAAGACCTGCAACAGCCAAGGTCCAAGCCCAAGCTTTCATGAGCCAGTCTAAGTAGCTTGGGTCGCTGTTTTGAGCCAAACCAAAAAGGGCGGAAAAGCAGTGATCCACCACCTCCCCATCCAAGGTGTTCCTACAAAAAACACTTAAATCTAAAGACATATTCTTGACTCGTACCCAATGAATAGCTGTCGTTTACTTCTTGTTGTAATCTTCAGCAGGCTTGTCGTTGAGATTGGCCCAAGCATTTTTGGTGGCTGGCGACAATTCAAGACCCACAACAATATTCTTTGGTGGAATTGGACCTAGAAACCATTTATTCCACAGTTTAGGCATAGCGCCATTAGCAACAATCTTGGCAATTGCAGCATTCACGGCAGCCTTAAACTCCGGATCATTCTTAGGAACCATAATCGCAATAGGCTCAGTTGAGAGCACCTCACCAACAATCTTGTAATCCTTTGGATTTTTAGAGTTAGCAATGTTGCCAGCCAAAATTGAACCATCCATCACGAATGCATCAGCGCGACCAGATTCCAAGAGTAGAAAGCTGTCAGCATGGTCTTTACCAAATACCTCATCAAAATTAACGCCATTGGCTTTTTCATGCTTTCGTAGCAACTGTACTGAGGTAGTACCAGTAGTCGTCGCAAGCTTCTTACCCGCCAATTGAGAGATAGAATTAATACCAGAATTTGCCTTGACCGCAATTCGAACCTCTTCAACGTATAGGGTATTGGCAAAACCAACATCCTTTGCTCGTGCAGTGTTGTTTGTTGTTGTGCCACACTCAATATCTACCGTACCGTTTTGAACCAGGGGTACACGATTCTGTGATGTAACGGGTTGATAATTGATGCGTAAGGTACTCAAACCCAACTTATCTTTAATATCAGCCAAAATCATGCGACAAATCTCGACGTGGTAGCCATCAAAGCGACTATCGCCGGTGGTATATGACATAGGAATGGACGATTCACGCACACCCATGGTTACCGCACCAGTAGATTTAATTTTATCCATCGTCTGGCTTGCGGCATAAGCATTTACAGCGCCAAAGAACAATGTCGAAACGATTAAACAATTAGCGCTTAGTTTTTTGCTTTTCACGAATATCTCCCATTATCAATAAACATATAAATTTCAGTACCAGTATATTCACAGATATCAAAATTAATAGTGCAAATATCCCCGAAAAGGGCAAAAAAGAAAGGGGGAAATTATAAGAGGTGGCCTGCCCAGCACGATTCGAACGTGCGACCTACGCCTTAGAAGCTTTAAAAATGAGCTAAAACAATAGCAGAAACAATGACTTAAGCCTATCTAGATCTGGTGTCCTATACGCACCGAGATCACTGGAATGAGGTGGAACTGACCGTGTGGTGTGTGGCATTCACAGATGCGGAGTCGGTTAAACCGACGCTAAATGGTGTCGCGTTACGTGACGATTGATAACCTCCAGCACACCTGTTTTATAGTTCATTTCATGAGGTTTATCTACTTTGATGAAGTAAAGAACAATCCGGTCACCCAAGATTCTTATTGGTTAGGCGGCATTGTTCTCAATGAGGTGCAAGTAAAGCTGCTAGAGGCAGAGGTGGAAAGGCTATCAATAGAGTGCTTTGAGTCTGCAATTTTATGCAGAAGCACTGAATTCCACGCTTCAGAAATTTATCACCGGAAGCGCAATTTTAAATCCTGGGCCGACCCCGAAAAAAGAATTGATGTTCTAAAAAGATTGGCCAATATTGTTGGAAATACTCCCGATATTGGAAAGATTTACGTCCGAATAGACTCAAAGAGAATGGTCGCAAAAAATAGAATTCCAGATATTGCTTTTATGTACTTTCTTGAGCAAGTTGATGACTATCTCAAATCCATAGACGATCATGGAATTTTAATTGGGGATAAAGATAATGATGGCATCACTAATGCCTCGGCTACAGCCCTATCTAAATATAGGCAGGATGGAACAGACTATTACTACGGGAAAAAGTTAACGAGGCTGATTGATTCGATCTATTAAGGAGAATCACACCTAAGCCGATTACTTCAACTTGCTGACGCATTTATATGGCTACTTCAGTTTGCAAAGCAAACCCTTCCAACGGATAAAGGATATCTATTAAGTAAACACATAAATGCAGAAACAAAACTGCTAGATATAGATAGATCTAAAAATTGGCCTAATATTTACTCAATGCTTCAAGCGCAACAATAGCTTAAGTCCCTGCCAACTCCGCTTGCCCAGCCTTAATCTTTTGCCTAGCCCGCTCGGCCTTAACAGCCTGTTGGTCACGCTTTACACGATCCTTCATTGATTTAAGCCTGGCTTGCTCTGGGCTTAAAGGCTTTTGCGGGGCAATTTCATCAAATCTCATGACTACCCGATCTGCAGTGGTTGATGCGGTACATTATTAGAGCCAAAGATAGCTTGAAACAGCTTGTATGCCTGGGCTTGATTTTGAGCATATAGAATGGTTTCTACCCACATCCCTGCTGCATTGACTGTTGCCTTATATCGTTTCATATAGATATTTAGCTTTTCTTAACCGTAAAGTAGCATGTATAAGGGCGTCTAGCTACTAGACGCCTAATACTTAAATTAATACCTTCAAAATTACATCCCTCTTTTGCTCCAGTGTGTAACCAACAGTCCCATACATATTAAATTCACTACCACCACTACTATGTCCCGTAATACTCTCAGCCAGCCGTGTTGGAATGTCATTACGAGCCTTCATTCTGTCAATAATGGCATGCCTAAACATATGACTCTTAAAGTCAAATTGTTTAAGCGTTTTCTTAATAATTTGGGAGCAACTTGAATTCCCATTATCTCTTGCGTAATGCGGCACAAACCACTCGCTGTTTTTCATTTTTGCAATCTTATATAGCTCTTTTGCTGCATCTAATGACACGCCACATAGCGGCACGGCTCTAATACTAGATTTGGTCTTTCTGTCGCTTAGGACATTTCGCCTAATCCACAAG
>JACCDH010264254.1_pt1 | contig 10589 bp, 12 predicted proteins | sample 7442481 | NCBI WGS metagenome assembly JACCDH01 (sample SAMN15323433, study PRJNA562643) | freshwater metagenome | isolation source: river surface water | place: USA:Blue River Watershed | collected 2017-08-15
CGAAAACGATGGTCATTTTTTGAGTCTCATTATCGATAGCGGCAGAAGCAACAGCATCCGGGAAAGACACTGGAAACATTTCTTTTGTCAGGACTTCGAAGACAAGACTCCCCTCGAGTTCAAGCACTTCGTTTTTTGCATTTGAGCGAGCAATTTTGACAGTATTCTTTTTAAGAACAACTAATAGCTTTGGTTGCTTAAGAAGTTTCACATCCATTGTAAAATTAGTGTACTGATCATTAACGGGTTTAATTGAAACTTGCACAGGAAATTCTTCAACCAAGCCGTTTGTCAGGATCTGCACATTTGTCGAAGCCTTTAACTTAAGTGATTCAAGGTTTTCTACTGTACGCGTTCTAGTACACGCATAAGACTCTTCTCTGTACTGAGTTTCCATTTCACAAACTTCTTCAGAGTAAGGAACACTCTGGCAAGCATTTCTTCCCGGCTCAGTCTCACAGCGATTTCTTGAAACGTTTTCACAGTCTTGATCTGTGTAAGAAACATCACGACAAGTTCTCTCTCCAGCAACTTCTCTACAGCTTTGACCACCACCGACAGTTGTACAATGAGTTCCACCGCCAACAGTTGTGCAATGCTGACCACCACCGACAGTTGTACAGTGCTGCCTTCCATCAGGTCTTGTTGTACAAACTTCGCGTGTGGGTCTTTCAGTACAAACTTCACGCGTTGGTCTTTCCGTGCAAACTTCACGAGACGGATTGTCAGTACAAATTCTGCGAGATGGGCCGTTCGAACACTCCTGGCGAGTGCGAGTTACTGGTCTACACACGCGATCATTCTCAGTCCAGCATCTTTGAGAGGACGGTATCCATGTACACTCTTCTCTCGAGCGAGTGACATCACGACAAACTCTCTCTACACCATCAGGTACACTTCTCGTGCAAGTAGATTCATATTCAATTTCTTCTTCTCTTCTAACCGTCACATCTTTTTCTGCTTTTAGAGTTTCAGCATTTTGTCCGTTGAAAACAAATTGAGAATCGAGCTGGGCCCGACTTATTGCAGGCATCGATAACAGTAGAAATAACGCTACGTTGCGGATCATATTGGCACTCCTTAGGTAATACTTGAGCGAAGCAATTGCAAAATTTAGGCCATGTAAAATTGACAAGGTTTAAATAGAAATGTTGTGATTAACCATTACCTTTGAACATTAGGATCTATATGCGCATTTTATTAGTTATCAGTTTTTTTATTTCAGCTTCGGCCCTAGCTTGTCCTAACCTTGCTGGAAATTATAGAAGCTGCGTTTCACAAACAAACCAAGAAATTCAACCATCCTTGTCCATCACGCAAAATATCGTGAGCGGAGTGGTTGTTTACAACGTCACTTCAACAGACACTCAAACGAATGAAACTCTTGTGGAGACCTACAAAGCAGATGGGAAACTAGTGACGGCGTCTCAGACTGACCCTGAGACAGGTGATACGATGAGAATCTCAACAACCGTTTCATGCCCAACTCAAAAGGCTCTCAAAATTAAGTTAAGCGTTCTTTTCAATGAAACGATGGTTTCAGATATCGCTACAACCGTTTCAAAAAACGCAGACACTCTCACGATCAATACAAAAGGTACGACGATGGGTGAAAATATTGATGATGTGGTTGTTTGTAACTAGAAACTCGAAGGTCCGCACAAAACATCAGCTGCGACTTCATTCAATGAATCTATGATATGTCCCTCTAACTTCGCTTCCGTTGAACAAGATTTGAGAACAACCTGAAAACCAAGGGCACTTCCATCAAATCTTGTTTGGCGACCGAAGCGGCCGCAGTTCACTCGTGACTTCTCAAGCGGAATTAAATACTCCTGGTTAATAACCAGTCCCTCGTCTGTGATCTGAAGTGACTTAATTCCATTAAAAGTAAGGTCTTTAAATTTACAGTTAATATCAATGGCGAAGGCCTTACCTTGCATAATAACTAGAAAAAACAGAATCAAAGATGTTGTAACTAGTTTTTGCATTTTCGAGACCCCTTGTGATTAGGAAACATTGCATAGTTAGATACTTAGCATAATTAAAAATTCTGCGTAATTAGTGCTTTTTGGCACCGGTAAATTTTTTGGTCTCATTTTGACCCTCCTAGGAATTGTCTCTTCAGCTGGAAAGATCTAAGATAGGGCATGTTTATTTACGATCAGGTTTCAGTCGCTTTTATCCAAAAAACAGAAGCGTTTCTTAAGGAAATTCTTACAAAAGCTGGAATAAAAGTTCACAAAAGTCGTTTTGAGTTCAAAGGGCATCTCTTTCCAATTGATGTGGTTGTTTTTGAAGGAAGTGAGCTTGGTCACTTCAATTCTTCCTACTACCAAATTGGCCTTAATCGAAAACTCATCTACTTAGCAAAAGACAGCGTCGTCCGAGATATTTTAAAACACGAGCTGGCACACTATTTGACCTTCATTCTCTATAAAGATGTGAAACCTCACGGAATCGAATTTCACCAGGTTTGCGAAAGTTTTGGTTTCCCAAAAGAAGTCTCAGAGGCGACCATGAACCTCGAGGAGAGCAATCTTTCTAAGGTGGGAGACCTCCAATCAGAAAAGATTGTGGAAAAAGTGAAGAAGCTTCTCATGCTTGCTCAGAGCTCAAATGCCCACGAAGCAGAACTTGCGACGATCAAGGCCAATGAGCTTCTTCTACGGCACAACCTGGATTACCTCAAAGATAAGCAAGAACCAATTTATCTTGATCGTCTTTTGATCCGTAAAAGAAAAGACACCAAACTCACGGCGATCTATTCTATCCTCAAGCATTTTATCGTTCGACCGGTGATCAGTCAGGGTCAGCATGCTTGCTGCTTGGAAGTTTCAGGGGCACTCACGAACGTGAAGCTCGCTGGCTACATTGCTCATTTTTTAGATAGAGAACTAGACCACCTTTGGGATCAGGCCAAAAGCGAAAATGGTCTCTCAGGCCTTCAAGCAAAAAACTCTTTCTTTCTCGGTGTGGCCGATGGGTTTAATGAAAAAATGCTAGCGGCCAAAAAAGAATTTACCGACGAAGATAGAAAATCGCTGGTTGTGGTCGAGCAAAAACTTGAAATCGACACCAGAATCATTTACCAGCGTCTAGGACAAGTCAAATCTGGTCACCAAACAAATCAAAAAGCGATGAGTGCGGGCCATGCTCGTGGCCTCAATCTCACAATACGAAACGCTGTTGAAGGTAAAGGAAAGAATCTTTACCTCCCAACCAGATAGGCGTAAGGTTTTTCTATGAAAAATTTTATCGAAACTTTCAAGGCCATCAATCACTACGATCTTGAGAACGCCATGGATTTTGAAATCCACTCTCCTGGCTCCATAACTTACCGAATGAAAATCCAAGACAAGCATCTCTCTTCGCCTAACACTGCTCACGGCGCAGCGATTGCCGGCTTCATGGATTGTGTCTTAGGTTTATCGGCCCTTTCTGAGGCCATTACGAAAAATAATTTAACCTCTACTGTGGAATTTAAAATTAATTACACAAGGCCTGTGAAGCTAGGTGAAGAACTCGTAGGGTCGGGAAAAGTCGTTCATGTTGGAAAGAGTCTTATCATCAGCTCGGGTGAAATCAGGATTGCTGGTTCTCAAGAACTCGTCGCCATGGGACAGGGAACTTTTAATACCTACCCCTTCGCAAAAAAGGATTTTTTAAATGATTTTACATCCGTTGGCTAAGCGCTCGCTTATCATAGGTTCAATGCTACTGGGACTTGCTGTTTTAATTGGTGCGTTCGGAGCTCACGGTCTCAAAAACATGGTAGGCCCAGAGAAACTTGTGACGTTTGAGACTGGTGTTCGCTACCATTTTTATCATGCCTTTGGTGTTATCATCCTTGGACTTCTTCAACAGGTCTTTCAGACCATGAAGCTTACCGCTTCTTTCTGGGCCTTTGTGGTAGGGATCTTACTTTTTTCTTTTAACTGCTATTTCTACACAGTCACGGGCCTAAAAGTATTTGCCATGATTGTGCCCATTGGTGGAGTACTCTTTGTTGCTGGTTGGATTGTTTTGATGGTTCAGAGTTTAAAACTTCGGTAAACCAAATCCGCAATTATTTCTGAGATAAAGATCAAACTCTTCATCGGTTGCGAACCTAAAGACAATTGGACTCACGTCAATCGGCTCCCAGAAATCACTCTTCGGTTTCCGGCAGCGCTGACCAGTTTGGCCATTGATGATAAGAACATCTTCAGACCCAGTCATGCCATGCTCAAGATCAATTTTATTTTGTGAAAGATCATCGTACTGACCTAACTGCGGTGATTGCCCACGAGCGTTCACTCTCAAAAGTACCCCACGTCCATGATACTTCAGCGCTGGATAAATTCTTTTCTTCTTATCCTGACTCACATCCAAAGGCCCTTCTGAAAATACCCCACCTACAATTTCTTTTGATTCTTTAGAAAAAATCATCTTCTCACCCGTCGGAAGGGTTACGTCCATCGTTCCCGACAACTGTTCCACCACTGGAATTTGTTTTCTTGGAAAAAGCCAGAACATAGAATGAAGAGTGTGAGAAACCGTCGCATTGGGGGCATCATCCACTTCAAAAGCAATATTTTGCCGGGCCTGCTCAGGATAATCAAAATTAAAAGCACGATGAGAGTTTGGATATTTTTTTGAATTCACAATTCTATTGTCGCCGATATTTTCGAAAGAAAAACCATCGGTTGGAACTGACGATGACTGACCGAAGCCGATCCCTACCGACTGGAAATGAATCTCTTTGTCGAGCTCGAGTTCATCTTTAACTGGAGCAAGTGTGGTGGTCAAAACAATCTCAGGTCCCAGTATTTTTTCCTGCCAATCCACACGCATCCGGATATTTTTACTTTTTACTCGCGGGAGAATCTCCGCCTTGTAAATCCCCTGCTTAAGAGTGAATGGTTTCGCCTCGATGTCGACGTTCGTTGAAAGCGTTAAATCAGACGGATCTACATCTGTAAGAAGATTACCATCTTTATCGTAGAGCTTCACATAGAGGTAAGTTGAGTCCATCCCAGTAGGAATGATTTTAGATTGCTTTAGTTCGCCGGCGATTTTAGCAACGCTCACATCCTCACGAGTTAAGCTCGCAAGGTAGCGCTTTGAAGAATGATATTTAAACTTCAAAGGTTTCTGAACGGAACAACTTATGATGACTAAAAACATCAAAAAACGCATGCACCGTTATCGGCATGAAGGAGAAAAAAATGAATAGCTGATTAAACTAATTTGGCCTCGGCCCCGTAAACCCACTTGTGCTGCTGGCCGATGACCCGGAAGGGCAACCCAAAACTCTCATTCAACTGAACAACCTGTTGAAATCTGTTCATTGGGAACTTCTCTCCAGGCTCATAACAAGGAGTTAAGCACCATGGAACTGTGGCGAGTTTCTTTGAAGATTTCAAGTAGTGATAGGCATCGTAGGTCGCTTCAAAATCCTTCTTATCAGAGACCACCGCCTTAATCTGGGCCTTCGGACCATATTCTTCGACGAACTTCAGGAGTAACTCTTTCGATGTTTTCACACTCGTAGAGGGTGTTTTAAAGTCGTAAGAAACGAAATCAACGAGATCAAAAACTTCTTTCACAATCCGTGTGCCAGCAGCTTCAATATTCACAAAATAATCACGCGCTTTAAGTTCTTTAATCAGCTCGATAAGAGATGGAATATGAGACGGGTGAAGTGGATCTCCGCCTGTGATCGAAACTCGCTTAATGATATCCTGAGAAAGTGTTTCAACTTTCTCCATCACATCATCCAGGGATTTCGTATACGAAGGATCAAAATCCCAAGTCTCTTTCGTATCACAATTCACACAGCCAACATGACAGCCTTGGAATCTCACAAAGATCTGTGGAATTCCGATATGAATTCCTTCACCCTCAGTGGCCCTATAAATTGAATTAATTAACAACGTCGTCATAGGCCCGGAGTGTAGCACGGAGCGAGTCTTAAGAAAACCAGACTTTCAACTAGTTAACGCAGGGGTAAATTTTACAAACCGTCACCGTCTTTCTAGTATTAAGTCTAGAATTTTCCTAGGATTGGCCCACAAGGATCTGAAATGGTGAAAACATCTCTCACTTTAATGCTTTTATCACTTTGCCTTCTAGCCGGCTGTGGTGATGCGAGCTCGAATAGAAAAATGGCAACGAGTACCCCAGACGTCAATACCCCCACCGTGACCGAATCAAAGTACACCATCAATTCAGGCATTCACCGTGAAAAAGGGGCCCCGGTTCTCACCTACGCTCTTGAGATAAAAAAGACCCTCGCAAACGATGTTTCTGATATCCTCTACCGAATTATTCCTTCCATGGAAAAAGATGATGAAGGATCATCAAAAAATGTGATCACTCTCTCAAGTCTTGGGAGACCTAGAGTTGAATGCGGCTCAGGGACCTTTACTGGAATTGACGCCAGGATTATTGATTGCGCAACTAAGAATGGAGAAAGTGCCGTGTGGGATGGCATTAAATACGCCTCAAATGCTGAGAGTAAGTGGAGACTCGTGAGACGCTCTACTTCAGGCAACGAAATTTGGCTGGATGAACTCTCAGGAATGGTTTGGTCTGACCTCATCACAACTGATGCAGGTGTTAATGTGTTTAACTGGTGTCGAGCTTCTGGAAATACCGAGAGCGATACGGCCACAGAAACAGTTGATTGCAGTTCTTTTGCGGCCATGGAAAAAGTTTGTGTCGGTATGGTTTCAGACGGGATTGGGACTGATATCAAGTGGAGACTACCAACCAGAAATGATATTCTTCAGAGTGATTTAAATGGCTCTCGTTTTGTTCTCAAAAAAGAATCAGACGTCGGTCTGTGGACTGCGACGATAAGTTCTCAGTCTACTGGACGATCTGAGGCGTGGGTGTACAAATCAAAAGACGGAACCTTAGTTCCTGGAAATCTTCTCTCTGAGCGTCAGGTTAGATGTATTGGTGTACCGGTTAGATAAATGAATCTAGATGAACTCTATCAAAAAATATTGTCTGAAATTGAGCAGGGCCATCGTGGACTTGTAAGACTTACGAATACTGAGCTTAATGAACTCAACTCAGTATTTGGAAATTCGATGGAAGACTCTGGAAAACTAGAAAAAATTCTCTGCATCGTGGAGCATTCGGCAACATTATCTCAAATCTTTGAAAGTAATATTATCCGAGTGCTTAATTCTAAGCTTCCTGACACCCACCTTATCTTTGCTTTGAACTGTTCACGTAAACACATCATTGAGGCCAGATTCACTCGGGGGCAGAGGTTAGAGTATGAATTCCTCGAGACTCTGAAAAAGCTTCTCTACCACTCAAATCCAGAAATTGTTGAGTGGACTCTCCGAACAATCGAGGGCGCCGGTAACCAAGGGGTATATTTTTTAAAAGAGTTTGATAAAATAAAACCACCCCTGTGGAAATGGTTTAATCCTCACCAACGGGCCGTGGTGGAAATTATCACCCTTCTTCAACGAAGATGGAGCTCATTTGAAAAATCCAAATCTTGACCCTAATAACGCCTTAGAACTTGTGCGCGAGATAGAAAACATGGCGGGCCTTCCCAATTTCGATCTCGACGACCGCCAAGATGTTCAAGTCAAAATCCGCGTGAGCGAACACGTGGGGCCAGCGATGTTTAAACCCGATCCTCTGATTCCCGGTGGCTACATCGCGAACTCGCTTACGGTGAGGGCAATGAGGCCGGATATTTTTGTTTTAGGCGATTCCTTGGACGATTTATCGGTCCCCTATTCATGCAATTGCGGCCAAGAATTCGACACTCAGTTTTGGAAAATTTGTCCTTATTGTGGTCGAGAAATTAGCTCGTAATTTTTGACTCCTCGGCAAAAAAAAGCCACAATCTAGCTATGTTAATGGTGCAAAAATTCCATTCGATTCATGAAATCGATCCGGAATTCATTCCAAATATTGAAGTCCTTTTACAGGAAGATGTCGCTAATTTTGCGACTCTGATTCAACGCCATGACAGTGCCCCTGATGGATGTGTCTGCACCTATTTTCTGTTTTTTGGCCCAACCCAAAATGCTCCCATTGGCTTTGCTCAGCTGGCCCTCAAACCTGTGCCGTCGAACAACCTGCGTCCTTGGTTTAAGAAAATGAAGTTCTGGGAAAAAGCTCATCTCAACTGGAAATTTGTGACCTGGAAGATTGGAGATGGCAGCACTGGTCTTTGTGTGTTTGATCCAAAATTCGCGCGCTCTGGAAAAGAGAAGGTCCAAGAGCTCATCAAAGAGTACGAAAAGCGTGAAGATATCATCGCTGAAGAGATCGTGAGCATCAAAGGTGTACAGGATTTTTCATCAACCTGGACTCCGGCGAATAAGTCTTCTCATGAAGCTTATATCCTTGATCCCATGACCAAGTCCTTTAAGACTTATAAAGAGTATCTCGAAAGCCTCACACCCGAAGTGAAGAACTTCATTAAATCGAGTTGGAAGAATCTTCACCAAAAAGGAGAAATTCAACTCGGAGATTATCCTTCCCCCCTCGAGACTCCGAAAAACCTGAATATCCCGCGCGAGAGACTTGAAATCTGGGCCAGTTGGGGTGCTCAAGTTTTGACCTTCGAAAAAGACGAGGATGTCTTAGGTTGTTTACTCGTTCTAAAAGGCAAGAATGGAAATATCTTCTTCGAGCCCTTCCCGTTCGAACCGGAAGGTTCGACCATCGTCGATGATGAACTCTACACTCAGTACGCTCTCCTTAAATTCTTTGAAATGCCAGAAGCGAGAAAATGCCATTTGATGAAGTTTGGTTCCAAACTAGTTTTCGATGAAAAAGAAGATCTTCAGTTTTTTGAGTCTCAAGGATTTCAGGTCAAAACGATTGTGAAACATTTCCAATCGAAGCTAATAGAACTCGATAGACCCGTATGACAAAAAACGAATGGATCCTTCATGTCGTACAGTCTTTTTACGAAAAGGCCAAAGTCGACGTGCTCATCGGATACCACTTCCGAATCATTCAAGATTTCGATGAGCACATACCTCGCATTGCCACTTTTTGGGAACTCCAACTCCTAGGTAAAGGAAGTCGACCGCTTTTAGAAAAATTTGATATCCCTAAAGTCCATCTTCCTTTAGGAATTAAACGTGGAGAAGTTGGAAGATGGCTTGTACTTTTTCGAAAAACTCTGGATGAGGCAACGACAGCATCACCAGAATTTACGGAACTGAGGTCTCAATGGGAAGAGAGACTCGTCTTTTTTGAAAAGGTCTTTTTAAGGTTTCTTGGCCTCTAGTTTCTCTGTCACAAACTTCTCCAAACTTGGCTCACCTGTCACATCATCAAAAAACCAATTTTTTAGGAAAAAACCACGGTATTTTTTGGCCGCAAAGAGAGCATCTTCTTCAGTCATGAACTCCACTACAATCATCTCTAAACTCCCCACTTTTACTGTGTGGGCGCTTAAGCAGCCAGCGGAATAATCACTGCAACTTGCTCCTGTATTAATCGAGCTTGGTAAAAGAACTTTAACTGAAGGATCCGCCGCTAAGGCCTTTGAGAGAAGCTCTTCTTTTGTGAGCTTGACTTCTTTAGTACAGGATGCGACCAGTATGGACATTAGAAGAAGAATTTTCATAACCTTAAGTTTAATCGAATCTCTACTAAGGACAAGTATGTTTCAATTACCTGAAACTCTCCCCATCACTTTTATCAAGTCTAGCGGTCCGTATACTGATCTTTATTCCCCTAATGATGGTAAACTTCTGACTCGAGTTCAAGAGGCCACCGAAAAAGATATCGAAGAGATTTTAAAAGAAACAAAACCCATCCAAAAACAGATGAAATCCTTAAGGCCTTTTGAACGGGCCCAAATAATTAAAAAAGTCGCAGCTCTTCTTCAAGGTCAGTCAGAATTTCTGGCAGTGGTGATTGCCAGTGAAGGAGGAAAACCTCTTAAAGACGCTAGAATTGAGGTTTCGCGTGCGATTGCGACACTCGAGCTGTGTGCTGAAGAGACTTTGAGACTCCATGGAGAAATGATTCCCATGGAGCGGACCTTAGCTGGTAAAGATCACATCGCTTTCACAGTGAGAGATCCCATTGGCCCAGTGCTCGCAATTTCGGCCTTCAATCACCCTTTGAACCTCATTTCCCACCAAGTAGGCTGTGCTATAGCAGCTGGCTGCTCGGTGGTACTTAAACCAGCCTCATCAACGCCACTTTCAGCGCACTTTCTTCTTAACGCCTTCAATGAAGCTGGCCTTCCTCAAAACGCCCTTCGAGTTGTAAACGCACCTATTCCTCTAGTTGAGACCCTTGTCGCTTCTCATGAATTCGATTTCATCAGCTTTATCGGTTCAGGAAAAGTTGGGTGGGAGATGCGCAAAAAAATAGCTCCTGGAACCAGACTCTCCCTCGAGCACGGAGGCCAAGCACCGGCAATCGTTTGTGAAGATGCCAATTTAGAACGAGCAGTGCCGGCCCTTGTGAAAGGTGCTTACTATCACGCGGGTCAAGTTTGCATATCAACACAGAGGATTTTCGTTCATAAAAGCGTATACGATACGTTTTTAAATTCTTTCAAAACAGCGGCAGCAAAACTTATTGTGGGACCTGCCACA
>JACCDH011303858.1_pt1 | contig 10587 bp, 10 predicted proteins | sample 7442481 | NCBI WGS metagenome assembly JACCDH01 (sample SAMN15323433, study PRJNA562643) | freshwater metagenome | isolation source: river surface water | place: USA:Blue River Watershed | collected 2017-08-15
AAAAGGATGGCAACAGGGTCAGCGATGTCATCAAGGCCAACAGTTGCAGCGACAAGCTGTACTGTTGTTGGCCTTTGGGGCCGCCTGTAACGTTGACCATGGGAATGCCCTGTGCGGCAGCGGCCAATGGGAACGCCAACATGGCCAAGGCAATGATGCCGGTGGCCAAGAACCAAGGTTGTTGGATCAATTTACGCAACATGAGGTGCTCCATTGTTGGAAGGGGTTGCGTGAATGCGGGTATCGATTGGCGTGGCGGCCGATGCGGGCCATTGTCCCAAGGAGGTCATTTGAGTGGGCGTGATGCCGACCAAAACTTCATTGTCACCCACTTTGAGAAGCGCAAATTTTTGGCGCGGACCCACGCTGAGTGTTTCAAGGACCTGCATGCGTTTGCCAGCATTCTGGCTGTTCAGGCGGGATTGCAACTTGCGCAAAGCCCATAAGAGGCCAGCCATGATTGCCAGCACCAAGGCAAAGCTGCCGATCATCCGAAACAGGTCGGCGCTTTCAAAACCGTGTGCCATGCGGTGCTCTTTTCTTATGGTTCAGAAGCCTGAAGTTTAAAGGTTCTTCATGCGTTCTGATGCGGGCGCTACACGGGTAAGGCGAACGCCATAGCGATCGTTGACCAACACAATTTCGCCTTGGGCGACCACGGTGTTGTTGACCAAGAGGTCGAGCGGTTCGCCCGCGATGCGATCGAGTTCGACCACGCTACCCTGCGTCAGGCGCATGAGGTCGCGAATTTTGATCATAGCGCGGCCCACTTCAATGGAGAGTGTGACGCTGATGTTTTGCAACACCTCAGGATTGATCTGGCGATGTGCTGCTTCGTTTTCGATGGCGGCTTCTGTGGTGGTATCGGTCATGTCGTTTTCCTGAAAATTTATTGCATACCGGGTATGCAAGCCCGTTCAATTTGCACAGCAGTTTGTGCGCCAATGGTCCCTACTTGAACATCGAAAGCTGGCAAACCATTCACAAGCAATCGGGCCAATTCTGGTTTCTTGAAGAACAGCACGTCGCCCTCTTTCATGGTTTCAATTTCACCAAATGAAGACTCAATGCTGCCGAGCAGAACCCTGGCTTCCAAGCTGGCGCTGTCGACGGCTTCTTCAAGCTCGATGCGCCATTGTTTGTCTGATTCATCGTTGCCATCGCCAGACTGCACTCGGCTGCGCAGCAGTTCGCGAATGGGTTTGAGTGAGGCATAGGGGTAGACCAGATCGATGAAGCCTTGCGAGTTCATATTGCCTTCGGCTTCGAAGCGAGTCAAGATGACCAAGTCGTTTTCGTCGGCAATTTGTGCAAATTGGGGATTGATTTCAGAGCTGATCAATTCAAACTCAACCGGCAAGACCGCTGACCAAGCGTCAGTCAACGATTTGAAAAAGACTTCCAAAATCATGTTGATGATGCGCGTTTCGGTGGGCGTGAACAAGCGACCAGGCGGCAAATTGCCTACGCCCTTGCCAAACCCACCAAAGAAACTGTCAAGTGAACTGAAAACCACCGTAGGGTCAATGACCACAATGGAATTGCCGCGCAAGGGGTTCATGCGAACCACATTGACAGACAAAGGGGCTTTCAAACTTTTGAGGTAATCACCGAAGCGAACAATTTCAACTTGGTTGGGATTGACCTTGGGGCTGGTGCGCAGCATTTCGACCAAACCCAAGCGGAAAGTGCGAATGAAGCGCTCATTGATCATGTCGATGGAGGTGATGTTCACCCCCAAGCTGCTGTCCTCAGAAGCCAAGTCGTGTTTCTTCACCCGTGCGGTGGTGTTGAAACCAGTGTCAACTGGGATCGATCCATCCATCACGCCTTCTGCCAAGGCAGAGAGTTCGTCGGGTGTGAGTAAAGAAGTGGCCATGAAACTCAAACAATCAAAATGAAATAACGCAAATACTTTGAACCATGGGCTTTATCACTGAACGATGAAGCTCGTGAAATGAACCTCTTCGATGCCACCAAAATCTTCGTACTTTTCCAGCAAGGTGTTGATGCTGTCGCGAATTTTGCCAGCCAACTCTTTGCGGAACTCGGGTTTCACCAAGTCTGCATCGGTGGTCAGGCGCATCACATCCATGACGGCGGAGCGAATGGCAAAGTCGTGCTTTTTCACATTCTCAAAGACGCGCTCATCGTAATGGGTCATGACGGCAATTTGAACCGACATGACTTTTTTGGAGCCGCTCACATTGACCAAGAACTCGCGTTCAATTTGCAAGTAGGTGTATTCAAAGCGAGTGAGCTCTGGCGATTCTTTGGTCTTTTTGCCAGGCTTTTTGTCGTCTTTTTTGTCGCCCGCCGCTTCTTCAGCATGCTCAGGGTCGACCACGGGTTTCGGGTTGAAGTAACCTGTAAAAAAGAGCGTACCCAGCACAATGCCCACAATGAGGACGATCAAACCAACAACGCCCCCAATGATCAGGACGATGGGCTTTTTCTTTTTCGGCTCTTCTTCAACGACTTCTGCTGCTTCTGGGGCTGCTGTTGCCATAGGGCACCTCTATATAAACAAATTGTCACCGGTTGAACCGGGCGTTTCAGTTAAATCTCAAGCCAGTGTGTCCCAGGCATCGGAAGATCTAAGTTCTTTGATGCGAGATTCAGCGGCTTTGACATCCGACACAGGGGCACTGACTTGGTTGTCAGATTCCGAGTTTTGACGAGGTGTCGAGTTTCCGCCAGATCCACGCTGGTTTTCACTGTTCACCCAGACATTAGCAACTGTCATGCCTGATTGTGCCAAGCTATCCTTGAGTTTGTTCATGCCTTGTGCAATCAATTCACGTGTGAGCTGGTTGTCGGTCTTGAAAATGGCGTCCAAGCCGTTTGCACTCATGTCCAGCTCAACGTCAATTTTGCCCAAATGGGCGGGGTTTAGCTTCAATTGCAGTTTCCATTCCCCGCGTTCCAACTGCTCTTGGAGTCGCTCACCCATGGCTTTGCCCAGTTTGTCGGCCAAGTCTTGAATTTGAGCCGCTCTGTCGGTCAGCTCGGGGTTGGCCAAGGCTGCACTGGTGGCTGCAGCGCCCAGACTGCCTGTGCTGGCTGTGTTGCGCGCTGAATCGAGACTGATGGTGCTCACACTGCTTCCACCACTCCCACTGCCGAGGTCTTGAAGGGCGTCAAATGTCGACAAGAGTGCGGGGTTGTTGGCACCCAAGTCCAGCAAAACCTCGGGTACATCACCGCCCAGAACTTTGCTACTTAATATGTTCGAGGTCAGTTGTCCCCAGGCGGCAGCCTGATCGGTGCCGTTCAATTTGGCCAATTGGCGGGTCATGTTTTCCCATGCGGGCACCATGCGCATGCGCATTGCGTCCAGAGGGCCAAGTTCGGGCGACATATCTACAGTGTCAGCGCTGCCCAGGGCTTGGCTTGGTGCTGTGCCCATGTCGCTCACTGTTTTGAGAATGCCAGTGGCGCCCGCTGTTGCCAACAAGGCAGACACATCGGAGGCCTTCGGTGCGCCAAGGGTGGCCATTTGGGGGGTTAGCGTCAATCCAGAGCTGCCGACCTGATCTGAATGGGCCAAGCTGCTAGGTTGGGACTGAATCCATCCAATGGGCGTTGCGCTTGGCAAAATAGTCAGTGTGCTGATGTCTGCTGAGCCTGCAACGGTTGCAATGGTTGCAACGGGTGCAACGGGTGCAACGGGCAACCCCATCAGGCCGCCAAACGAAGGTATTTCTGCGGTCTGTGCCAGGGAGATGTCTGTGGGTTTGGTGGTCAAATCGCCAAACAGGGCTTGGACCGCCGACTCGCTCAAACCTTGAGCTCGAGCAAATTGGGCCAGACTGTTGGGGTCGGGCAAAGGCGAAGCCGCTGTGATCACAGAGAACTGGCTGCCTAAATTCAGAGTTTGCAGGGCTGCCGTTGTGGCATCGGTGGCTTCCTTGGGCTCGGTTCCGGCAAGCTCTTGCCGCTCTCCCTTGGCCATCAAGTCCCGCATCACCCCCGCAAATTCCTGCCCATTCATGGGCTTGGAAAGGCTCGGGTCTAAACCCTTGGCACCGCTGGAAGCCCCTACTGGCGTGGGGTTTGAGCTTGGGGTCGTCGCAAAATTGAGGTTGGCGTCCATGTTAATTCCATCTTCAGTTGGATCTATTCACCCCGGTTTTCAGGCCGGGCATGCCTTGTATTAGCAAAAACCGTGACAGGTCAGGGCTTGCCGCTTTGGCTGAATCTGGGGAATAGGGCTTGGTGTCGGGATTCCACATGGCATGGTCTTTGCTCGACAAGCTGAACTATGGAAGAAAACCATGCAGTTTGATTGCTTGACCCCTCAAAACAGCCCCTTAGGCCAACCATGAGCACCTTGACCCTGTCAGCGGTTCGACAGAACCTGTCCAAATTCGATTACACCGGCCTGGGCTTGCCCGCCATGGTGTTGTTGATCATGGCCATGTTGGTGGTGCCCCTGCCGCCCTTGATGTTGGACATCCTGTTTACGTTCAACATTGCTTGCAGTTTGCTGATCATCATGATTGCCATTGGCACCCGCAAGCCGCTCGAGTTTTCTTCTTTCCCGTCTGTCTTGTTGTTTGCCACCATGCTCCGTTTGGGCTTGAACGTGGCCTCTACCCGTGTCATTTTGGTCAATGGCCATGAAGGTCATGAGGCTGCAGGCAAAGTGGTGGCCGCCTTCGGCGAGTTTGTGATTGGCGGCAACTACGTGGTGGGTTTCATTATTTTCGCCATCTTGATGATCATCAACTTCATTGTGGTCACCAAAGGTGCGGGTCGTGTGTCTGAAGTGAACGCCCGATTTACCTTAGATGCCATGCCTGGCAAACAAATGTCCATCGACGCCGACTTGAACTCTGGCGTGATTGACCAAGAAACTGCCAAGAAGCGCCGCGAAGAACTGTCGCAAGAATCTGACTTTTTCGGCTCCATGGACGGTGCCTCAAAGTTTGTGTCTGGCGACGCGGTGGCTGGCCTGCTGATTTTGGTCATCAACTTGGTGGGGGGCCTGACCATTGGCGTGGCCCAACACGGTTTGTCTTTGGCGGACGCTGGTCGCATTTATACCTTGCTCACCATTGGTGATGGCTTGGTGGCTCAGATTCCATCTTTGTTCTTGTCTTTGGCAACCGCCATCATTGTGACCCGTGTGACCACGTCTGAGTCCATGACAGAACAAGCGACATCTCAGTTGTCTAACCCTACGGCTTTGTACATGTCTGCTGCCATTTTGGCCATTTTGGGTTTGGTGCCTGGCATGCCTCACTTGGTGTTCATTACCTTGGCCTTGGCCACTGCCGCCTTGGCCTATCGCATTACACAAAAACAAGACACTCCCGTTGCTACGCCTGCAGAGCAAGCGGCTCAAGCGGCTTTGGATGAGCCCAAAGAATTAGATTGGGACGATGTCGATCAAGTGGACTTGATTGGCCTTGAAATTGGCTACGGCCTGATTCCCTTGGTGAACCCCGAAACAGGCGGTCAATTGATGAATCGTGTGAAGGGTGTGCGCAAAAAATTGTCTGCTGAGTTGGGCTTTTTGGTTCAACCCGTGCGCATTCGCGACGCTTTGACCATCGATCCTGATGCGTATCACATTGTGTTGAAGGGTGTGGTTCGCGGTAAGGGGCAAATCAAAGTGGGCAAAGAATTGGCCATCAACCCAGGCCAAGTGTATGGCCCCCTCGAAGGTCAGGCCACGCAAGAGCCTGCCTTTGGTTTGGACGCTGTGTGGATTGATCCTTCGCAACGCGACTTGGCGCGCACATTGGGTTACACCGTGGTGGATGCCAGCACCGCAGTGGCCACACACTTGAACAAAGTTTTGCGCGACAACGCTTCCGATTTGCTCAGCCATGACGAAGTTCAGCAGCTGCTCGATAAGTTGGCTGCCAAGTCGCCCAAGTTGGTGGAAGATTTGGTGCCTGGCAAGTTGTCTTTGGGAGTGGTCACACGCACCTTGCAAAACTTGCTGAACGAATCGGTGTCGATTCGCGACATGCGCACCATTGCCGAGACTTTGTCTGAAGTGGCCAGCCGCACTCAAGAGCCTGAGCAACTCACATCGCTGGTTCGCCCCAAGCTGGGCCGCATGATTGTTCAGAGCTTGGTGGATGACAGCAATGGTTTGTCGGTCATGACTTTGGACCCTAGCCTTGAGCAGCTCATTCATAACATCTTGCAACAAACCGCCCCTGGCCAAAGCATTGCCATGGAGCCAGGTTTGGCTGAGCGTTTGTTTGGTGCTTTGCGCGAAGGCGCTCGCGCCGTGGAAGAAATGGGTCACCCCGCTGTGTTGGTGGTGTCCCCCGTGATTCGCCCTTGGTTGTCCAAGGCTGTGCGTTATCGCGTGAACGATTTGACCTTGTTGTCTTACAGCGAAATTCCAGATGACCAGACCGTGAAGGTGGTCCATACGGTTCACGCTGAAACTCGATAAAACACATTCAAACATTTAGATTGAAGAAGAGATAACACCATGGAACTCAAACGCATACTTGCCCGCGATACGCGCAGTGCCACTGAAAAGGCAATGGCTATGTACGGCCCCGATGTGTTGATCATCTCTAACCACCGAGTGGAAGGCCAAACCGAGTTGATCGTGGCCTTGGACGTGGCTGAAGCTGCACCCGAAGAAATGTTTGAAATGGCGTCAGAGGCTCAAAGCCAAGCTGCTAGCCCTGTGACTGTGGCAGCTACAAGCCCCCGTGCGCGTGTTTCCAGCACGCCGTCTTCTGTGAACAATCCCTTCAGCGATCATTTGCATCAGTTGTTGCAACCCAGCGCAAAAATGGCGCAAGCAGAAGAAGTTGAACCTGCTGCCCCTACCAGCACAGAGCAGCTTTTGACCCAAGGCCGCGACCAAGTGCGCAGCCAAGAAATTGTGTCATTGGTGCGCGAAGAGTTGGCCGCATTGCGCCAAGAATTCCGCCTGAGCCAGCAAACAGCCAGCTGGCAAATGAACCAATATTGGCCAGCGCACATTCAGCCCTTGATTCAAGCCATGACCGAAGCGGGTGTGCCTACCGCTTTGCGCGCCTTGTTGCAAGAAGGCTTGCGCGAACAGCCTACCTTAGACCGTGCCCTGGACAGCATCCGCGCTCAATTGGCGCACAATTTGGAACGTCCTCAAGAAGGTTTTCCAAATCGCGGCATCCATGCGATGGCGGGTTTGTCGGGCTCTGGCAAAACTTTGATGGTGGCCAAAGCCGCTCAGCAGGCGGCCATGCATTACGGCGCCGAGTACGTGGCCGTGGTGAGTTACCACGACATGCGTGCCGGTGCTTGGAGTCAAACGCAAATGTTGTGCGCCCAATTGGGTGTCGATTGCTTCCGCGCCAGCAGCCCTGAAACATTGCAGTTGTTGCTCAATGAGTTGTCGCCCAGAAGGCTTATTTTGATTGACACGCCCGGCGTTCAAATGACCGAGCGTTTGTCTGAAATTGTGCAAATTTGCCCCCAGGCGGGCTTGCATGCCGTGGTTCCCGCCGATTCTTCGGGTGTCAGTTTGTCCCGAATCATGTCGAAATCCAAGCTGCCATGGCAGTCACTCATGATCAGCAAGTTGGACGAGTCCAATTCACCCTGGCCTTTGATCCAGTTTTTAATAGCAGACGGTGCCCAGTGCGTGGTTTCTGCGGGCGGTGGTTCCGACAAGATTTCCGATGGTTTGAAATCTTCGGGATTGCAAAAACTGATCAACATTGCCATAGACAATTTGCAACCAATTTCAGACGCATTTGAAGATGACGCGCTTGAAGAGGCCGCAAAACCTGCGACACTAGACACTCAGGTTAGCGAAGTAGAAGCTGCCAATGAGCCGCTTACCCATGACATGGGTTTGAGCCGTCCCAATTGGTCGCTTGAAATTCCTCAAAGTGAGCTTCATGGATAAAGCAAGAACGACGCAGGTCATTGGCATCGCCAGTGGCAAAGGAGGAGTGGGCAAGACCACTGTCTCCGTGAACTTGGCTGTAGCACTGCAAGCCATGGGTCACCGCGTCATGTTGTTTGATGCCGACATGAGTTTGGCCAATGCTCAAATTGCATTGGGCTGCCGTTGTCCCTACAACCTGAGTCATTTTTTAAGTGGCGAAAAAACCCTTGCCGAAATCATTGTGACCACCCGTCAGGGCGTTAAATTGGTTCCCGGTGCCTCTGGCATTCAAGAAATGGCCGCCTTGGGCGACATTCAGGCGGCCAACATCGTGCGCGCATTCAGTGCCCTCGACGATGACATCGATTTCCTCATTGTCGACATGGCTGCTGGCATTTCGCCAGAGGTTTTGGCCTTTATGGCGGCTTGCTCTAGGCGCTTTGTGGTGGTGCGAGACGATCCGTCTTCAATTGCCGATGCCTATGCCACCATCAAAGTGCTCATTCAAGACCATGGCTTGGACGAGATTTACCTGGTGCCCAATGGCGTGAGCAGTGCCCAAGAGGGCTACCAACTCTTTGAGCGGATCAACCAGGTTTGCGCTCGTTTTCTAAACCGAACCATTCGATATTTGGGCTCGATTGAAAACGATGAGCTCATTTTGGCGGCCTTGAAAAAATACCAGCCTGTTTCAGAATTTGCCCCTGGCAGCGCCGGTGCAAGAGACTTTAGGCGTTTGGCAGAAGCCGTGCGCCAACTCGAGCCCATCGACGAGGCTTCGGGTGGCCTGCAATTTTTTGTGGAGCGTTTGGTGAAAACCAGCGCATAAACAACATGGCCAACTCCACTCGACTTTACGAACAGGTTCAAAACAACAGCGAAGCGCTGGTCATGGCCCATTTGGGTATGGTCAAGCGCGTGGCTTTGCACCTCAAAGTAAGGCTGCCGCCATTCATGGAGTTGGACGAACTCATTCAAGTGGGCATGATTGGCCTTCTAGAAGCAGCACGCGCCTTCGACCCCGTCAAAGGCATGGAGTTTGAGAACTTTGCCCACAGCCGTGTGCGCGGCGCCATATTGGACGAAGTTCGTCGGCTGTCGTTTTTGCCGCGCTCGGCTGTAGCCATTAATAAGTCGCACAGCGAGGCCACCCATGAGTTGGCCGCCGAGCTGGGGCGCACCCCCACTCAAGCTGAGTTGGCCGATCACATGGGCAAAGACATTGAGCTGTTTCACAAGGAGCGCACGCAGGCCCGCCGGTTTGAGACCTATTCCATGGAAGTGGTCACCGAAGAGGTGATGAACATTGCCACCGATTCTTCACAGCAGCCCGAGGCCATTGTGGAGCATGAGCAGTTCATGGGCGCGCTCACGGACGCCATTGGCGATTTGCCTGAGCGCGACCAATTGTTAATGAATTTGTATTACGTTGAAGAGCTCAACCTCAAAGAAATTGGGGAAGTTTTGGGTGTCACTGAGTCACGGGTGAGCCAATTGCTCACGGCCGTGGTTAAAAAATTGCGGGGTACTTTGAAAGTCGAGCCCGCTCACGTGGCCAAGCCCAAGACGGGAAAGGGCCCATGATGCTTGCTACTTTCCTTGCCCACGTCTCAGTTTCAAGCCCTGGCTTCTTCAATGGGCCCCTTCCTGCTTCTTTTCTAGAAGAAGACTCAAGTTTTCCGGTGTCCCTCCGATTCCTGCTGTGTCAGGATCAAAAGGAACAAGACATCATGCGAGTACATTTCAAGGCGATGGAGAGCTACGGCGAAGGTAACCATGCATCACAAGCACTGGTAGCCGATAAAGTTGAGCTCATTCAAATGCTGTTTGACGGCTTGATTGACAGCCTGGTCACTGCCAAGGGCCACATTCAGCGTGGTTCGATTGAAGACAAGAACAAAAGTTTGATGCGCGCTGGCCGCATTGTTTTGGGCTTGCAAGGCTCGTTGGATTTGGACAAAGGTGGTGATTTGGCTCGCAACTTGTATGAGTTGTACAGCTACGTGACTCGCCGCTTGGTGCATGTGAACGCCCGCAATGACCTCGATGCATTGCAAGAAGTTCACACGCTGTTGAATGAAATTCGCCAAGCTTGGCGTGATGTTCCTAACTTGTTACCCAAAACTGCGCCTGCTTCAGGTGTCGCAATGTCTGCAATGCATTGAGCTTTTGCCTCTAAGGCAAAGTTTTGAGGGAACAATGACGGGCGCAGCTGGGAAGCCAGCCGCCCGTTTGGTCGTTTTTGGAGAGAAATATGAATGCGATTATTGGTATCGTTGTTTTGATGGTCTGCGTGTTCGGCGGCTTTATCATGGCCGGCGGAAGCATGAAGCCGATTATCAAATCTGCGCCGATTGAGACTTTCATTATTTTGGGCGCTGGTATTGGCGGTATGCTGATTGGCAACAGCATGGACATTTTCAAGGGCGCCTTGGGCGGGATGGGCAAAGTGTTCAAAGGCCCAGCCTACAAAAAAGAAGATTATTTGAGCACCATTTTTGTGGTGTCCAAAATCATGAAAACGCTGAAAACCGAGGGCCCCGTGGCCCTTGAAGCGCACATTGAAAATCCAGAATCCAGTGCCATTTTTGGCGAGTACCCCAAAATTCTGCACGATCACGCGTTGTTAGATTTGGTGTGCAACACGGTGCGCTTGATGGTGGTGTCTACCAGCCCTCTCAGCCCCTATGCCGTGGAAGATGTGATGGACCTGTCTATCAAAACCCACC
>JACCDH011789159.1_pt1 | contig 10587 bp, 11 predicted proteins | sample 7442481 | NCBI WGS metagenome assembly JACCDH01 (sample SAMN15323433, study PRJNA562643) | freshwater metagenome | isolation source: river surface water | place: USA:Blue River Watershed | collected 2017-08-15
CATTGCCATCCATGAACGGGTGCACTTCAGTAACTACAAACATCGCCATCAATGCGCGCGCAAATGGATCTTCCAGTAAAGCGATACGCTTGAATCCTTCCCGCAAAGTGCCTTTAACAAGCTCGGGGTGAACAAAAATGGTATTTCCTGCTTGGTTACTTTGCTCTTTCCATTCGCCTGGATTTTTATCTGGGCGACTAGAGAGTATTTGTAGGTTGCATTGCAAAAGCCACGCTAAGAAATCATCTTCATCTTTTGGGGGCTTAGAGCGAAAGGGCTGCTCCATGATTGCTTTAAAGGTGCCCAATACATCATGCGAATCTTCATTTCGTTTTGGAATCATCTTCCCATCGAAAATAATCTCGGAAGCCTCTTCGACGGTGAATGTAGTGCCTTCAATGTAGTTCGAAAAGTACGATTCAAAGAATGCAAAATTAAATGCACTTTTGCTAGTCTTCGCCGGATCTTCAATGATGGGAAAAGGTTTTCTTAATGCAGAAAACAAAGTTTCGAAGATCTCAATGCGATCAGGATCATAAGGTTTACCAGCTGCGCGCGCTAATGCATCAGCTGCCCTTAAAAAGCGAGCCTTACCAGTTTGCATTAAGGCCGAAACAATCGTGTTGAGCGTTTTAAATTGAACCTCTAGACCCAATTGAGGGGCAATTGCTTTAGCGTCATCACGCAGTGCATTGAGCTTATGTTCACCACGAATGGTGCATAACTTACTAAGATAAGACTCAACCCAAGGGCGACCCATAGTGCGAAGATCTGAGCCTTTGCGGCTATAGAGATTCTCTAACAGCCGCCTAGCCTCTGAGGATATAAAGAGTTTTCCATAAGGGGTATCGTTAAGCGAATTCTTGTGCGATTGAACTGCAGCAGGACCTGGCAAGATATTGAGAGTCAACCCTGGAAATGCTATTTGACGTGCTCTATTGCCGGACACCAAAAATATATTCCCGCTATCATCCGGTTTGCAAAGGTGAGCAGAGCGGTAAGCTACTACGGAGCCTGGATAAAGATATTCGGTAATTTGCCGCCAATTTGGCCGAATGATTTGCTCGAGTGGGCTGTTGAGGTCGCTGGTGTAAATGCCGCGATAAATTTGACGCAAACGACCAGACCTAGCCAAGCGGGAAATTCTCTGGGCATTGGTTTTGTCTTCTCTCGAACTAAAAAGCAAGAGGTGCAGCTGGTCAACAGAAGTGTTCATAGGGCCTCAATTTATGCATTAATGTCAACAACTATGCATATATTATAGTTTAATGTCAACAAAAGTGCGTATAGAATCAAAATAACCCTATTTTTAGGTATATAGATACGGCTATTTCAAAGCCTTGGCATCGTTTACCAGTTGATATATCCGATTGTGTCTGTGAAGGATTTCAAAGAAAAGCCTCAAGGTATTGAGAGCATCAACATCTGCTCTGTGTGGACTGCCTTCAAATTGAAGCTTAAAAGAACCCAGACCTGAGGATAGACCACCACTGGGTTTTTTGCCCATGGCAAGCATGTGCAGGCTATACCAAGTTTTGACATCGATCCAGCGACGACCAAAATGGGGAAAGCAGATACCTCGATCTTTAAATTCAGTTTTCAGTTCAAGTGAATCGCCACCGCCCCAAGTAATGGGATTAACAAAGCAATTGCGCTTAGTAATAATTTCACCAATTTCTTTAGCCGCTTGATCATGTGGAACTGCATAGTCAGAAATATCCTGATTGCAAATGCCCGTTAATTGGGTGATGAACTCAAAAATAGGCTCTTGAGGATCTAAGAACCATTTATAAGTAGATAGGGATTGATTGACATAGTCATGGTAATTGCCAACGGCTATGCCGACCTGAATGATCTTTGGATTTACTGTGGAATTATCTTGAGCATTATTGAGCTCTAAATCAAGCGAGAAATAGTTTTGTTCTTGATGCATTTTTGATGAACACGGTTTTTAGTAGTGTGTTGATAATGTAGAGTCCCCCAAGGCTAACGTCAATGCCAAGCTCAATTCCTTGTAGGACGTCATGGTTAATTTATTGACTACACTAGATCTCAATATCAAGATCATCATGGCGACATATCTAAATTATGAAAATTCATGTACTAAGTGATTTGCATTTAGAATTTGCCGACTTTTCACCTGCATTGAATGTGGCAGATGTTATTGTCCTGGCCGGTGATATTAGCCTGCGCTCCGAGGGTATAACTTGGGCTAGAAAATCGTTTCCGAATCAAGAGATTATTTATGTGGCTGGCAATCATGAGTTCTATGGTTCCCAGCGTGTTCACGCGATTGAACGGATGAGGAACGAATCCACTGAGAACGGAATTCATTTTCTAGATGATGATGTGCTGCAACTACAGGATCCAAAATCAAATGCCCCCATCCGCTTCTTGGGAGCTACGTTATGGACTGACTTTTTATTATTTGGTCAGGATCTGAAGTCTAAATGCTTATCGTACGGCGAGCTTTACTTAAATGACTTTAGAGCAATACGCGATGGAGGAAGAAATTTTTCCCCGAAAAAATCGATTCAATTACATGAAAAATCATTGGCTTGGCTACAGAAGGAGCTAGAGAGACCATTTGATGGCAAGACAGTGGTGGTTACGCACCATCTACCCTCAATGGGCTCAGTTGCAGAGCGCTATAAGCAAGATTTATTGTCCGCCTGCTTTTCTTCGGAGTTGGCGCACCTCTTTGGCAAGATGTCTCTATGGATTCATGGGCATACGCATGATTCCTGCGATTATGAAATGAATGGCACTAGGGTGGTTTGTAATCCTCGCGGTTATGTTCGATCTAACCACGCCGAAAACCCAGAATTCAATCCATCCCTTATTGTTGAAATCTAGTTGTCCAGCAAGATCTTCTCGATGAAGGTCTAGACTTTGGATAAAGACTTGATTAATTCTGGGCTACAAATATCATCAGTGTGTCTAAAGGCCCGGGAGATTCCTTCAATTTGATCTGCAGGAATTCCAAGGCTTTCGAAGTGTGTTTTCCACTGCCTAGTTACTCGCCATACACGATCGATAATGGAGCTTGCTTGCTGCACAGATAAACCAAAGCGCTCTTTAGCCCCATAGGCATTATCTAGGGTTGCTAGCTTGCCTTGAGGTCCAATGCCTAGATGTTGATAGCGTTCACTTGCGATGACTGCATGTGGCATCACATCATAGAGTGGGCTTAGGCTCCAGCCTTTAAGCTCCTGGTTCCATAAGAAGGCATGATTGCGTAGATGATCATCATCGTTACTGACAAAAAGGTTAAAGATCATGCGTGCATATAGTTCTTCTACATCTGATTTGACTGTTTGAACCAGGCAATATCTGCGTATAGCATCTGCAATATCCATATAGCTTTTTGTATTGGACTCTGATTCGTGGCAAGCAACGAGTGTGAGGGCGCTAATCACATGATGACGAATCTCTACTGAGCGAGCTGAAGCGGTCCAAGAGCGATCAAAACGTTTGACCATTAACACCTTTTTCTTGCCAACTTGCTCTAATTGAGTTTGCGCTACATTGAGGCCAGCTAATTCTGCAAGTTTGAGGGTGGCGTATTCAATACTCGGTACATCTAATGCTCCATCAGTGTTGCCTGGGAACTTGGCCATCCATAAAATGTTGTCATCATCACGCACGCTTGCCTTTGGGCGCATACCCCCTAGGCCGCTACCCACAATCAAAATTCTCGATAACGCTTCTGATACTGGTAAGCCAGCCTCAATCTTTTGTGCACCCTCTAGTACGTAAGATAGATTGTGAATACTTTCATGTGCAGGACGCTCTTCTTGATCTAAGGAGGCTCGAATATCTAAAGCCCCAATGCGATCACTGCCAGCTTCAAGTAGGTAGGTTGATTCTGGCAGGCTATTGGCTGGAACCTTAAGCCTAGCTTCAATCACTCTTCTTCCCCAAGAATCAGGAGCAGCATCACGAATTCCGCCAAAAGCTTCTAGACCATTTGGTGGAACGAGGCGCTTGCCTTTGATCTCGCTTTTATTCTTAAGGCTAAGGGCGACAGGATCAATTTCCTGTGCATTACCCCTATCTAAGTAGCGCAAGCCATAGGCAAATGAAGAGGCAATGAGCCTTGAGCCTTCCTCATCTACTTGTAGTTGTCCTGCTGGTACAAACCCCCCATCCAGATTGGCAAATACAAATAGATCTTTAGCTGTATTTGCCATCAGAAATCAAGCGCTTTCATTTCAGCTGCACTTAAATCACGCACGCGTTGTGGGCGCGAACGACGCTCCAAGGCAGCGATCGCAGGATCATTGCCGCTTAAGAGTTGCAATAAGGTCATGCCTGGGGCGATTGCATCTAAGTAACGCAGCAGTGCGCCGATAGCCACTCCAGGATCACCTTTTTCAATGCGTTGGGCAGTTGCACGAGACAAGCCCGCGCGAACCGCAGCCTCACCTTGGCGAATATGACGGGCAAGGCGCAACGAAACTAGGCATTGCGCTATTTCAGCGGATTGGCCAAGTTGCTTTGATGCTAGAGATAGCTGTTGATCTACGCGCATAGTTGCCTCATGCTGTTCATTAAGTACAAGGCACTAATATACCTGTTTAAACCTGATTGGTCAATAAAAATGACTCATAAATAAGTCCTTAAGTGAATTAATGACTTATTTATGAGTCATTTATTGATTTTTAATGGGTGGAGTACAGGCGGTCTATTTCCGTCAAGGGCACCCCAAAGGGGTGGCTTGTGAACCCTTGACGGCCACAGGCAAAGAAACGCTTATTTATGCCCAAGGTGGCGCACTGACACATTGGGCATAAAGACAAGGGGCGAGTATTGAATTGTTCAACAAATAACCCACAAATATCCCAAGCCTGCACTTATTAACCCAATAATTGATCACAGTGCTTCATGTCATCGCGTTAAAGCTAGGGTCGCGACTAGCAGCGTAGTAATGGATAGGCTCACGCTCTATCAATTGGAATGAAGCCAACCAATTCACGAATAGATAAATACATTGATAGGGGTGGCATATGCCAATTTCAAATACAGACTTGCAAGAGTTAGCTAAGGTTTCCTTAGACGAATACCTGCGTAATCTGCCGGTAGACCAAATCGCTGTAGAGATACCTTTCCTTAAAAAACTCATGGAAGGGCGTAAGAGCCTATTGGGCGCAAAACAGAACGTAGTCGAGAACATCCGCAAAGAACACGGTAGTAACTTTAGCTGGGCCTTTGGTGAGGAGACAGTCAAGTTCAATAAGCGTAATACGACTGAGCAAGCCTCATTCCCATGGCGCAGAGCAGTTGATGGTCTCTATGTCGACTATGACCGCTTATTCAGTAACGGTATCAAAGTGCGTGAGGGTGGCGCGCGCGGCTTCCAATTGGAATATAACGAGCGCGTACAACTGATCAACCTCCTAGATGAGCAGTTGGAAGTCTTGAGAGAGGGATTCCTCAATAAGCTGGACCTAGAGCTACACCGCGACGGCTCACACGGCGCCGATGCGGTAGTTGGCTTAGATAGTCTTGTCAGCCTAGCGCCAGATGCCGGCACTGTAGGCGGTATTGATCGAGCCAAAGCAAGTTACTGGCGTAACTACGCAGTCAAAGACATCGCTTCAACATCGCCGGGTAACTTAGTAGGCGAGATGGAGACCGCATGGCGTCAATGCATCAAGCATGGCGGTAGCCCTGATTTCATCATCGCGGGTGGTAAGTTCATTGATACCTATCGCAAGCAGGTCACAGTGACCCATATTGCTGGATCAGGTGAAACCAAGTACATCGATGCTGGGGTAGGTGCAGGCGTAAACACAGGCCTAGCGTTTAAAGGCGTAGAGATCATCTGGGATCCGCAGTTTGATGAGCTCGATGCCATGGCTAATAGAACGGTGGAGTGGAGCAAGCGCTGCTATTTCCTCAATACCCGCTTTATGAAGCTGCGTGACGATGATTTAGATATTGTTGCCCCAATCCGTCCGCACGATACGTTAGCCATGTACGCCATGGTGAACCTACGTTGCGCTTTATCTATCTCACGAGCTAATGCCCATGCGGTATTGGCTATTCAATAAGGAAAAGTAAATGAACAGAAAAGAACTCATTCATAGCGACTTCCAAATTAAAGAGGTGGAGGCGGTAGTGCGTAGGGATGCATTCACGACCATCCATGTGCACGTACCGCCGTATGAAACCAACATCCTTCGTAACCTGTTTGGGCGCGAGAACGTCACGGTGTTCGAGCGCCCTTCAAAAACAACGATTACTCCAGAGCAAGAGTATGACCGCCTATGCGCTAAGTATGGCCATGAGGTCGTAGCCAAAGTCTTTGGTGAAGATGATGGCGATCGCCTAATGGAGATCGTAGAAAGCTTGATGAAAGAAGGTCAGCTCCCGGCGCAAGAGAAGGCATTAGAGGGAACTCTTGAGCAAGAGCCATCAGAAACCAAAGGAGCCAAGAAACGCTAGCAGAAGGGAAGACTACCGCTAGCAGCAGGTGTTTGGGTGCGGCTGCGGGTGTTGAAGTAACCATGGTGTGTGGGCGCGCGTAACTGCGCCCCACTGCCAACACCAAAGAACAGCCTAGGCGGTAGTGGGGCGGTGGACTTCTAAATACAAGGATCAAGAAAAGAACCTATTACATGCTTCCAATCATTACCTCTCTAGTACAAACCTTGGCTGTCAACGGCCTTGGTCTGCTTGCGGGCGCGGTCCAAGCCAAAGGCAAGGAATTCATTGAGAGCAAGATTGGCGCGCGCATTCCCGACAATCCCAGTCGGGAAGATCTCATTAAGCTTAAGCAGCTAGAAATCGAGCAAGAGCAGTTACTACTGCAATACACGCTCAAGCAGAAAGAGCTCGAAATAGAAGAATCCAAACTTCTAGCAGAGATGCATCGAGCCTCACAAGACAATGCCACTAATCGCTGGCAATCTGATATGGGTAGCGATTCCAGGCTATCAAAGAACATCAGACCAGGAACGCTGGTTTATATCCTGACCGCCTACCTACTGTTCGCCCTTCTCTCAGCCATGGGGATAGATATCAATGAAGCCTATGTAAAGCTTCTAGGTGAATGGGGTCAGCTAGTCATGCTCGCTTACTTTGGCGGTAGATCAGTTGAGAAGATCTTTGAGATGCGTATGCACGGCTTAAATAAAAAAGAAGATCAATGACTAGTCTGGTCAAGGAGCAGGCAGCATTCTTGATTGACGTCAGCAGGCTTATTCAGTTTGCTACTGCTGAAGGTTGGGTGATTACCGGCGGAGAGCTATGGCGCTCACCAGAGCAACAAGAGATCTACTTCAAGAGCGGTAGATCAAAAACTATGAATAGTAACCATTTAAGACGCTGCGCTATTGATCTCAATTTCTTCTGGAATGGAAAGTTGGTCTGGGATAAGGAGCTCATCCGAACTGTTGGGGAATACTGGGAAAGCCTAAGCCCCAAGAATAGGTGGGGCGGGAACTTCAAATGGTTTGTTGATGTTCCTCATTTTGAGAGGAGGGTATAGACTGTGGTGATCCTTTAACAATACTAAAATAAATATCCCAGAATCTTATTTGTATGCGAAAAAAAATATTAGATGGTTACAAAAGGGATGGGAAAAGACTTATTCCTCCAATGATGCTTCTGCCAAATATGGTTGAAACCTCATTCCGAGATTCTAAAATTCCAGAGCTTATATGGATGTCTGGATTATTTGGTCAACTAGATACTAAGAGCGCCGTTAACGTAATAGTGGAATTTATTATCGAGTGCGATAAAGCAATTTACCCGGAAATAATTAAGCCATTGGCTTTTCTTAGTAATTTTCAAGCGTTGACAGAGTCTCAAAAACAAAAGATACAAGAGCATCCAGGCTGTAATAAATATATTCCAATTATTTCTATGAATTTGGGATATCAAAATTATCTATTTGATGACTACCCTTTGGCCTTTATTTTTCCCAAGCCGAATGATGTTATTCGTTCAGAAGCAATCAATCAGTTAAAGATAGATGTAGCCAAATTACTTGATCGGAATTCATTCGATGCCATGAAAGTCCAAACTGCCGCACTAGTTTCAATGATGGCAACAAATAAAATGATCATAGGCAAAGGGGTTGGAATGCCAGATTTAAATATGATTTTTACTGAGCCAGAGTCTAGTGAGGGTAGGATGGCCGCATCCCTTGTTCGGGCATCGTTAAATGCTGGTGCCTCTCTTAATATTTCAGAGGATATAGGTAGAAAATGGGTTGAGTCATTTTGGATAACTGCATATGACTTTGAGGGGTGTATGTAATGTCTGAAAAGCAAGTGAAATTGAATGAATTTGTCGTTGCATATGAGGAGTATCTAAAGTCTAGCTTTAATGATCTTTGGTCAAAAGTGCCGATTAACCCTTTAGAGCTAGATTCATTTTCTGTAGTCGGAGGACTTTTATCTAGGCAAGTAACTCTCTCAATGCAGTTAGCAAGATCGCCGGCCACATGGAATGGGCATGCAGCACCTCTTTTTCTTAGGTCCCAAACTGACCTCCAAATTACTATAGCTTGGATCTTATGCGACCTAGTGGGGCGGTCCCGTAAATACATACTCCATAGCCTCGGAGAAGAAAAACTTAACTTAGAGCATCATAAAAAAAGACTTGAAGATAATCCGGATCTACCAGATCGAGATTTAATGGAAAAATTGATTGAGGCAAAATCGACTTGGATAAATCAGCAGCGACATGATTGGCTTGTGGAGGTGAATTTAGGTCATTGGGGTGATTTAAATGCTCGCTCGATGTCTATAGAGGCAGGCTGTGAGGATTTATACCACTTTGCCTATAAACCTTTTACGCAAGTCGCTCACAGCATGTGGTCGCATATTTCGGTATATAACAGCAGGCATTGTGAAAATTCCCTTCATAGGGCACATCTGATACCTGAATTGGTCGAAATAGATATCGATCCAGATTATATGTATAGGTCTTGTAAATACGTTCATAAGACTTATCAGTCATTTATCGATGTATTCAAGGTTGAATTAGATGGATTAATGCCGCTAGAGTGGTGGAATAATTTCCTAGAAAAGACAGACACTCTTCCTGACGAAGTTTAATCTTTCAAGCCACCTTCTTTGATAACGCAATAATTTCCGCCCCATTCTGCGCATGAGTTAGCTTCTCGCCCCACCACTTATATAGTCCAACCCTTTGAGTAAATCGTTCGCCACGATCATAGGCGCGCACAACTTCATTGCCATGCGCATGATCTAGCGCCAACTCAACAACATCCTGTTCAAAGCCATTGTCTCTAGCTAGGGTAGAGAAAGCGCTACGCCAGCCGTGTGGCGCATGCTTGCCGGCCATATTGAGTGTTACCCGATAAGCCTTCTCTAAACTTTCTCGGCTGATGTATTGATTGCCAGTAGGCGAAGGAAATACATAACCTCGCCTACCAAAAAGTTTCCCCCATGCCTTTAACTCTGCAGTGATTTGCGGACCCAAAGGAATTCGGTGATCACCAATACGCGTGTGATCTTTCATCTTGGCGCGAGGTATTACCCAGATCGGAATCTCTGCATCAAGATCAAATTCTTTCCACTCAGCTTGTACAACGTTACTAATACGCGTTGCACTAAATGCGAGAAGGCGATGAGCAGCTCTAACTGATGGTGAGAGGCGCGCAGCATCTGCAGCGCGTAAGAGGGCGCCTAAAGAATTCCAATCGAGTAATGCCGGCATGCGTCCATTGGTTTTCTTTCTAGGAAGAATTTCTTTTACTGGCGCCGCAGAATTGCCTTCACACAAACCTTTTGCCTGTGCATAACGAAAGACACCATTGAGGTGCTGCAAAATTCTTGTGGCAGTTTCTAGAACATCTCGTTTGTTGATGGTCTCAATTGCCTTGGCAATAACCGATGGAGTAATGCTTTCAATAGGAAGCGCCCCCAGCGATTTATAAACGTCTCGCTCAAAAGCCCTTTTGGATTTCGTGAAGTGGGTTGCACTCCATTCTTTCTCTTTCATGGAGAACCATTCTTCAGCTACAGCCTTAAAGGTGCTGTCACTCTGAGAGGCGGCATTGGCTCTATTAAGGCGCCTAGAAATGACTGGATCCTGACCTTTGGTAAGACAGGCTTTGACCTCGTTTAGCTCTAGTCTTGCTTGAGCCAAACTATTTTGTGGATACCCACCAATGGAATAACTTTTTTCCTTACCTTCGATGCGATATTTGATGCGCCAAATAGCAGTTTGGGTCTGGGTGATAAGTAAATAAAGGCCTCGGCCATCTGCAAGCTTGCTGCCTGGGGCTGAGCGGTTGACGAAGCTCTTGATCCCTTTATCCGTAAGCTTTCCAGAAATACCCCCAACCATGTTTTTGACCCTGTTCGATTTTGCTCTGATACCCCCAATAATACCCCCAGCGTATTTGGATACAGCAGAATCTAGAAAGACCATGACGGTCTTGCGGGCCTTTATCTACAAAGAAAAACGCCACCCTGGTGGGTGGCGTTAGACTGTTACATACTTCAAAATGGTGGAGTCGGCGGGAATCGAACCCGCGTCCGCAAATCCTCTACAACAAGTTCTACATACTTAGTCATATCATTTAATTTAGCTAGCTAGTCACAG
>JACCDH011208657.1_pt1 | contig 10580 bp, 15 predicted proteins | sample 7442481 | NCBI WGS metagenome assembly JACCDH01 (sample SAMN15323433, study PRJNA562643) | freshwater metagenome | isolation source: river surface water | place: USA:Blue River Watershed | collected 2017-08-15
TCGCATCGCAAAATAATTCTATAAATGTTGTTGAACGTCTTATTGCTGCTGGTGCGGATGTGAATAAAGCGAAAACAGATACTGGTACAACACCTTTGTATATCGCATCATATAATGGCCATATTAATGTTGTACAAAAATTATTAGAATCCGGCGCTGATGAAACGATTCCAAATAATTCAGGCGAATTACCCATAGATGTAGCAGCAATACCTGAAATTCGAAAATTATTAAATAAATCACAAGGTCCACCTTTACAATGGCAAGGCTGGACACAGGGAGATGCAGCTATGTTAGATGGAATTTTTAGCGATGATAAAACTGCCAGAAATTTTGCATTATGTCCCGTATGTATGAAATATGTAATACGTTCAGATGCATGTATGTATATGAGTCATAATTGCTCTAAAGAAAAAGGGTACTATCATGATGAACTTTATAATAAATATAAGGACGGACAAGGAATTATAGAATGGTGTACTATATGTGGTCGTATATGCAAAAAACATAATCATTATAACCTGGGTCCAGCTCAGGGACCCAGGCCACCTTATATTTCAAGCGAAGACCCTTTTGCAGAATCATGTGAAGAGGAAGGTGGAGGCGGTGTAACTGAAAAACTTCTTCGTTTCCGTCGTTTGCGCGAACATGCGAAAGCACTTCAAGAAGATGTAGGAAAAATAAGTTGGTGGGAGGCAATGGATGAACTTTGTGAGGAAATGTGGAATGCACCTATGTTTAGAATACGAACTGTTAAATCTATGATGAACGCAAAGAAGTTTAATATTCCGAACACAAACTTTCCTCTTGCTCTTCCTCCTACAGAAAATGCTCCCAATCATCCCTTTAAAGGTGAACTCCCTATTATTCATCCGTCTGAAACAGATGCATTTACAAATGCACTTTACATTGATGACAAAAATATCCTTCAATTTCGCCATAAACGCTTGAATGGAACATGGAATCATCATGAGGGACCAGGACAACAAATCAGTCGTGATGCATTTATCGGATGGCTAAGAGTTATGTTGGAAAATCCAACTGCCGAGGAATTTGGAAAGTGTTGGCAGTACAGAACTACAGTTCAGATAGCAACACTTAGTGAAGATGAAAAAAAGGTAGTATGCGATGCTATATTGCATCCCGAGGAAGTTAAAGCAGCGCTGGATATTTCAGACCCTGAACAAGCCACGTTAGCAGAAGGATATCGCAAAGCATTTAATGCAGTTATGGATACACGAAAAATGTATCGTCCCTAAAACAAAAATTAATATTTTAATGGATGATGAATACGATGTTTGGGATTTTGACGACAATGCATTACGTATATTTAATTAGTATGAATCACTCAAGGATGAATTAATTGAATTTTTGATAACCCATATAATTGTGAGCTATCCTACTCCATTTTAACAATCACAAAAAAATAATATGACAGATTACTGTTTGTGCTTGCGATGGTAATGATTCTGAATGTGATGTAGGAAATTCAGGGATAAATATGTAAAAATTGAATAATATATCATTCTACAAAGTGATATATTATAAAGATGGAATTTCCTCGTCGTTCAGCACGTTTAGCAGAAAAAGAAAGAGCTAATAAATTAGAATCTCCTTTTCATATATACAATCCTGAATGCAATCTTACAAATTTACATATAGATGGTTGCTGTTACCAGCAAGACAAAAGGCCTAAACTTATCAGCAAAACAAAAAAAAATCTGTGATCCTATCAGGAATAGGGTTATCCAAGGATTGGATAACCCTACTATCCATATTAGTCTTTTCCAACAGGATTGGAGAAGACTAATCAGGAATCTTCCGCTTCTTGTAAATTCACGCAAATATATAGACGGTATTGGTGATAAACGAAAGCGGGTACCTTGCTTTACACGATATTGTCCATCATGTAGAAATTTCTGGAGTTCGGTTTAGGGATATCTAATACCATTTTTACACAAAGGTGCGTTTAACGCGTGTCCATAGACCAGGATTGTCATGCGGGTTGTTTGAAATTAAGATAGTTGGTGGTGTATTTTTCACAATCCATTTATCTGCATTTCGAGATTCCAAATGCCACTTCTCTGTCATATAACACCCATAAATGCGACCATTGTGTTTATAATAACTGGTACAGTTTCGATGAGTTACAACAAATTCCATATCCTCCAGTACAAGTTTTGAGTCAAGTTTTGTTAGACCTTTTTGCATCCGTTCATTTACTATAAATTTATGAGTTTTACGTTCTGATTCTTTTAATTCATCCAGCAAAGAAAGATTTGTAGGATTATATTCCATTGTATGTATTTATTTCTTACATTATTTTAAATGCCCGTTTTCATTAGTAAAAGGCCTAAACTGCATACTGAATTATACTTTTAGAAATGACCGAATCCGTACATAAAATAGAAGATGGGCTTTGGCTCGGCGACAAACACATGTATTCTGACCCAGAACTGAATTCACGATTTCAAACAATTGTAACTGCCATGTTGAACGCCGAGGTTTCTGAAAATAATATTAAAGAAAAAGTGGCAGGAAGAACGTGGCTTCATGTACCGGTCGATGACGATTATCGCGAAGATATATCCAAACATTTCCTCTCCGTAATTGAATTCATTGATGTTGAAAGAGAAAAAGGTAACACCGTGTACGTTCATTGTGCCGGCGGTATAAGTCGAAGCCCCACTCTTATTGCTGCATATTTGATGTGGGAACACACATGGACTCGTAGACAAGCAATCGAGCATATAGTCGCTCAACGAAAAATTGTGGATCCGAATGACGGATTTATGGACCAACTTCTGATGTTTGAGCGTGTTTTAGAGAAGAGTAATTCTTCTACAAAGAGGTCCGATTAGGATACCTGTAGGGGCAACCGAAGTATTGGCAACTATATCCACAACAATCTTCATCGTGTTCCCACTGATAGAACCAGCCTGTTCGCGGGTCTTTTAGGTCGTCACATTCATACACGACGGTGTAGGTAAATCCATCCTGACGATAGAGGAACCAGAACCCTATGACGGCCTTCTTCTTTCCAGGATATGTACTTGTATGCCAGTATTCCGTGGCTCTCGGATCAATCCGACAACCCTTCTCCGTGTTAGTATCTGTCACGCAAAGGATATTTTCAGCAAATATGGCAAACTTCCTCTGAAATGTAGGGCTTTTCTTCAAACGCTGAAGTGCAGCATACTGACCATGTTCCCAAGGCTGGCTGTGTTCAGTCGGAGCTTGTTCAGGAAGTGAAAAGTCCTCCCAGAATGTATGAGAAGGCGTTATAATCTCTGACTTCAGAATCTCTGGCTGGTTCACCACGGGTTCAGAACCCATCAGAGCAACCTTGTAAGAAATTTTGGAAGACATTTCAAAATAAAATGTGCATAAACTAACCGGAAATAACACACAACGACATTCTAATCCTTATACACCTTCAATTTTTTCCCTCAACCATATATTTTCGGTGAGTAGTGTGGCGGTTCGTAAAGATGAAGACTTACCGAATCTTCAAGAGCCTGAATGGAATGAAGAGGATTAGAACCCTGTTTGAAACCCACAGAACCTGCAGAAAGAATACGAGTCTCCACAATTTCCAGAGTTTCTAGAGAATAATCCGTTTCTAACAGATTCCCTTTACAGACTTTCAGAATATGGATTTTTAGCTCACTAAAATTAGTGAGCTAAAAATCCATATCTTCTTTACTAGTTATTTCCAATCCATTGGAAATAACTAGTTCAGAGTACAACCAATTTCAGGATCAGACAATGCGTAGTTACTACGCATTGTCTGATGACCTTTACATACTTGCATTAGCAAGTATGTTCAGGATGGTCATGAATGGGTGTTTTCTGCCCTGCTTTCCAACAAATTAAGATGACTTCATAATCAGATGTTTGGTGTAAAGGAATACGGTTATATTTGGTATTATCAAATTGAATATACGGTGTATAGTCAATTTGGTTTAGAATATCCATTGATACAGGGTAAGAATTTAATTCTACTATTCTTACAAAGAATTAGTCTCTAGGAAACATCATGAGACCTAGAATTACTACAAAGAAGAGTATACTATGGAAAAATAATCCATACGGTGTTGGACAACCACCGGGACCTGCTAGACTCCATCCAAAAGTTCCAAACACTTTCTGAACAAGTTTGTATGTTTCAGGATTTGCAACTAGAAAAAAGACTAGGGTGCTGTAAAAACTGTATTTGGCTTTTAGAAGAATGTTCATTTATTTAGTATTTATTTTATAATTGATTCACTATGCTTTCAGGTAATATTGAATTCACTAATGGTTTATTATCAAATGTTGTTAGGGTTGTATTAGAACGTAACTTTTTGAGTGAGTTAACGCGCTGTTTGTTTGAACTTTGACCGGTAATATTTCTTACTTTACTTATTATTCGATTATAATTCTTTTTTAATGTTGTCCTACGTCTATTGTCTGCAATTTGTTTTATGCGATTTTCTAGAGTTCTTACGCGTTGTTCAAAAGGTATTGACTTCAAACTAATAATTGGAGCAATGTCTTTTTGTTTATAATTGGATTCCTTTGTTTCTGGTGCTAGCCTTCGATTATTATATACTTTTCTTGTTCTTCTATTTAATTTTGATATCCCAATATTATTAGTAGGTCGTGTAGGAAGCCGTTTTTGCTCCGCTTCTGGTGCTGATGTTGTTTCTGGTTCAAAATCATTATTGTGTCCAAATATGTTTCTAGGTAGAGGAATATCTTCTGCTTTTACTTCTTCTGGTTCTGCTGTTTCTTGTTCTGTTACTGTTGTTACACCTTCTGGTTCTGCTTCTGCTGGTGTTTCTTGTTTCTGTTACGGTTGTTGCACCTTCTGGTTCTGCTGCTGCTGCGGTTGTTGTTGTTACACCTTCTGGTTCTGCTTCTGCTGGTGTTTCTTGTTCTGTTACTGTTGTTACACCTTCTGGTTCTGCTTCTGCTGCTGTTTCTTGTTCTGTTACTGTTGTTACACCTTCTGGTTCTGCTTCTGCTGCTGTTTCTTGTTCTGTTACTGTTGTTACACCTTCTGCTTCTGCTGCTGTTTCTTGTTCTGTTACGGTTGTTGCACCTTCTGGTTCTGCTGCTGCTGCGGTTGTTGTTGTTGTTGTTGCTCCTACTACCGGTACTTTTGTTTTTGCGGATATCACTGCTTCATTCTTTTTTAACAATTGAGTCAGTTGTTCAACTTGTTTTTGAAGTTCAGAAATTTGCGTTTTTAAATCCGAATCAGAAGATGAAGACAACGACGGACATGATTTTTCCTTACAACAATTTTCAGATAAATATGTTTTTAATCCATCAATTTTAGCTATTACTTTTGAATCATCATATACACAAGATGTTTGTTGGATAGCGGGTTCTGGAATAACACCTCCTTTCAACCAGGAACCTTCTTTTTTATTTTCTGAAATGCAAAGGTCAGGATTTGTAGGAGTTTTTACACCATCTTCCCGTAAAAATCGGTCAATTTCAGCAATTGCATTCTTCTCGTATGTTTGTGTAGGTCTAGATGTTTTCATACTATCCATCGCATCCACAAGTCTAGCGCGATTTATGCACAAAATTTTTCGAACAAGAGGGGGGAGAGGATATTTTTCGGAAGAAACAGACCAGCGAAAGAATTGTCTAATTTCCTCAACGGAACCAAGAGGTGCCTTATTTTTTTGAAGTATACCTAAATTCTGTAAGAGCCGTTCATCTTCTGGAATATATCCTACCTTACTTGTTTCTCTTGCATTCATGGCACTTAGTCCTGTATCAACTACATGACCAAGAATCCGGGTAGGTTTGAATTTTGATGACATTCCTTACTATAATTATAGAAATTTATATAGATTATCCGTGCGTTAAAAGACGGCGTATAGCTTCGTCCTCTGAAATTCCTTTTCTGAAAATTGTAAATAACTCCTGAATTTCAGATGCCGTAAAGTCTTTTATGGATTTTTCTGATGAACCAAATCCGAGTGTAAAAAGTTGGGAAATTAATTCTAACTCAAAACTGACATTTATCGTTGTGTGAATATCATACAAACTTTGTGTCGCTTGTCGTGTAACACCTGCATTAATATCAGGCATAAATGTATCTTTGGGTTGAGCTTTTATGCGTTCATTAAGAACATTCTGTGCAGCAAACATCACAGACCAGAGTACAAAATACGCCGTTTCGCAGTCTTTTTTTAAAAGCATGGCTGTATCCGTTGAACAAGAAGGAAGACTGTCAAAAAAATCCGGTAAATAGGCACCCAATTGTTTAAGAAGGTCAATATCAAAACCGAGGGCTTTTAGAATTTCTTTTTCTTCTTTTTTTAGATATGGGACTTTCTTTTTCTTGCCCTCCTCGCCCTCTTCACCCTCCTCCTCGCCTTCGCCTTCGCCTTCCTTACCCTCCTCAACAGATTGACCTTCTTCGATTTTATCGCCCTCTTTGGTTTCATCGGAAGAAATCAGTTTAGTAAAAATAGACTTATCATCTTGGGAAATTGTAAAGGTTCCTGTTAGAGGAAATAATTCTCCTGATTTCATAAGAGTTGTTTCATCCTCTCCAACAGGAAAATAGACGAGATTCATTTTTTCATAGGATTGAATTGCATTTTTATTTAGTACACCTGCTTTAATGCGTAAATTATTACTGTATAAATAGATTGTGGAAATTACAATACCGTCTGTCTCATATACATTTTTAGTATCATTCAGTGTAACTGAAAATTTAGAACCCAGAAAATGAGTAAGAATTGCACGGACAATATCACCTAAGGCTGTAGGATTGTTGATTTTAATTTCATTTACTCTACCAAAATCAGTAGTTTTTAGAAACTGCGTAGATTGAACTTGTAAGGGTTTTTGAATTAGACTTTCTATACTAGTTCCTAGCGATTTAAGTTTTTCAGAATATTTTTCAATAGTAGTATCCACATAGAGGTCAAATAGATTTACAGTATATTTTGTAAGATTAATGGAAAATGTGAGTTTCTCTTCTTTATCAAAAAATCTACCGCCTCCACTTTGCTTTTTTTCAGAATCGTTGACTGCTTCCTTCTTCTTTTCAGGATTACTCACATCTTCTAATACATTCACCTCTTTCTCATATATTTTTTGTGTGAAATAGGCACGACGTCGCACCGAATCTGCATGAGAACTAGGTAATGGATACGATTGGCCCCCAATCGTAACCACTTCAAATATTTCACCGTTCATATTCTTCTACAAGTATATAGAAATCTTTCCTTATGTAATTTGGAACATGAAGATTAGACCGATAGATTTTATTATTCGGTCTAAAATCAATTTGTAGTCTAGTATACTAAGCAATGGAAGAAGTTGAAATCGGATTTCCCGCCCTAGAGCGTCGTTCTGCTACTGCCAAAAATCGGGTACAGTGCAAACAAGATATTGTTATTACATGGCTCCAAGAATTTTACAGTAAACCGGGCAATTTGGAGAAATTGCTGCCTATTCTTAATGGAAGTTCATCGATGAGTCTTCGTCTAATTGACTATTTTGTGACGAATTATGCTAAGAAAATGAATACATCCTATAGCTTGGGGGGTCGACAATTTCTCGTCTATTTTCATTATAAACGTGAGCTCAGTGCATATTCAAAACGTTTGTTTGACCCGTTTTGTCGCAGAGAACGAATTCAATTTGAGGCAAGGGGCCATGAACCCTTTGTCACAACTGTAGGACAACTAAACTTCTTTCGCTGGGCAATTGATAAGGAAATCCTAAATCACATTGACACAAATAGAGAATTGATTGAGAAAGATATGAATTCAACTCTAAAAGAGCATTATTCGCGTTCAACTGGACAGAAGTCGGCATCTTCGTCGCGGTCAACTGTAGTTTCACAAACCGAGTCTGAGACCCCTTCGCTAACTAATCAAACGGATTCTACGAGTACAAGCAGTCGGAAAAAACGATGTGAACTTACGCAATCCGCCATGAAGAAGGTAAATTTTCACTCATGCAATGTAGTTGTATCGTTTAATTAATTTTCCTTCGTCTGACGAACAATACTGTATTATTTATATCAAATGAAGCTAATTCATCTAAAAACTGAATATGCCTACTAGGAGATTCAGTTTTTACAGGAAGTGTTGGTTCTGGATGCACTTTATTCTTTGATAAGAACATGCCCATTTTCTTATTTTATTTGGCGTGTTTTTTGCGAACCGTATAACGTCAATCAATCTTACTGTTTAGCAACTGTAAGATTGTTCGAACCGTCAGACAATGCAAGATTGCGTCTACGTCGCAACTTGCATGTATAACGTCGTCGCGGTGTCTGCCGTCGTTTTTTACGAAGTAAATCGGACGAGGCAGAAGGCTCCGGAATCAGTTTCACTGCAATAAACTCCCGTAATCCAGAAGGATTCGGACTTTGTAAGAAATTATGAAGTTGCTGTTTGAGATCCAAAAATGCAGGAGACTCTCGTTTTAGTGCATTGTATAATTCATGTAAAATTCCACGATGTTGTTCTTGTGTTAGCGATGTTTGGTCAAGAATATCGAGCAGTTCTTGCAATCGGGAAGGAGAAAGAAGAGTTGTGGGGGATTTAAAGTGAGAACCAGGAGTTTCCATTCTATCCAGAACTGAATAGAATATGAAAAATAATTTTACTTACTAATTAGAAAGATGACCTCGTATGTTAGATCCCCTCTGAACTTTGCTGCACACCAGAGAGCCACTGTTGGAGACCAGAAGATTTCTTTTACCGGATTTGACCATTTAGGATGGCTGAAGTGCGATGGCCGATCCGTTTCCCGAGCCACCTACGCCCTGCTATTCAATGTGATTGGCGAGACCTTTGGAGCCGATGATTCCACAACTTTCAAACTCCCGAATTACCAGGGTTGTGTCCCTGGTATGCCTGGAACACCTCCCGTTTCCGATATTAGTGGTGCAAATCCTACAACGTATTTACTAGGTGACCTCGAAGCTGGTGAACAACGCCACAAACTTATCATTGATGAAATGCCTGCGCACAAACATGGTTCTGTAGATGTATCTGATAACACAAACGGTGATGGATTAACTGCATCAGCTGGAAGCCACAATCACGGCGGTGTCACTGGTCCAGGAGGTAATGCAATAGAATCTGAAAATGTTTTTGGAGGTGTTGGTGCAAATGTTTCAGGTGCAGGAGAACACACTCATTCAATTTCTACTGATGGTGCACACCAACATGCAATTGGTTCCACTGGTGGTAGTGACTGGCACAACAACATGCAGCCTACACTGTTCGGTGGTAACATGTTCATCTTCAGCGGTCGCATGACTACTACTCGTTCATCCACTGGCGGTAACTCAACCTACCCTTACGCCCAGGGAACTGACCTGGCTTAAACTCTCTGAAGTGTATCACTCAGTCGTTCCTGAGCAGCCAAATATCGTAAATAATCTGTATGTGAGGCAAATTTCATATTGGGATTTGCCTTTCGTTGTTCCATAAGTAAAGAATCCACAGCCATTGTATTGCGTATTTGATGGAGTTTAACCTTGGATGCCGTCTTTTTATGTAAGGAAATACCCAAAGACACCTGATAAATTTGTTTCGTGGGAAAGGTGTGCAGCCAGGGAAAGGATGGATTTTGTATGGGTGCCATGTCGAATACAGAATATCGCAGTGAGTACAAATCCGGATACTGAAGACCCTTACAGTCAATCCATCCCATACCTTTATCGAAGGAATAATACCATTGGGTAGTTCCAATAGGAAATTTCGCACCGCCCTCTTTTTCAGAGGAACGTTCAATAAGGACACCTTTTCGCAAGGAGCCTTCTGCATGAACTCGGAAACCATTCTGAAGCTGTTGGGAATGAATCAGTTTGATTGGACAGGGTTCTGGTACAATCGCAGATTTTGCTGAAATAATATCAACGGGTCCATACACTCCGGACCAGTTTACTTTACCGGTTTCTCTGGAGCCCTCACATCCTCCCACTCTGACCCACCAGGTTCCTTTTCCTGTATCTAAAGCGCATTCAGTAATCGGCGGAAGGACAAACATGCGTCGTGCAGATTCAGGAAATTCAGGATGCAAGGAGACGGCAACTACGATACCGTGATATCCTTGTTCAGGGATGCCCCACTGCAAGGCAAGTTTTCCCTCAGCAGTAGGAAACATGTTGGAAATCTGGGGCGGGTCCATTTTACTCATAATCAGATTTTTCTGAATAAAAGTAAACCAGTGATTAATCCTTTGCTTCGTAATTTTTGGGTCGCAGAAGTTCATAGGCTTCCAAGGAATTAATATCCGCAGCCATTTTGGCAGGCATGTAGCGATCTATGAACTGGCGTTCTGTAAGGCGTTTGTTCGCTTCTACATCCCTTTCTCGGTTGTCCTCCGTAACAGCACCTCGCATTTCTCGTACAATATTTCTAGAATCAGCGCCGGCAGCATCCAGTCGTTGCATATAAGGATTTGTAGAATTCTCTTTGGGTGGAAGGGTAGCAGTGGGCATATATTCGGGCTGAAATCGAAACTGATGTGTGGATTTTCGTGATGGGATAGGATTCATATCCATATAATTCGGACCATTCTTCTCCTGTAGTACATCAGCA
>JACCDH010201938.1_pt1 | contig 10579 bp, 17 predicted proteins | sample 7442481 | NCBI WGS metagenome assembly JACCDH01 (sample SAMN15323433, study PRJNA562643) | freshwater metagenome | isolation source: river surface water | place: USA:Blue River Watershed | collected 2017-08-15
AAGTACAAAAGGCACTTCTTGATGCTGGTGACGATGAGGCAATGATGGCCGACTGGGAATTTGTTGAGATGCTCGAACACGGCATGCCGCCGACCTGTGGTTTTGGCTTTGGGGAACGACTCTTTGCTTTCCTAGCTGGCAAGCCACTGCGTGAGACACAAATGTTTCCACTTATGAAGCCAAATAACCATGTTTTAATTGCAGAAACAGGTAATTATGACATTAAAGATGGTGATGCTAACTTTACTAAAAAATCACCCAATGACACCCCTGGCACCTTAGAGCCAGGATGTTGTGAAAGTTAAGACAAATTTAAAAAAAACCAACCTCTTAGAGAGGTTGGTTTTTTTCTACTTATCCACCAGAATGTGTGCAAAAGTGCTGTGCGGTGGGAGAAAGTGGTGTATAGTGTAGGTGTGGTGGGAGATAGTGGTATACATTCCGCAAGGAAGGTAGACAATCACCGTTTGTTTGGAAACCCACCGTGATCACTCCACTGATTGTGGTTGGTTTCCAGACAAACGGGGAACTTATCAAGATATGTTAATCGGCGAATATACGCATACGTTGGATCCCAAGAAACGGCTGTCCTTACCGTCCAAGTGGCGGGGGGAACTTGGGAGCACGCTTATAGTTACCCGAGGTCTTGATAACTGTCTCTTTGTGTATCCTCGCGCCGAGTGGGACAAGATAACCGAAAAAATCGGTCAGCTTCCACTCGGTTCGGCGGACACACGAAGCTTCAATCGGTTCTTCTTATCAGGAGCTGTTGAGGTTGATGTAGATGCAGTTGGACGAATTCTCGTTCCAGATTTTTTGAAGGAGTTTGCCAAACTCGATACCAAAGTTGTATTGGCCGGACTCCATGATCGTGTAGAAATCTGGGATGAGAAGCGTTGGATGGAGTACAAAGCGCAAATCGAAGCGGAGGCTGATTCGCTCGCAGAAAAGCTTGGCCAAATTGGCGTACTCTAAACAACCTAGAACAGAGGGACGATTCCGCTTATGCAGCATATTACTGTACTCCTCGATGAAGCTGTCGATGCGCTCGCTCTTACAAAAGCGAGTGTCGTCGTAGATGCTACGCTTGGAGCTGCAGGACATGCGACAGAGATCATTAAACATCTCGATAAGTCTGGAACATTCATCGGATTCGATGCTGACATTGAGTCAATTACACATGCACGAACAGTGCTTCAGAGTGATGCAACAGTTCATTTGGTACACCAAAACTTTGCGAACTTTGATACTGCGCTTTCTGCATTATCAGTTGGTGCGGTCGATGCAGTTCTAGCGGATTTGGGTTGGCGGATCGAGCAATTTACGACTGATGGTCGAGGTTTCTCGTTTACCGACGCTGCTGGCCTAGCGATGACGTATGGTGATCCAGCCACATATAGCTTTACGGCTGAGGATATCGTAAACGACTGGAAAGAGGAGGATATAGCCAATGTGCTCTATGGATACGGCGAAGAACACTACTCACGAAGAATTGCCAAAGCAATTATCGAAGCTCGTGCTCGTGCTCGTATCGTATCAGGGGCGCAACTTGCAGACATTATTTCTGCCTGTGTCCCTGCTGCCTACCGTCGTAGCAAGCTACATCCGGCCACTAAGTCATTTCAAGGATTGCGCATTGCGGTTAATGACGAATTTTCGGTTCTCGAAACATTCATTGCCGCAGCCTTTACCCGACTAGCGCCTGGTGGCAGACTCGCTATCATCAGTTTCCATAGTCTCGAAGACCGGATTGTCAAACTTGCATTCCGTACCTATACACACGATCAACAAGGAGTCCTGGTGAACAAAAAACCAATTGTACCGACACGAGAAGAACTACAGAGAAACCCTCGTGCTCGGAGCGCTAAATTACGAATTATCCAAAAACTATAGCCTTCCGTATGAAACCAAAAACAATCACACTTGCTATACTGACACCTCGCTTGGTCGCAGTATGTTGTGTTGGGGTTTTGGTTTGTTTGGCTGTACTGTACATGTATTTTCTTTCGATGTCAGTTGTGCATGTGGTAATGCGCAAGGAATTACATCAAGAACGTCGTGCGGTAGAATCTGAGATCGCTCAGCTCGAGGCGTCCTACATTGAAGCGCAACATAAAGTAAGTGAAAAAATTGCTATGTCTGAGTCATTGTCTGAAACAAGCGAGAAGATTTTTGTTGAACGAATTGCACCATCGTTGGTGTTACGAACCGCTAACTAATATGCATCGTGCACAATCACCAACTACCGCCCGTATCCGGATCGTGTCGGGGGTTATTTTTTTGATTGGCTGTTTGCTTATGGTGCGGTTGTATATAGTGCAAATTGCCCAGGGCGAAGCATATCAGGAACGAGCTACCAGACAGTATGTCCATACCGCTCAAGATATCTTTAATCGTGGCACTATTTACTTTACTACCAAAGATGGAGAAAAGGTCGGGGCAGCTAGTATGAAAGGTGGGTATGTCTTGGCTGTAAATCCGGAACAAATCAGTGATGTGTCTGCTGTCTACGAAGCAATTAATGCTGAACTACCACTCGAACGTGACGACTTTGTCCGCAAAGCTACCTTGCCTGATCGCACGTATGTAGAGATTGACGCTAGAGTGCCTGAAGACATAGCTGATCGAATCGAAACACTTGATCTCGATGGAGTACAGCTCTACCGTACCCAGTGGCGGTATTACCCCGGCCATTCAGTTGCTGCGCGAAGTATCGGCTTTATTGGGTATACTGATACTGGCATATTGCAACGCGGTAAATACGGACTCGAAGCCTCGTATGACGATGTATTAGTTCGTGATACGGCCCGATTATCGGTCAACTTCTTTGCCGAAATATTTAGTAATCTCGGAGGTTTGGTATTTGAAAATGAGAATGAAAAGCAGGGTGATATAGTGACGACCATCGAGCCGACCGTAGCTCGTATGCTTGACCGTATACTCCTCGAGACGCAAACCACCTACAATAGTGCGATGACTGGAGGTATTATCATGGATCCAAGTACGGGTGAGATAGTAGCGCTCAGTGCCGTACCAACATATGACCCCAATAATCGTGAAGGTGCAGAAATTGAACTCTTTCAGAATCCACTCGTAGAAAACGTTTATGAGATGGGTTCGATTATCAAAGCACTGACACTTGCTGCCGGATTGGATAGTAAGGTGATTACACCGCAGTCGACCTATTATGACCCAGGATTTCTCGAGTTAAACACTTTTACCATAAAAAACTTCGATGGTAAGGGTCGAGGGACTGTTGATATGCAACAAGTGATCAATCAGTCACTGAACACTGGGGTAGCGCATATTGTAAAGCAAATGGGCCACACTAAGTTTCGCGAGTATTTTACCAAACTCCGCCTCGGTAGTGAGTCAGGAATAGATCTGCCCAACGAAGCGAGTGGGCTTGTCGCCAACCTCGAGTCACCACGTGAAGTAGAGTATGCCACTGCGTCTTTTGGTCAGGGGATTGCGATGACACCGATTGCTACCGTGCGAGCGCTCGCTGCTCTCGGTAATGGTGGTCATATGGTAACGCCCCATCTTGTTTCAAAGATTGAATATGATGACGGCACTGAAAAGATCGTCCAGTATCCAGCTGGTGAACAGGTATTTACCACTGAAACAAGTGAGACGGTCTCTCGGATGCTCACTAATGTAGTGGACGACGCCCTGCGCGGCGGAACGGTTGCGCTCCCTAATCATACGATTGCGGCCAAGACCGGTACAGCACAGATCGCCAAACCAGGCGGAGGGTATTATGATGACCGTTACTTGCACTCATTTTTTGGGTATTTTCCTGCCTATGATCCAAAATTCATCATTTTCCTGTATACTGTAGAACCAAAGGGGGTACAGTATGCGTCTGAAACATTGACCGAACCCTTTATGGATTTGACCACTTTTCTTATCAATTACTACAATATTCCGCCAGATCGATAATTATGAAAGACTATTTCAAAAAATTTGTTATTACCATTCTCACTGCTGAGGCAAAGTTACTATTGCGTCGCACGAAACCAACTATTATTGCAGTAACTGGCAGTGTCGGCAAAACGAGTACCAAAGACGCCATTTTTAGTGTTATCAAACGTCACAAAAAAGCGCGAAAAAGTGAAAAGAGCTTTAATTCAGAGATTGGTGTGCCATTATCGGTGCTCGGACTTCCCAATGCTTGGAGCAACCCCGTCATGTGGTTTTGGAATATTGTCGAAGGGTTATTCATCGCTCTCTTTAGTAAGAATTACCCAGAGGTATTGGTGCTCGAGTGTGGAGTAGACCGACCGGGGGATATGCGTTCACTCACAGCCTGGCTAAAGCCCGATATTGTAGTGATTACGCGCCTGCCTGATGTACCGGTACACGTTGAGTACTTTTCTTCGCCTGAGGCAGTCTGTGCTGAAAAGCTCCTGCTCGCGAGTGCTCTCAAACCAAACGGAGTCTTTATTTACAACCATGATGATCCTAAGTTGCTTGCAGCGCTCGAAGATATACGTCAACCAAGTATCGGCTATAGTCGGTACGCACCAGCACAGTTCACCGCCTCACAAGACGAAATTGTGTACCGTGATGATGTCCCGGCTGGTTCACAGTTTGTACTCAAGCACCTTGACGAATCTGTAAACATCAAAGTACTTGGTTCGATCGGTGTTCAGAATGCCTATACTTTTGCAGCTGCAGCTGCAGTGGCAGCACAATTTGATATATCACTCAATGCAGTCGCAGAAGCCTTGGCTCAACACAGTGGCCCGGCAGGCCGTATGCGTGTGATTCCAGGAATCAAGGGCGTATGCATTATTGATGATACCTACAACTCTTCACCTATTGCGGCGGAGTCAGCGCTGCAGTCTCTACGTGAATTACGAGGTTTTAAGCGTAAAATTGCAGTACTGGGCGATATGCTCGAGCTGGGACAATTTTCTTCACGGGAGCATGAACGTGTCGGAGCAGTGGCGGCTGATGCCGTGGACATGTTACTTACTGTTGGTGTGCGCTCGCGCAAAACTGCCGAAGGAGCACTAGAGCACGGTTTGTCTGAGAAGGTGGTCTTTCAGTATGAAGAGTCAGTACAAGCTGGTAAAGAACTACAGAACATGATTCAGCCGGGAGATGTTGTATTGATCAAAGGTTCGCAAGGTATTCGTGCGGAACGTATCGTAGAAGAAATCATGGCCGAACCTAATCGGGCTAGCGAACTACTGGTTCGTCAGGAAGAGGCGTGGAGTCAGCGATAGTGCGATACTGAATAGCCTTTACAGATTCCATATTTCTTGTATAGTAGGTTAATGCAAATCATAAAAAAAGTAGCTGTTGGAGTGCTTTGCGCATTGGTATTCGTAACCGGGGTACCACAGGCCGAAGCGTCGACCAATAGTGCGCAAATTGCCCAATTACAAGCCACTATCAGTCGTCTGCAAGCAGAGTTGGCGATTCTTATCGCAGGAAATTACTACGGTGGCAATGCCGTGTCTAGTAGTGTTACTACTGGTTCAGTTGTCCAAGTCGATCGTGACCGAGTAGAATTTTCAGGCTCTGTCAGTAGTGCGGTGCGATCTGAGCGAGGGTGGTTTGAATACGGTCCTACACGTTCACTTTCGTACAGTACTGTGTCTGCAGATTTAGCTTCAGAGCGTAGTCAGGTATTTCGTATAGAAGCCGATGATATTGATCGAAATCAAACATACTACTACCGCGCAGTGGTAGAAGATCGTTATGGAGATATTCGTGAAGGAGTCGTGCGTACGTTTGTAACTAATTCTTCGTACTACGATTATGACTATGATCGAGATGATGATTATAGAGATGACAACAACGAAGATCGTCCGGATGTACAAACTGACGAAGTTCTTCGTATCACTGATTCCGCTGCTGAAATCCGTGGCGAAGTTGATATGAATGATGAGGAAGATGGTGTAGTATTCTTTGCTTATGGCGAAGATGAAGATATGGTTGACGATGTAGCTGATGAAGATACGTACGAAGATGTTGATACCGATGGTGATGACTTGCAGAAAGTGCGTGTCGAGAGTAGTTTTGATGGTGATGCACGATTCTATGCGTATCTATCAGGGCTCGATGATGACACAGAACACTTCTACCGTATGTGTGTCGCGTACGAAGACGAGGACAACGATGAAGCAATGGAGTGTGGTGATGTAGAATCATTTGAAACAGATCGTGACTAATTGATGAAGTTACAAAAACACACCCGCACCTTTCGGTGCGGGTGTGTTTTTGGTATACTTTTTCTATGATTTACGTTGATGTACGGCGTCCAGAAGAGTATGCTCATGGCCATATACCGGGGGCAATTAATGTTAACTTAGAAGATGAAGAGGCATTTATACCACAGGTGTGCGCTATTGTTGAAAAGCATGGTGAGGTCGTACTATATTGCCAATCTAGTTTTCGTTCATCGTATGCGCAATCATTACTTGCCCAAAAACATGGGGTGTCGGTGGGCAATCTGGACGGAGGTCTGGTGTTGTATCAGGGTCCACTCGATGTTATAGAGTTGTAATATAGGTACATTTAGTTGATACAAAAAAACGCGCCTTAGCGCGTTTTTTTGTTGCGTAGTACATGTCTCTTTTACAAGCCGATCATGAGTGTTCCGCCTGCGTGGATAAAGCCAATCGCATAGCCAACAAACGGCATAGCGATAAAGAGTACTGCTGCCAATACTTTAGACAAGGAAGTAACTTCGTTGGCACGTTTGAAACTGGTAAGACGCTGGTACACTTCTTGACTTTGAGTTGGTTTTGCCATGATATCAATTTATATAATTAGGATACATATATATTATCACTTGGATAGTGAATACCACGCTTTTGGATGTAGATATCAGAAGAAGTGATACTAAAGGCTTCGGTAAATAGTGTGGTCAACTTATCAGTATCAAGATCATTTTGGCACGTGTACACATCAATAGTAACAAATCCGCGCTTTGGAAATGTGTGAAAACTAATATGACTCTCTGCTATCATCACAAATCCACTCATGCCTCCGGGGTCTTTGCGATTTTTTGGACCAACTTCGACCACTACTGGATCATTAATGGTATGCATACCCATACTCGTTGGTATGTCGTGGAGCATGGTTGTTAACTTTTCTATATCACGTAACATCGCTTCGCTCGCGCCGTAGCCATCGAGCATGTAATGAACACCGAATTGCTCGGTTGAATTTTCTTGTTGCATATAATTATAAGTATACGGGGTGAACCGGTCTCTGAAGTATGTCGGCTGTGTATGAAATGCCTTTGGCGGGTGGTATACTCGGAAATATATGTTCAAGTACTACCAACGATTACAGAATCCACTTATCCGTTGGTCGCTGGCCGGATTAGTCTTTAGCGTGATATCGGTCGGATTATGGCTTGTAGTACAAAAACCAACCACCGAACTTTACTTTGGCACTATCGTAGCAGTAAGTACAGACTCTATAACGCTTCAAAATCGCCAAGAGACGCGTGTTCTGCCAACCGCTTCTACAACCGTGGTGGTTAAAGAAAAAAACAAAGGTAGTATTGATTTGTTACAAGCCGGACAGTTTGTGCAAGTGACGCTCGATACAACGAAAGAAGAACCAGTTGTAACCTCAATCCGATTACTCAAAAAGCCACCGGAACGACCTCGTCATGAATAAATTCCGCCCACGAACACTGTTTACCATCGTGCTGTTCGCTGGTTTGGTAGCTGTATCGCTCTGGATCACCCTCACACCAGCTGACACCTTGATTGGCTACTTCGGTACCGAAAACATTTTTCTATTCATGTACCTGATCGCTTTTGTGGGAAGTATCAGTACCTTTGCGAGTATTCCGTACCCACTGATACTGATTGGATTAGCTGCGGGTGGGGTAGATCCGTTACTGATCGGAATCGTATCAGCCTTGGGTGTTATGACGGCTGATTCACTTACATTTATCGTGACAGCGCGCGGACGTGCCTTGTTAAGTGATAAAATCCGCGCTGCTGCCGAACAACTCGGCGCACGAGTGCGTGCGCATCCGCGCCTCCTTACGCCTGGTCTTGTGTTGTACGGCACGGTAGCGCCACTCTCCAACGACTTTGCGGTGATTACCCTCGCGACCATGCGCTACTCATACTGGCGGGTAATACCACCATTAGCTGTTGGTAATATGGTATATAACATCGGCATCGCTTACATTGGTGTGTATGCCTACGATTGGATCGTCGGGTTGCTCTAGTCTACAGTGAACTACTGGTAGCTGAGAGTAGCTTCGCAGTCACATTTTCGACGGTAAAATTGTCCGTGAAGAATTCATGGGGTAGAGTGTTTCATCAAGTTTACCAACACAAAACAACTCCATCAGGAGTTGTTTTGTGTTGGTGGGGAAAGTGTTACGAATCATGTCGTGCTCGAAGACTCGTTACTCATCACAAACTTCGCAAAGTTTTCGAGTATAGCGGTCCAACCAGCTTGTTGCATTTCTACGCTATTGGTGTCTTCAGAATCAAATGCCTGCTCGATTTTTGTTGTACCGTTACCAAGATCAGTAAATGTAGTAGCACATGCTCGCTGCTCATGTTCATCTTCTGCCGCATCCATGAGGTAGTGAATATATTTGTACTCTTCAATTGTTGTATACGTGCCAGTAAAATCAAATGCACTACTACCGTCTTTGGCCGCCATCCGGGTCAAAAATCTTCCACCGTTAGCTAGGTTGTTTTCCGCATATGGACACCCCCAAGTATCACTCGCAAAAGCCCAACCTTTGATACTATCTGTACTATTCCAGTGCCTCCATACTTTTTGCACATCAGCATTGATTACTGTTTCAATTTTAATTTTTTGCATACCTCAGTATAACAAATTGGTACACAGTAAAGTTTAATTGATATAAGGACTATTTATTTTATGAACCCACTAGCGTGGCTTTCAGAACTTTATGAAGATAGAGAATGTATCAAATTAAGTATTACCACTCTTTCTCAGATACATAATGATGTATTAGGATATGTCATTTATATCGCTACTGTGTTACTCGATAGATATCGAGGAGTAATATAACTACAGTGCTAAATATGCTGTATAGTGCCTGTAAAAAACTTTATAAATTAGGCTCTTTATTTTATGATCAGAAGTTACTTACTAGAATTGGTTACTAGGTTCCAATTCTAGCAAGCACCTGCCGACCCGTAAGCAAAGCAGTTTGCCTACTAAAATACAAAAACACTTGTGTTACATAACACAAGTGTTTTTGTATTTTGTCAACTGTGACCCACGTCGACCCACTTCTCGAACTTTAGACTTCGGGGAAGTGGTCGCTGGTCTGTCTACCTTACATAACATCTTCCGTAAACCTAGGGATCCGGAACCTATACCGATAGCACCGCCGGGTGTACCTCAGTGGAAGTATAATTTGACACATCAGATTTAGATTAACCTAACGAAACAAGATAATTCGTACCGCATCTATTATCTCGTCCATTCTGTCACTCTCCGATTTTTCAATCGCAACCGCAATTTGATCCAAAGTAAATTCTGTGTACTGAGGTTCTAGCTTCAGCGCTCGACAGTATACAGAGAACCAAAGAATTGCCAGGCGCTTATTACCGTCAACAAGCGCGTGATCTTTAACAAGCAGGTACAGATACGCTACCGCTTTTTCCTCTGACGAAGAAAAACGCTCCATTCCAAAGTAAGTGGCATTAACTGTTTTTACAATAGCATCAAGGTTGTGACGATGAATTTCCTGAAGAGGAAATGAAACCTGTCCTTGGTTAAATAACTCGCTATAAACCTCGCACAATACTTCTGAGATTGGGTGCATGAATTATTTTTTCGCCACGATCATACTGGCGAAGTGAGTCTATTTCTTTTTCTCTCTGACGATAGACATCTGCTATAAGAGCGCTATTAACAGCCTCGCGCACAGTTTTAGAATCGCCGTAGAGTTTTTTAGGAGACGAAAATACTTTCCAAATCATATGTATAGAATACCACTGAAACAGATCCAAATCAAACCAACAATTGGTTAGTGTGTATAGACCATGAAACTGCTGAAATGTGACCCACAACGAGACACTTCTCGAACTTTAGACTTCATGGAGACGATTGAAAGATTGTCCGCAATATATGATACCTTTCATAAGCCGAGAGATCCAGAGCCAGTACCAATAGCACCACCTGGCGTGCCACAGTGGAAGTATAATTTGAAGAATCAAAAGCCGGGTAGTCTTTGTTAGATGAAAATTTAAAGCTTTTAACCCGTAAGAAAAGGACGAAACTAAAACCGAATATGCCAGACTTTTGCCGCAACGTTTATCAAATGTTTGCCAGAACGTATTAATAATGTTTTAATTTGATAGGTGCAACTTACACAAAAGAAGGTAAAATATGAGATCGATTCAGAAGATTACTCAATTGGACGAGGCAAAAACCTTTCTGCTTGAAGGCGATCGTGCCGTTGAAGGACGGCACCCTCCCGGCAGCTGTTTTCCGGCAGTGCGCGCAGCCGCCTATCAGGATGTGGACAGAGAGGCTGTTAGTATCTGGGGGATAGACATAGTTAACAAGGCCAAGGTTGAACTTGGTTACAACTGATGTTTGG
>JACCDH010739116.1_pt1 | contig 10577 bp, 11 predicted proteins | sample 7442481 | NCBI WGS metagenome assembly JACCDH01 (sample SAMN15323433, study PRJNA562643) | freshwater metagenome | isolation source: river surface water | place: USA:Blue River Watershed | collected 2017-08-15
ATAGGATTATTAAATATTATAAACTATAGGATTATTAAATATTATAAACTATAGGATTATTAAATATTATAAACTATAGGATTATTAAATATTATAAACTATAGGATTTTTAATTTCATGAAATAAAGAGTTATATAAACATTGAAAAGAAATACGCGTTTCAGTAAAATCAATTTTTTGCAATTTTTCTTTATTAAATATTCTAATTGTTGATAATGTATTATCTTTTTTTTTTTCAATTTTAACAAATTCTTTATTTTTTAAAACAGAATTTGATGCATAATAAACATTTCTAATAATAATATCTTTTTTCTTTCTATCAACACCATATATGACAACAAATAAGTTTAATCCATTTGAAATATTTTTAATAAATTCATTGTAATTTCCACTATTACAAAAAATATCATTTGGTAGTTCTTTAATAGATAAACATTTAGATTTTACTTCATAAATTGCATTACAATTTGTACAAACTAAATCTAATGATGGTGAAAAATCTAGTAATGCTTTTAATGTGTGTTTATTACAATATTGACATACTACATTTTCAGTAATATATTCTTCCATTCTTAATCCTACCTCACTTTTAAAATATGGTGCCATTTTATTTTCAATACCACATGTTATACTAGTATGAGTATGAGAGCCACAAAAATTACAAAAATTATTCATATTATATATAAATAAGTATTATACTATAAAATTATCAATTTTTTTTGTAATTTAATAAAAAAATTGATAAATAAATAAATAATAATTTAATTTTATAATTATGCTTAATGTAAATGGTAGTAATGATGATTTTTATAGATATAAAATGAGTATGATTAATGTTAGTAATAAAGGTAACGGGAATGGTCAATTTACTGTTTTAAATAATATTGAAAATATATGTAAAACAATAAATACTCCACCTGAAATATTATGTAAATATATTGCAAATGATTTAGGATCTAGTTTTAATGAGAAGAAAAATACATTAACCGGAACACATACACAAGAAATAATACAAGAAACAATTTTTAAATATATTAATGATTTTGTAATTTGTACAAAATGTGGTATACCAGAAATTAATTATTCTTTAAAAAATAAAAATACCTTAGAATCCAAATGTTCTGCTTGTGGATCATATAATACTATAAAAAATAATAATAAAATAAATTTAAAAATAAGTGAGTTAATTTTAAAATATTTACAAAAAAATAAATATTGGAAAATAACAAAAGGAAATATGGTATTACTAAATAATTATGAACCAGAAATATTAGGTCAAGAGATAGATAAATTAAAAATAAATCAAAAAGAAGATAATATAAAAGAAAAAGAAGATAATATAAAAGAAACAGAAGATAATTTTAATCCATTTTAGTATTTTTTATAAACATGAAAATATGGTGGTAATTTTGGTTTAAACTGTCTAGTATTTCTTTTAATATCTTTTTCATTAATATTAGTAGAATATTGTTTTTTATCAAGTAATCTTTTAGAGACAAATTTTTTTGGTTTAGAATCTTCAATAACTTTATCAATATATTCATTAAATTCAACAAAATTCATACTATTATTTTTTTTAGGTTCTTTAACTTTTTTATTTTTTTTATTATCAGTAGTTTCTTGTGTAAATAATAAATCATTAGAACTTATTTTACTCATAATTAATTCTTTTTCTTTATGTTTATATTCTAGATATTCTTTATATTCTTTTAATTCTTCTTCATCTAATTCATCTTCATTGATTTCATCAGTAGAGTCATAGTCTACATAGTCTTTATTATATTCAATTTTATAATTTCCATAAAAGTCTTGTTCATCAACATAGTTAGTATATTCTTCATCATCAGATAAATAGTTATTGTCCATATATTATAAATATAACTTTAATTTTAAATAATTTCAATTTTTTTTATTAATTATCTGTATCATCAGTATAATTATCAGTATTATCAGTATAATTATCAGTATTATCAGTATATTCTTCATATTGTACTTCTTCATATTTTGGTTGTTTATATTTCTTTCTTTTAGATTTTTTTTTTTTACCTAATGATAATGATATTCCATCACCTGGATCGGTTAAATATGTTACAAGTAATAGTAAGATACCAAATACAAATTTAGCATAACTCATTTTTGGTATAGAGGTACTATTACATAAAGAAGACATATCTAATTGTTCAAACATATTTTGAATAATATAAATAGAGGAATAACCAATTGCATATAAAATAAAAACCTTAATTTTATTAATAAAATCAATTAATGATAATAAACTAATAATCCAACCAATACCAGGAATAAACATAATTAAAAAACTTAAAATACCAGCCATACCATTTTCAAATATAGCATCCATAAAAAAATCAGCTAATTTGCTACTAGTAATATTTAATTCTTTTTTATTATAGTTACATGATTCCGAACTATGTAAATATTTAGTACCCATAATTGTTAAAATCATAATAATTTCACCAAGAATATATGATAATTTTCCAGGCAATACCATTTTTCTAAACATAAGAATCAACATTTTAGTAAATATAGGAATCCAAACATATATATCATAAACTTTACCTCCTTTACCAGGTTTAATATAACCTAAATATAATAATAAAACTGGAATAAATTGAAATGGAAAAATCATAAATAAAGGAAATAAAAACCATACCATATCAATAGTACCACCATAATCAAAAATTCTAGTCCATAATTGACCAAATGGCATTATTGAATATAAAATAAGACCAAAAATTGTCATTCTACTCATAATTAATTATATTAATTAAGTAGATATTTTTTATTCAAATAATTGATAATCTACATGATATGTTAAAATATAATTTAAAATTGATTTTGGTGATTTCATAAGTATAGTTAATTTAAAATTATCTTTTATTAATAAAAATGAATAATAAGTATTTTCTTTTATACAATTATTTTTAATATAATTATATAAATGTTTTACTTTTGTAAAAATAAATTGTATATTATTAGATCTAACTTTGATTAATAATTTATTGTCAGACTGTTTATATGGTGTATTTAATTTTGATTTATTAGCAACATATTCAATTTCAGTATTAATTTCAGTATTAATTTCAGTATCTGACTCAAAAGAAAAAAAATCTGTATTAATATTATCCATTTATTAATTTTATAAAATATTTAAAATTTAAACTTATTTTGTACAATTAACTACTACTTATTTATAAATAATTATATTAATTTTAAATTTATATTAAAAATTATTTTCTATAATTAATTATATAATGAGTAAACCTACTTATAGATATGAACAATCATACCAATTTTTAAAAAAAGGTGTAAAACATACAGTTAGAGAACAAGTTGTTGACGGAGAAAAAGGTCTAAGTATTATGTTTTTAAAAAAAGTCGGGGATGAATTTTATAAACTTTATGTTAAAGAAACTGATAAAGATAAATTTTTAATTAAAGAAAAAGTTGGTGATAAAGAAACAGAAAAAGTCGCATCTGAAAAAGATTTATTAAAAATGTTAAAAAGTGAAAAATTAGATGATATAGTTAATTTTGTTACTAAAGAAAGAGGATCATATAAAAATAAAAAAATATCCTTAAAAAAAAATTATGATAAAGCAGTTGAACTATAAAACTATTTTAGATTGTAAAATTATCATATTTTTATTATTAAATATTTGTACAATTTTATTTTTTATATTTATTTGAATATTATAATTTGGAAATATATTTTTAAAATTATGATTAACAAAATAATCCAAGTTTTTTTGTTTTACTTTTTCTGGAAATTGTTTTTTTAATAAAGACTCATAATATGTTTCTCTATTTACATAACTATTTTTTTTACTTTCAATTAATCTAGCTACTGATGAAGATTGAATTGATATCATATTATTAACTGTTTCACTTACAATTTCTTCATTAGTATCAGTAGAATAATACACTTTTTTAATACCAATACTTTTCATCATATTTAAACAATTATAACATGGTCTTGCATTTGCTGTATCACCGTTATTGGTAATTCGGAAAACTATAAGATTAAGTTTTTTCACATTTTTTGTTTGAGCGAGGTATAAGACACCACTGTCTTGACACAGAATCGAACTTTAAAGATTTACCAAAATATGATAATAATGCATGTGCTTCAGCATGTAAACTTCCACATTCAACACCTCTACAAAAATTTCTATTTGTATTACAACATACTTTACTAACTAGTTTTTTACCTTTTAAAATTCCCGCAGCTAATTTACTACTAATATTACTACTTAATGCTTCTTGACAAAACCTCGGATAAAACCTCTCAAACAACTTATTAGACAACATATTATAAAATAACATACTATAACTTTTAAATTTTCAATTTTTTTCAATTTAATATAAAAATAAAATATGATATATAATTAATGTCAATATTTATTTTTACTTTTATGTCATGTACATTTGTTGGTTTAATTGCTTATTATTTTAATTAATATATATATGTTTTAATTAAAAAAATGCTTTACATGATCATAATTCATTAGATCATTATAATTTAATGGCAATGGTACATCAGTACTTTTATATATTTTAGTATTTTGTTCAATTAGTAATGTTGGATGGGTTATTCTAATAAGTGTTCCCGCATTTACACTATCTAAACAATACTGTATAGTTAATTGTTCAGTTGTATCCAAATTAACTATTTTTGCCACAATTGTTTTATCTTCTTTTGTATTGTATCTTTCATTAATTTTCATTATTATTTCTTCAATGCTAGTTACAATATAAAATACTTCTCTTTTTGATATTATATTATATATTTCATACATTGATTCACCTCTGTTTGATATTGTTAATATATATTTTGTCATAATTTATAAAATTAAGAAATAAAGTAATTTAATTTCAATTTTTTATAATTCTCTTTGATATTTTTTTGCTTTATCAAGTAATTCTTTTTGTTCAATTTTAGTTTTATTTTTCCAATGTTTAACTTGCATTGCGGTTGCATAATTAGATGCTAATAATTTTTCATGTTTATTTATAAAAGAATAATATACAGCATCCCATATGTTACACCATTCTGCTTTTTTAAAATTAGACATTTTTAAAATATAATTAGAACTACAAAAATATGGACGTGTCATCATTATATCTGTAGCAAATTGACCCATTCCAAAAACATTCGGTATCATAACCCATTCATATGCATCAATTGTCCATTCCATAAAAATTCGATAAACTTCTTTTGGATGTATATTATTCATTAACATCCAATTAGATAAATACATTAATCTTTCAATATGGTGTACATATGCATGTTTTTTTATTTTATTTATTAAAAAATCAATTGGTTCAATATTAACAGTATTCCACCATTTATCAGATATTTTTTTTTTATTATTAAGTTGATTTGAGTTAAACATGTGTTTCCCTTCTAAAATATACAATGCATAAACATATGTTCTCCATCCAATTATTTGTCGTATAAATCCTTCAAATGATGAAATTTTAATATTATTATTTTTATAAAATTCATATGATATATTTATAACATCACTATCTTTTAATAAACCTATATTCATCATTGGTGTTAAAACAGAATGAAACACAAAATCGTTATTTGTGCTTACCGCGTCTTCAAATGGTCCAAAATCGTTTAATTTATTTTCAAGAAAATTATTTAACCAATTAACGGATGATTTATGATCAATAGGATAAATAAAATTATCTAGGGAACCATAATTATTTTTAAAATGTTTATTTACATATGTTATTGATTCTTCAATATATTCATTATTATTTATTTTAGGTAAATGTGGTATAATAATTTTATTTGGTAGTTTTTTTCTATTTTCTGAATCAAATGACCATTTATCACCTTCTGGTTTATTATTTTTTTTTATTAGTATATTTAATTTTTTTCTCATAAATTTATAAAATAAATCATTTCTATATTTTCCATTATTATAAAATAAATCTTTATTTGATATAATTTCATTATTTGTAATTACAAATTGTTGTTGTGGTAAAATAGTACAATTGCATAATTTTAAAAGTTTTTCATTTAATTTATTATCATACATGTCATAATAAATTATATTTTTTAAAGATTTATAAAATGATGTGGTAACTTTATTAAAATCGATATATATTATATTATGATTTTTATTTTTTAAATAATTATAGTATTTTTTCATTGTTGCTCTGTGATAAGCTAATTTTAATTTATGAAATTTAAAATCAATAAAATATCTTGGTTCTTCGATTAAATATATTTTTTCAATATTATTATCAAATTTAATATCATAATAAAGTTGATTTGGGAAAATTAAAAATATCATAATTAATTATTATTATATTTTTATTTTTAATTTAATAATTTTTTAGGTTAAATGCATTTTTTCCTTTTCCTTTTTTTTTTTCTTTTTTTTTCTCATCACTAATAGTTTTTTCAGATTTTTTTTTTTTAGACTTATTATCAAGATTTCTAACAGTCTTTCCATAACTGAATCCTAAAGTATAATCGTTTTCGTTATCTTCATATGTCATATCATCGTATTCATTATATGTATTCACACCATCGTCTTCATTATATGTATTCACACCATCGTATTCATTATATGTATTCACAACATCGTCTTCATTATATGTATTCACACCATCGTATTCATTATATGTATTCACAACATCGTCTTCATTATATGTATTCACAACATCGTCTTCATTAGGTGTATTCACAACATCGTTTTCATTATATGTATTCACAACATCGTCTTCATTATATGTATTCGCATCATCGTTTTCATTTGATGTATTCACAACATCGTCTTCATTATATGTATTCGCATCATCGTCTTCATTATGTATAGTTTTATGCTTTTTTTTAATTTTTAGTGTTTCTTTGACATCATCAGGTAATAATTGTATTGTTTGTATATTTAATAATTTAGATCTTTTAGATAACATTTCGTTTATAGTAAAATAATGATTTTGAATTAAACATAACCCAAGTTCATCAGGTGTTAAATTATTTTCATTACCATTAAAAAATTTAGACATTATATCAGTATATTGAGCATCAAATATATTTTTAATTTGTTTAAATTTTGCTTCAAGTATAGTTTTGAAGTCATCAAAATAATGTATATAACAAATTTCTTTTACTACTTTATTATTTTTATTTTTAGTTTGTTTATTTTTAAAATTATATGCAATTAAAATTTTTTTGTCGTTTAGTTCTTTAGGTATTGTGTACTGATTTATAGATCCAATTTTTTTAAATAATGATTTATCATTAATTTCTAAAATAATATCTTCGCTATTTTTATCAATACCATTATATCTAGAATCACCTAATGCTGCATATAAAATATTATATTCTAATACATTATTACAATGCTCTCCTAAAATCCATTCATAAGAATTTTCTAATATACGTAGTTCATATAGTTCAATCTTTTTATTATCAGTTAGTGTATATAGGGGTAAGTCTTCTATAGTAAGTTTAGGCAAATTGCATAATTCCCGATATGATGAAGCTTTAACTAAATACAGTTGATTTGGATTTATATCTATTGTTTGTCCATTTTCGATAATTTGTTTAACAGATACATTGGTCTGTATCTTGGTGTTTTTACTTTTTCCTTGTACATTTGTAGGAGTGGGTTGTTTATTTACTGTATTTTTGATGTTTTCACGAAATATAGCATCTTCTGTTTGTTTCTTTTTGATTTCAGTATTAATTATATTATTTAGATAATTATTAAAATCAATACTCCAATGATTTCCACGATTATTATTATCATTAACATAATTTTTATTTTTATTAATATCGTGTTGTATAGTTGATATTTCTAATAATTTCGTTCTAAATGTAAATTCTTGATTAGTATCGATTGAAGAATCTTGATGGATTTTATAAAATATATCGATTATTGCATCAACATTATTAACAATTAAAGGACATTCGCATATTGACAATATAAATTTTTTTGTTAAATAGGGTCCACAATAAACAAATGATGATATATCTACTAAACTTGAAACAAAAAAGGTAATATCATTCATTTCTTTTTTAAGCATATTATTTTTATTTTTATATTTATTTATTTTTGATAGAGCTTGTATTTTATCTTGAATATATTGTTTTTTATCTTGTTTTTTATTATTGTGCATTTTTATTGTGTCTTCAATTCTTTTAATTTTATCTTGATTAATTTTTCTTTGATTACGTTTTTCAATTAATAAATCATTGTTTCGGTTACAGTAATCTAACAACGCTTTTCTAAAACTGGAGTTCAAGTTGTTAAAAGAAAGTATTAAGTTGGCTGGATCATGATATTTTGTTTTTGAAACAAAATAATAATAACCAATGTCTTGATAATCAATTATTTTGTAATATTTTTCATAATTTTTTGGTATTGTGTCTTTTTTATTTTCATCTATTGGTATTTTTAGTTGATTATCATCCATTATTAATAAAACACAATAAACATCACTAGTAAAAGTATAATGATTAGTTGGGATATTATCACATGACACAATTTCATTTTTTTTTGTATTATACATATCACAAATTACACAATTGTTGGTATTATGTTTATTTTTCGTTCTCGCATCATTTTGATTTTTTATATATTTATAAATATTATTAAATAATATGGATTCATGTATACTATCTTTATATATATATGTAGGTTTTTTTGTGTTTTCATCAAAACTTTTAACAAAAATTTTATAAGTAATGAAATTATTAATATTTTTTGTTTCTTTAATTATACGAAATGATTTAATCCAGTTTCTTATATCATCAGATAAATATGCATACTTCTTATTTTGTTTTTCTAATTCTGTATTAAATGTCCATAACAAGCTATTGTCATCCTTAATAGAAATCATTAAATCATCATATTGATATGTGCCATCAGTATTTTTTTCTAAATAGTTAATATTTTTAACATAATATGACAATAATACATCTTTTTCTGTTGTTACTACTTGGATAGTGTCATGTTTTTTATTTCTATGTTTTCTATATATAGTATTTAATAATAAATAATTTTTTAAATAATCTTCAGTAAATAAACTCATATTATAAATTGGGTATGGTTTACATATTAATGTATTATCTACTAAAAAGTTATCAAACAATTGTGAACTACTATTTAATTTAGTTGTTGATGGTAATAAAGTGTTAGAAGTATTTGGTGGTTGTGGTGGATACATCGTTTCTGATTCAGTTGGTGATGGTAGTAAACTTTGTAATAAAGTGTTAGAAGTACTTGGCGGTTGTGGTGGATACATCGTTTCTGATTCAGTTGGTGATGGTAGTAAACTTTGTAATAAAGTGTTAGAAGTATTTGGTGGTTGTGGTGGATACATCGTTTCTGATTCAGTTGGCGATGGTAGTAAACTTTGTAATAAAATGTTAGAAGTACTTGGCGGTTGTGGTGGATACAATGTTTCTGATTCAGTTGGTGATGGTAGTAAACTTTGTAATAAAGTGTTAGAAGTACTTGGTGGTTTCATTGTTTCTGAGTCAGTTATATTTGGTAATACATTTCTAGGTGTTGATTTTTTAGTTTGTTCTATATATTTTTTTATATCATTCTTTATATTTATTGATGGTGTATATTCAAATTGGTTAATTTGATTTAATAAGTAAGAGTATTCTGGTGCGAGAGGTTCCCGATTTTTACAATTGTTAGTAGCAACCCTTTTTAATATAAAGTTATATATTTTATATTCGTCAACTAAAATATATTTAATTGGATTACTATTAATAGTAATTGTATATTTAATAAAATTTTGTATTTCTTTGGTTTTTTCTGGAACTTGTGCATTAAATCTACCGCCTTTAAAAAAATTAGATAACTTAATTGTATTAAATATTTTAACATTATTTACTATGGTTATCCATATATAATTTTCTATATTTATTGGTTCATTAATTGGACTTGCTATTTCTTCTAATATTTCTGAGTTTGTTAATAAAAAATCATTAAATAGATCTGCTGGGGTTATGATTTGTATATTTTGAAATTTGCTTAATTTAAAAGCACTATAATAACAATTTTTAATCATATTAATGATCACATCTTCTACTGTTTGCATTTCGTTTTTTATTTGTTGTTTAGGTTGTTTTTGGATTTTATTTTTAGATAAATTAGAACCTCCATATTTCAATTCAGTATATTTAGTTTTATATTTTAGATATTTTTCATAATACATGTAATATATAATATATGACAAAATAACTTAATATTTTATTATTTAAAAAAAAATTGAAAAAAAAAAAGTTAGACTGGTCCATTAGTCCGACTCTTTTATGTATAGTGTGAATAATCGATTAAGTAATAATGTATTAAATTCTAATAACGTATTGAATTCTAATAATAACGTATCAAATTCTAATAATGTAAGTAATCCTAATATCGTGCATACATTCGGTAGAAATACTGTCCATAATCAAGCCATGTCTTCTCAAGTACATACTGGTTCTAATTTTAATGCAGCGTCTAGAATGCCCCAATCTAGTACAACCGGTAGAAATACCACCCAAATTAACAATCAAGCAATGTCTTCTC
>JACCDH010943504.1_pt1 | contig 10576 bp, 9 predicted proteins | sample 7442481 | NCBI WGS metagenome assembly JACCDH01 (sample SAMN15323433, study PRJNA562643) | freshwater metagenome | isolation source: river surface water | place: USA:Blue River Watershed | collected 2017-08-15
GGGCTGCGACACCACGATGATCAAGGCGCTAGATTACTTCGCTTCGCTGGTGCAGGACGATGAACACATACCGTTGTTCGAGGCCGCGCTCAGCATTGCGCAAGATGATGAGCCGACGCTCGACCTGACCGCCTGCCAGCTCGAGATCGACAAGTTTGCCGCGCGCCTCAAGCGCCGCATGCCGGCCGACATCGCGCAGATACCCAAGCTACGACTATTGAACAACTACTTCTATCAGGAGCTCGGCTTCGCCGGCAACCTGAACGATTACTACAATCCCGACAACAGCTACCTGCACAAGGTGCTATCAACCCGGCGCGGCATACCGATCTCGCTGGCGGTGATCTACATCGAGCTGGCGCAACAGGTTGGGCTGGACGTCAAGGGCATTTCCTTCCCCGGTCATTTCCTGATGAAGCTGTCGGTCAAGAGCGGCGAGATCATCCTCGACCCGTTTAACGGCGCCAGCCTGTCGCGCGAGGACATTGAGGAAAGGCTCGAGCCCTATTTCATCAACGGTCGCCATCCCGACGATCCGCCGCTGGCCAGCTATCTGGCCGATGCCACGCCGCGCCAGATACTGGTACGCATGCTGCGCAACCTCAAGGCATTGTTCGCCGAGCATCCGCAGTGGCGGCAATTCCTGAATGTGCAGCAGCGGCTGGTGATCCTGCTGCCCGATGAGATTGGCGAGCGGCGTGACCGCGGCCTCGCCTATGCGCATCTCGATTGCCCGCAGGCGGCCTTGCAGGACATCGAGGCCTATCTCGAGCAATGCCCGCGCGCGAATGATGCCGAATCTTTGCGTGCCAAGCTGCCCGAATTGCGGGCGGCCACCCGCAAGCTGAACTGATTTAACGGATTGCTTGATAACGCTGGGCAGGCTTGCAGGGCGCAAGCTCGACTGCTCAGCTGATGCCGGGCTTTCCTATGCGACTGCTCCACTGCCCCATTCTGCTCCCTTGCTCAGCTGATCAGCTGCCTGGTCGCTCGGCGCCTCAGCCACTCTTGGCGCGCGCCTCGATCGCTTCCCAACGCTGTAAGGCTGCCATCAGCTCATCATCAATCGCTGCGAAACGCTGATTCAGCTGCTGCACCTCGCTCGGTGCCTTGCGATACAGATCCGGATCGGCCAGCCGTGCCGAGATCGTCGCCTGCTCTGCCTCCAGATCGGCAATCTGCTGCGGTAACTGCTCCAGTTCTCGCTGCTCCTTGAAGCTCAGTTTCTTGGGCTTGGCCGGCGCGGACGCCGCGCTTTGCGCCGCCGTAACGACGGCTTCCTTCGAGGCATGCTCGGGCTTCCCTTCTAAAGCAGCCGCGCCGCTGGCACCCTGCTTGGCGGCCAGCGCACCGGTGGGCGTACCTGACGGCGTACCTGCCAGCAGCGGCTTGCGCACGCGCTCCCAATCGCTGTAGCCGCCGACATATTCACGCCAGAACCCGCCGCCTTCGGCCACGATCACTTGCGTGACTACGTTGTCGAGGAAGGTACGGTCGTGGCTGACGAGAAAGACCGTGCCCTGATAATCCTCCAGCAATTGCTCAAGCAGCTCCAGCGTATCGATATCGAGATCATTGGTCGGCTCGTCCAGCACCAGTACGTTCGCCGGCTTGGCGAACAGGCGCGCCAGCAGCAAGCGATTGCGCTCGCCACCGGACAGGGATTTGACCGGCGAGCGCGCGCGCTCGGGCGCAAACAGGAAATCGCTGAGATAGGTCATCACATGCTTGCGCTGGCCGTTGATCTCGACCCAGTCGCTGCCGGGCGAGATGGTGTCGGACAAGGTAGCCTCTTCATTTAACTGCTCGCGCATCTGGTCGAAGTAGGCGATCTGCAATTTGCTGCCCTGGCGCACAGTACCCTCGTCCGGCGCGATCTCGCCCAGGATGAGCTTGAGCAAGGTGGTCTTGCCGGCGCCATTGACGCCAATCAGACCCACCTTGTCACCGCGCAGCAGGGTGGCGCTGAAATCCTTGACGATCGAACGACCGTCATAGGATTTGCTCACGTCGGTCAGCTCGGCGACGATCTTGCCCGAGCGTTCGCCGGCAGCCACTTCCATCTTCACTTGCCCCTGCTGATCGCGGCGGCGCGCGCGTTCGTCGCGCAAGGCTTCAAGACGCCTGACACGACCTTCATTGCGCGTGCGACGTGCCTCGATACCCTTGCGTATCCAGACTTCTTCCTGCGCGAGCAGTTTGTCGAACTTCGCGTTCTCGATCGCTTCCACCGCCAGCTGATCGGCCTTGCGTACCTGATAGGCGCTGAAGTTGCCCGGATAGGACAGGAGGCGACCGCGATCCAGCTCGACGATACGGGTCGAGATATTGTCGAGGAAGCTACGGTCATGGGTGATGAACAGCAGGCTGCCGCGGAACTCGCGCAACAGTCCTTCCAGCCAGGCGATGGATGCAAAATCCAGATGGTTGGTCGGCTCGTCCAGTACCAGCACATCGGGCGCGGCCACCAGCGCGCGCGCCAGTGCCACCCGCTTCTTCATGCCACCCGACAGCGTGGACATGATGCGCTGGCCATCAAGGTTGAGTCGCTGCAGCGTGGTCTCGACTCGGTTCGACAGGTTCCAGCCATCGACCACATCAAGCTTGGCCTGCACCTGATGCATGCGCTCCATCAGCGCATCATCATCGGCACTGCCCATGCTGCCGACCAGTCGGTCATATTCGGCCAGCAAGAACTGAATATCCGAAACGCCGGCGGCCACGGCATCGAAAATCGACATCGCTGCGTCGAACTGCGGTTCCTGTGCCACATAGGCAATTCGCAAGCCCTGCTGCATCACCAGCTGCCCGTCATCCAGCTTGCCCTGTCCGGCGATCACTTTCAGCAGCGAGGACTTACCCGTGCCGTTGCGGCCGATCAGGCCGACGCGCTCGCCAGCCTCCAGCGACAGTTCGGCATGATCGAGCAGGGCCACATGGCCGAACGCGAGCTGGGCATCGGAAAGGGAAATGACAGCCATGATGAAATCGTTGGCGCGACGTGCGCCGGCAAAGGGACAGAGGGCACTATTCTACCGAGTGGCGCCGTTTACACTGGCAATCATGGCGCTCCCGGCCGCGGGCCGATGCTTCTGGATGCATGACGACGCGCGACGATGGAGTCCAGCCGATGCCAGCGTGCATGACGTACAACGCTGCTCGTGCCGCTGACGGACAGGCGCTCAGGGGGCTGGGCTATAATCCGCCATGTGCGCGGCCGTTACGCCGGGCAACCGCGTCTCGCCGTAGTTCAATGGATAGAACGAGTGCCTCCTAAGCGCTAGATACAGGTTCGATTCCTGTCGGCGGGACCAGTGACCAGACAATCCCCCCGAAAAAAAGATTAGGTGATTGGTCCAAGCTGGGGTAGGATGCGCCAGCAGTTCACCAAGTCGATCACCGTTGGTTTCTTACCTGTCTGGCTCTCCCGCAGAGCGATTCCCGTCTGAGTCCCCCTGTTTTTTTCCTTGCTGTATCTGCGTGCTGCATACGCTTGGCTTCGCCATGCGTCTCCATTCAACACCATTCCAAACTGAAGGAAAAAACATGAGCAATCAAACCGGTATCGTCAAATGGTTCAACGACTCGAAGGGTTTCGGCTTCATCACACCCGACGCAGGCGGCGCTGATCTGTTTGTCCACTTCCAGGACATCACTGGCGAAGGCTTCAAGAGCCTGTCCGAAAACCAGCGCGTGAGCTTCGTCAAGGGCATGGGCCCGAAGGGCGAAAAAGCGTCGAACGTTCAGGCTATCTAAAGATTCAGCGCTCGCCTGCAAAGGCGTAGCGAGCAGCGCTTGTCGCGTCACCTGACAGATAGCCAGGGCCGTGCCAGACGTGAGGGACACTCTGCAGATAGCAGGGGTTCCGAGTGCGAACTGATCGAAACCCGCCCTTGGTGGCGGGTTTTTTCTTGCCGGCTGCACTCGCCGTCCGTCCTCCAAGACCTGCGCTCCGGCGCGACCATGATCTCAAGCAGGCACGTCATGGAGGATAGCCGTCTGCCCGGTCTATGGCCCTCATTGTTCATATTCATATCCTTTCGTAAAATCAGTCCCTGAAGCGCTGGGCCTGCTACCTCACTTACCGCCAGCGAAGAAAGGCCTTAGTGAATCGCGTCCTATACGCCGGCACCATCTTCTCCAGTGCCTTCCTGTTGTTTCTCGTCCAGCCCATCGTCACCAAACATATCCTGCCCTGGTTCGGCGGCTCGGCCGCCGTCTGGGCGACTTGCCTGGTGTTCTTCCAGACCCTGCTGCTGCTCGGTTATGCGTATGCCGACACCATCAGCCGCAAGCTGACGCCCATCACACAGATCAAGCTGCATGCGCTGTTATTGCTGCTGAGTCTCGCCAGTCTGCCAGTGTTGGCCAGCGATACATGGAAGCCAGCCGGTGACGAAGACCCGAGCCATTACATCCTGCTGTTGTTGGCCGCCACGGTTGGTCTGCCCTATCTGATGCTGTCCACCACCGGGCCGCTGATCCAGTCATGGGCAGCGCGCAGCGGCGACAGTGAACGGGTCTATCGTCTGTTCTCGCTGTCGAACCTCGCATCGCTGGTGGCGCTGATCAGCTACCCCTTCCTGATCGAGCCCAGTCTGCCGCTGCAAGGACAGTCCAGCATCTGGTCGTTGATCTATGGTGCTTTCGTGCTGATGTGCCTACTGTCGGGGCTGGCCGTGCTGCGCAGCAAGGTCAACGCAGCGCTGTCATCCCTTCCATCCGTGTCGTATTTGTCTGCATCGCCATCTCGGGCGCCAATGCATGATGCGACCCGCATACATGCCAATACCATTGCCAGTGCTGTTTCTGCCACCGCCGACAGTAACAGCCCGCCCTCCGCGCGCACGCAGCTGCTGTGGGTGGCACTGTCGGCCATGGGCTCGTGGCAGCTGCTCGCCATCACCAATCATCTGACCCAGAACATCGCCGCGATTCCTTTCCTGTGGCTGCTGCCGCTGGTGATTTATCTGGCCAGCTTCGTCCTCTGCTTCGAGAGCGATCGCTGGTATCGACGCAAGATCTATCTGGCACCAGTCATGCTGCTGTTGTTCGCCGGTGCTTACGGCCTCGTCGATAACAAGCTGGGGCTCAACCTGAAGCTGGCGCTACCGCTTTACAGCGTCGGGCTGTTCATGACCTGCATGTTCCTGCACGGCGAACTGGCTGCCTTGCGCCCTGCTCCTCGTCACCTGACACGCTTCTATCTGGCGCTGTCCTTGGGCGGCGCCCTCGGTGGCATGCTGGTCGGACTGGTCGCCCCACGTGTGCTGCCGGCTTACTATGAACTGGGTATCAGCTATGTGATCATTGCTTTGCTGGCTGCCTTCCTGTTGCGGCGTTCGCGTCTGCAACTCGCAGCGGCGCTGCTGCTGTGCGTAGCCTGCTCGATCCTGCTCGGAAAACAGGTGAGCTCGGACTACAGCTCAGCCCGGCTGATGGAACGCAACTTCTATGGCCGCCTGCTGACGCGCGACCTTGGCGACAGCGACGTCAGGGTACGAAGACTGACGCACGGCGCCATCCTGCATGGCGAGGAATATCTGAGCGGCAGCAACCGGCTCAAGCCCACGACCTATTACGGCAGCAGCTCGGGCATCGGTCGGCTGATGATCAACACCGCGATGAAGACACCGCGCCATATTGGCGTGATCGGCCTCGGTACCGGCACGCTGGCCGCGTATGGCGAGGCGGGTGATCGTTTTCGTTTTTACGAGCTGGACCCGGCAGTAGTCAGGGTAGCGCAGACCGAGTTCAGCTATCTGGGTACGACCGCTGCCGGTGTCGAGGTGGTGCTGGGCGACGCAAGGCTGAGCCTGGAGCGGGAGGCACCCAACCAGTTCGACGTGCTGGCGATCGATGCTTTTTCTGGCGACGCCATACCGGTGCACCTGATCACGCGCGAAGCACTGCGCGTCTACCGCCGGCACATGAAGCCCGGCGGCGTGATCGCCTTTCATGTGTCGAACCGCTATCTGTCACTGGCACCGGTGGTGCAAAAGCTCGCTGAGGACCAGGGCATGCACGCAGTGCTGGTGTCAGATGCGCCGCAGCTGCCGCTGCTCAAGACCGATTGGGTACTGGTATCCAACAGCGAGGCGCTGTTCAAGGATTCCTCCATTGCCGAGGTTGCGAGCATGCCGGAAATCATTCACGGTCTGCGCGTGTGGACGGATGACGCCAACAATCTGTTCAAGATACTGAAGTAAACATGCGCTCTGCTGCTGACAGGCGGCACGGAGTGCAACGTATGGACTGCAGCTTGCGGACTTTGAAGTGCGAAATACGGCATGTGCTTGCCGCAGTCCTGAAGCGCAGCAATCAGCGGCAGACCTTGACCATCAATGCCTCGTCGCTGCTGCCTGCACGCACGCTGGACAGTCGCAACGGCGTACTCATGTCGCCGACGATCTCACCGGCCGCATCCTTGCCAGCATAACGGATCACTTGTTCGGCACCTGACTTACGGCTCGCGCAATCAATGGTGGTCAGAGTTTTCTCTGACTGATACTCGCGAGCTTCAAGGCTGGTCAAAGGCTTCGCATGATTGGTCAATGTCCATAGCATGATGCGCCCCTGCCCACTCGACAGGTAGGCATTGTCATAGAGCTCTTCGACAAGGGCGTCGCGCTGGTAGGACACCCACGCTGCCTGCGCAGGCATGGCGATGACAAGACCGAGCGCGACCATGACCAATGGCACCGCCCATAACGGTCTCAACGACGAAGACCGTGTTGAGGTCAGCGATACGACCATGGGCGCAGTGGGCACGGCTGCCTGTCGTTTGGTTTCAAGTTCGTTCAAGATCGCTGGTCCTCAGTTGAGCTTGCGCGGCTTGCCGAAGTTGCCTTCCTTCGGGAACAGGAAAGTGGTCTTGCTCGGGCCCATGCCGACGATCTGCACCATGGCTGGCTTGTCCGTGATCGAGCCATCATAGTGAACTGCGCCGGCCGGGTGGAACATGTAGCTGCCGGTCTTGAGCGGCGTGGTCGACTGCGGATCCCAGCTGTCATCGGTGCCGGCATTCCAGGTACCCTCGACCACGATGATATGCCGGTCCTCACCGTGGAAATGCGGCGCGCTCATCACGCCGGCCGGGAAGAACGCGCGGATCACGTACATGCCCGGCTGCGACGGATCGCCATGAATGACCGCCACCTTGGCACCGGCGCCGGCATCTTTCCAGACGATTTTTTCCGGCGGCACGATGATGAAGTCCTTGTCGCTGTTGGCAGAAAAACTCGGGGACATGGCCAGCACCGAGGCCAGCGCCGCGGCAGCGGCTACGAAAGTGAAAGAGGTCTTCATGGACTCACCTTGTTATTGTGGTTAAGCTGATCGGTAACCGTGTCGGGATTATCACAGATAATTCCGACCATGGCCGCGTTCGACGGCTGCAGTGCGTTCGTGATTTTTTAACAAGGGGACAAGAATAATGAAGCTCGTACGCTATGGCCGTCCTGGCCGCGAAAAACCTGGACTGATCGATGCCGACGGCAAGTTGCGCGACCTGTCAGGCGTGATCGACGACCTGAGCCCGGCGCATTTGTCGGACAAGGCGCTGGCCAGACTGGCTCGCATCAAGCCGGCCAACTTGCCGGCGGTGCGCGGCAAGCAGCGCTACGGGGTACCGGTGGCGGGCGTGGGCAAGTTCCTCGCGATCGGTCTGAACTATTCGGACCATGCGGCGGAGTCCAATATGCCGATACCGAGGGAGCCCATTCTCTTCACCAAGGCGATCAGCTCGCTGGCCGGCGCCAATGATGACGTGATGCAGCCGAAGGACTCGACCAAGATGGACTGGGAAGTCGAGCTCGGCATCGTGATCGGCACCCGCGCTCATCATGTCAGCGAGCGGCAGGCACTCTCGCATGTGGCAGGTTACTGCATCGTCAATGATGTATCCGAGCGTGCCTTTCAGCTCGAGCGCGGCGGCAGCTGGGACAAGGGCAAGGGTTGCGATGGCTTCGGTCCGGTCGGTCCGTGGCTGGTGACCCGCGACGAGATTCCGAATCCGCAGCGGCTGGCGATGTGGTTGGACGTGAATGGCGAGCGCCGCCAGACCGGCAACACGCGCACGATGATTTACTCGGTCGCGAAAATCGTCAGCTATGTATCACGCTTCATCACGCTGATGCCGGGCGATATCATCGCCACTGGCACCCCGCCGGGCGTTGGCATGGGCATGAAACCGCAGCAATTCCTGTCACCGGGCGACGAGATGCATCTTGGTATTGAAGGCTTGGGCTAACAGCGGCAGAAAGTCGTGCGCTTCAAGAAAAGCTAAATGCAGCGACCAGCGCCTTGCTGATCAGGCCGCGCCGGGTTTCAAAGCAAAACGGGCTGCCGGAACCGCGAGGTTCCCGCAGCCCGATTTTCATTCGGCGTCGGGTTGGCGCGCCGGCGATGCGTCAATGAAGGCCGGCAGCTGCAGGCAGGCATCGTTGATGCGCAGAACTGTCGGCATGGCCGACAGGTCACAGTTCATGCGCTGCGCATTGGCCACTTGCGGCACCAGCATGCAATCGGCGAAAGACGGCACATCGCCGTAACAGTAACGACCGACACGCGGGTCAGTCGCCAGCACTTGCTCAACGGCCGACAAGCCCTGCTCGCACCAGTGCCGGTACCAGCGGTTCTTGTCCTCTTCCGAGACCTTGAGCTCACCGGTCAGATAACGAAGGATGCGCAAGTTGTTGATCGGGTGGATGTCGCAGGCAATTGACAAAGCGATGCTGCGCAACCAGGCCCTGTCTGCAGGATCGGCAGGCAATAGCGCAGGCGCGGGATGCACTTCCTCCAGATACTCGATGATGGCCAGCGACTGCGTCAGGGTCACGCCGTCATCGAGGACAAGTGCAGGCACCAGTGCGTCAGGATGGATCTGACGGTAGTGATCGGAGAGCTGCTCGCCACCGCCGCGCAGCAGGTGCACCGGGATGATCTCGCAGGGCAGACCCTTCAAGTTCAGCGCGATACGTACGCGGTACGAAGCCGAGCTGCGGAAGTAACTGTAGAGTTTCATGAGCGTGATGACTTTGGAGGCGCACAGGGTGCGGCAGTGCCACGATCAATGCAGGCGAGGTCGTCGCCCGCTGCGTTGCCGGACGGCATGAATTATGCCATCCACCCGAGGGAGCGGCGGCAGGCCGGGAGTGATCCCGGTGATGACTTCACTGGTACGCCGGTACACCAACTAGCGGGGAACGTTCTCGGACGCGGAACCACAGACCGCTCGTCGTTCCCGCTTTTCTCCTCAGGACCTACCATGAAGCCGAATTCCTCCCACCCGCTTTCCCGATTCATGACTGCACAGCAGATCGCCGCCTCCAAATCGGACGACGACGCCGGGATGCAGGCCGCCGATGATGCTGCACTGGCCGAGGCCATACTGGCCAGCCTGAAAGAGCAGGAAAAAGTGACCGTACAAACCGATGTAGTCACGGACGATGATCTGTTAGAGCAAGCAAAGCGGGAAAGCCTTGCGCAACAAGATGACCATGCCCCCACGGCTTCACCAACGGCCGAATGGCGCGAGCTGCAACGAGTGAATACCGACAAATTGCGCTCATGGCTGGACGCTAACGGCTTTGATGTCGTGAAGAACGGCGGCGGTGGCCACAACGACTGTCTGCTGATTTCACTGCTGCAGCATGCGACCGGCAACTATGACAGCGAACATGCAGCAGAGGTCAAATCCTGTCGCGCATTCCTGAACAAGCTCGATCCATCCATAGAGCGCAACGATGTATTACCGGGCATGCATGAAGCAATCGGGAAGCTGGTCGACGAGCTCAACAAGGGAAAAGACGAAAAGCTGCGGATTGCCATCGTCGCGCCCGGAAAAAACGGCGAGGCGACTTATCACTACTATGGCGAGGGCAAGCGTTACGCGATGATCTTTGACCAGACAGGACATTTTGAGGCCGTCGTGCCGCGCCGCGCGCACCGAAGCTGATGCAGCGCTTAGCTGCCGAGATAAGCAGCCATGACTCTTTCATCCTGCAGCAAGACCGGGGCGCTGTCGCTGAAAACGATACGCCCGCTCTCCATCACATATCCCCGATCAGCGACCGACAAGGCCTGACGCACATTCTGCTCAACCAGCAAGATGGTGACGCCCTGCGCAGCGACCTCGCGCACCACCTCGAAGATACGCTCGACCATGATAGGCGACAGTCCCATCGAGGGTTCGTCCAGCAGCAGCAACTTGGGCCGGCTCATCAGCGCACGCGCCATCGCCAGCATCTGCTGCTCGCCACCGGACAGGGTGCCTGCCAGCTGCGCCTGTCGCTCCCTGAGCCGGGGAAAGATCTCGAACCAGCGCTCGATGTCCTGCGCTACGGCCGTCGGATCGCTGCGCACGTAGGCACCCATCTGCAGGTTCTCGCGTATCGTCATTCGCGCAAAGACACCGCGGCCTTCCGGCACCATCGCCAGCCCCCGCTCGGGCAGCGCAAAGGCAGGTACCTTGTCAATCGAATGGCTGTCGAAACTCACCCCTAAAGACAATGCTTGCAATCCCGTTTGCTGTCATGAAAGCTAAATTCACCCTTGACAGATCATTTGCTTTAAC